>ENA-OPCX01000178-OPCX01000178.1-human-gut-metagenome-genome-assembly--contig:-NODE-178-length-33986-cov-5.554390_pt1 | contig 33986 bp, 23 predicted proteins | sample MGYA00241570_ERZ501491 | MGnify/ENA primary metagenome ERZ501491 (study PRJEB25962, sample SAMEA2042620) | human gut metagenome | biome: human gut; feature: human-associated habitat; material: faeces... | reverse complement strand
ACTCCCACCATGGGCTCCATGCTGGGCCTGAAGGCCTTTGTTGCTCTACAGCGACAACCGCACGGGCAACGGCGGCGAGATAGCCGGAGCCTACACGTTCAGCTACGGCGTACACTACAACTGGAACTTCTTCGACGGCAGCCTCAACGTCAAGGCCGGCGCACAGGCCGATGTCAACGTGGGCTTTCTCTACAACACGCGCAACAGCAACAACCCTGCGCAGGCACGCCTGTCGCTCAACATATCGCCGTCGGCAGCCGCCACATACCGCTTTCGCCTGTGGCAGCACAACTACTCGCTGCGCTATGAGCTGAGCGTTCCGCTCATGGGACTGATGTTCAGCCCCAACTACGGACAGTCGTACTACGAGATTTTCAGCCGCAGCAACTACGACCACAACATCGTGCCTACCACCTTCGGCAGCACGCCGTCGCTGCGCCAGATGCTCACCTTCGACTTCTCGCTCGGCCGCACCACCCTGCGCCTTGGCTACATGGGCGACTTCCAGCAGGCCAGGGTGAACAACCTGAAATATCATTCTTACTCTAACATGCTGCTCATCGGCATTGTCAGACAGTTCAACATAACTAAAATAGTACCATGAGAAGAGTCTTAAACTTTCTGCTTCCGCTCATCGTGGCACTTGCCGCCGTGTCGTGTGTCGACGAAGAGGAATACAGCGACGACCCGCGCGGCAACTTTGAGGCACTCTGGAAGATAATGAACGAACACTATTGCTTCTTCGACTATAAGAACAGCGAGTACGGACTCGACTGGAACGAGGTGTATGCGCGCTACAGCCGGCAGATAGACGACGGCATGACGAGCACCCAGCTGTTTGAAGTATTGGGCAACATGCTCGGCGAACTGCGCGACGGACACGTCAACATGTACGCCTCGTTCGACCAGTCGCGCTACTGGAGCTGGAAGGAAGACTATCCCGCCAACTTCAGCGACTCGCTGCAGCGGCGCTATCTTGGCACCGACTACAAGATTTCTTCGGGCATAAAATACCGCAAGCTCGACGACAACATAGGCTACATCTACTGCGGATCGTTCTCCAACGCAATAGGCAGCGGCAACCTTAACGACATACTGATGGACCTCGCCACGTGCAACGCTCTCATCGTTGACGTGAGAGACAACGGCGGAGGAATGCTTACCTCGGCCGAAGCCCTGGCGTCGCGCTTCACCGACGAGGAGATTCTCGTGGGCTACATGCAGCACAAGACAGGCCCCGGCCACAACGATTTCTCCGAACCGGAGGAGCAAAAGCTAAAGCCTTCGAGCGGACTCAGATGGCACAAGCCCGTGGCCGTGCTCACCAACAGGGCCGTGTTCAGCGCCGCCAACGAGTTTGTCAAGTATATGAAGTGCTGCCCCGGCGTAACCGTCATCGGCGACAAGACGGGCGGAGGCGCAGGCATGCCCTTCAGCAGCGAGCTGCCCAACGGCTGGTCAGTGCGTTTCAGCGCATGCCCCATGTACGACCGCGACATGAACTGCACCGAGTTTGGCATAGAGCCCGACCATAACGTACAGCTCACCGACAGCGACTTTGCCAAGGGCCGCGACACAATAATAGAATATGCACGCAACATCCTTAACCAATGAACAACAGCAACACTTCTGACACAATAAGGCTCGACAACCTTACCATAGGATACAAGACACACGACGGCATACGCACCGTGGCAAAGGACATCAACGCTTCTATAAAGAGTGGCAAGCTGACATGCCTCGTCGGAACCAACGGCATCGGCAAGTCTACGCTGCTCAGAACGCTGTCGGGATTTCAGCCACGGCTTGGCGGAAGCATTGTCATCAACGGCAGCGAGCTGTCGGGCTACACGCCGCGCGACCTCTCGCGCATAGTCAGCGTGGTGCTTACGTCGAGGCCGTCGTCGATAAACTTCACCGTAGAGGAGATAGTGGCACTTGGCCGCACGCCCTACACCGGATTCTGGGGAACGCTCAATGATGCCGACAAAGAGATTGTAAGCGAGAGCATCAGGCTTGCCGGAATATCCCATCTGGCCAAGCGCAACGCAATGTCGCTAAGCGACGGAGAACGTCAGAAGATGATGATAGCCAAGGCACTTGCACAGCAGACGCCCGTGATAATGCTCGACGAGCCCACCGCCTTTCTCGACTATCCGAGCAAGGTGGAGACCATGCTCCTGCTGACACGCCTGTGCCGCGAGGAAGGCAAGACGATATTCATGTCGTCTCACGACCTCGAACTCGTCATTCAGCTTGCCGACATCTTATGGGTTATGGAGCAGGGCGGCACCATATCTGTAGGCACTCCCAAGGCTCTCGCCGACGAGGGAACGCTCAGCCGCTTCATTGAGCGCACCGGCATAATGTTCGACAAAGAGGCGATGCGCATAACCGTATGCAAGAGCGGTGCCGACTGACATTTTAAGACGATATTAAAGCTGAGGGCATACACATTAGTATGAATATGTATGCCTTGCTTAAAAAATTCCAAGAATTTATATTTTTTGTACACACCTGTGATAAGTCGTGATTAATTATTAAATTTGCATCAGAAACATAAAGTTCATAAGTCATGCAATCCATACTTATCATAGAAGATGACAAAAGAGTGGCCGACCTGCTGAAAGCCGGACTTGAGGAAAGCGGATACCATACAATGGTGGCATACGACGGTGCCATGGGGCTGCGGCTGTTTGCATCCAACAGCTTCAACCTTGTGCTTTCAGACGTTATTCTTCCAAAGCTGGACGGTTTTGAACTTTGCAAGGAGATACGCAAGACCAATGCATCTGTACCCATACTCATGCTGACAGCCCTTGGCTCTACTAACGACAAGCTCGACGGCTTCGATGCCGGAGCCGACGACTACATGGTTAAGCCTTTCGACTTCCGTGAGCTAAATGCACGTATCAAGGCGCTGCTTAAGCGCAACACCAACATCGCGACAGAGCAGCCCGAGGAGCTGAAATATGCCGATCTGACGATAAATCTCAAAAGAAAGGAAGTCTGGCGAAACGGGGTAATGATAAAGCTGTCGCCCAAGGAGTATAACCTGCTGCTGTATCTGACGGAGAATGCCGAGCGCGTTATAAGCCGCACGGAGATTGCGGAGAAAGTATGGAACACCCACTTCGACACGGGTACAAACTTTATCGACGTTTACATAAACTATCTCCGCAAGAAAGTTGACAAGGAATTTGAAATCAAACTAATACACACAAGGCCGGGAATAGGCTTTATCTTCACCGACAAGCCATGAAAATACGCACAGCCCTGACATTAAAGAACACATGCGCCACGGCAGCCGTTTTCCTGCTGTGCACAATATTAATCTATATTGTCAGCGAACATACACGTAGCAAGACCTTCTTTCATGACCTGAGAAGCGAAGCCATAACAAAGGCACATCTGTTCCTGCAGAACAAGGTTGACCCAAAGACAATGCAGGACATTTACCTTAACAATAAGGAATTTATCAATGAAGTAGAGGTTGCCATTTACACGCCCGACTTCAAGATGCTGTATCACGACGCTGTACAGAACGACATAATAAAGGAAAACCGTCAGATGATAAGCAGCATCCTGAACAAGAAGGAAATAGAGTTTTATATTGGCAAATATCAGGGCATAGGCATGCTCTACACCCTCAACGGCAAGAACTACATCGTAACGGCTGCCGCCTACGACGGCTACGGATATGCCAACTTGACAAAACTGAAGAATGCGCTGCTCGTCTTGTTCATCATAGGTCTAACCCTGCTGTTCGCAACAGGCTACATACTCGCACGCACTGCGCTGCGCCCGATAAGGGAGATTGTAAAGGAAGCAGACATCATTACTGCGTCGCAAATATCAAGAAGGCTGCCCGTAAAGAATAGGAAAGACGAACTCGGCGAACTTTCCACCACATTCAATGCCCTTCTGAATCGCCTAGAAGTTTCGTTCAACGCACAAAAGATGTTCGTCAGCAACGTATCGCACGAGCTGAGAACTCCGCTTGCAGCCCTGATTGCCGAGCTCGACATAGCATCTCAGAAAGAACGCAGCTGCCAGCAATACCGCACGACAATACTAAACGCACTTAACGATGCAAGACGCATGACCAAACTGATTGACGGACTTCTTAATCTTGCCAAGGCCGACTATCAGCAGGAACAGATAAAGATGGAGCACATACGCCTGGACGAACTGCTGCTCGACGTCAGAGAATTTATCCTGAGGGCACACCCTGACTATCATATAGAAATAATATTCGAACAGGAGGAAGCCGAGGACGACAGCCTGATAACCGTAAACGGCAACCATTATCTGCTGTCGATAGCATTCTCAAACCTCATCGAGAACAACTGCAAATATTCGGCCGACCATTCCTCGTTCATACAAATATCCTATTGGGACAAATGCGCAGTGGTGCGCTGTTCTGACGACGGCATGGGAATGTCTGACACCGACAAGCAGCATCTTTTCAAGCTGTTCTACCGCGGCGAACAGGAGAAAGTGGCCGAAGGTCACGGAATAGGCATGGCCCTTTCACAAAAGATTATCCGTCTGCACAGAGGCGATATCGCCGTACATTCAGAAAAAGAAAAGGGCACAACCTTTATAGTAGAGCTTCCGCATATATAGCAGCAACCGGAGAAAGGCGCCAGCACGGACAATTACAATTCGCCGCCACGCAGTTCACGGCGATGCCAGCCTGCACTTATAACGCCGGCATGAGCCTGCAGCCGCCGTATTATCAGTTCTGACAAAGTCCTGTCATCACCACGTGCCTCAAAATCACAGAACACAACAAACACGCCATCAGCCTCCTTATAGAACAGTTCATTGACCCTTGCCTCGCCAAAAAGCAAGGTGTTCGTTATAATATTCCTTACGGCGTCAAGCGACTCCTTATCACATTCCACCTTTACGGTCAGCGACGCCGCCCCCTCAAACTTTGTTTCGATAAAATGGCATAAAGGCCTGAAAAGGCAATGAGTGACAAGCACACAGGCAACAAGGACCGCCAGCTCTGAGAAGAAGCCGACTCCGGCAAGGGTTCCGCATGCGGCAGAACACCATATCGTGGCAGCCGTATTGAGTCCTCTCACGTTGAATCCGTCTTTCAGAATAAGTCCTCCGCCCAAGAAGCCTATGCCCGAAACTATCTGCGCCGCAACTCTTGAAGGGTCGCCGTTTTGAGACGTTATGGCATACGACAACACCGTGAAAGCGGCAGACCCTACAGAAACAAGAATGTTGGTGCGCAGTCCGGCGTTGCGCTGCCTGCACTGACGCTCCAGCCCGATCAACGCTCCGGCAAGAAAAGCGCTGCCCATCCTTATCAGATAATCAACAAACAGAATCATAAGTTTTTTATGCAAAGTTAGCCCTGCGGCAGCAGAACGGCTGTTAGAAAATCATTAGACCCGGATTAAAATTTTATTAGAACTTTCTCTAATGATTTTCTAATACCGTTCTAATGACATTCTAACGGCCTTACAGAAAAACATTTCCGACTTTTGCAGCGCAAAAAAACAATAGTATTAATCTAAAAACACGGATACGCTATGTGGAAGAAAACGCGCAAGATGAAATTAGAATTCAATGCCGAGAAGATTTTTCTGGCATCAGAACTGCCTATGAGCTCTGTGTTCAGCTATTTCCAGACAGCCCCGCAGGGCCTGAGCAATGAGGAAGTGGAAAAAAGACAATCGCTTTACGGAAGAAACGAAGTGGAGCATGAAAAGAAGATGCATCCGCTGACAATGCTTATAAAGGCCTTTATAAATCCCTTCATCGGAGTGCTTACGGCTCTGATAATCATTTCGTATATTATTGATGTATATATCGCCGCTCCCGAGGAAAAAGACTTCACGTCGATAATTATCATAGCCTCGATGGTAATACTCAGCACCATTCTCCGCTTCTGGCAGGAATACAAGGCCAGCGTGTCGAGCGAGGCGCTGCAGAAGATGGTCACCAACACATGCACCGCTAAAAGAGACGACGGCACGGAACACGAGATCGGCATATCGTCACTCGTGCCCGGAGACATCGTGAAACTGGCGGCAGGAGACATGATTCCGGCAGACATACGCATCATAGAGACGAAAGACCTCTTTGTAAGTCAGGGCACACTGACAGGAGAGTCGGAGGCTATAGAGAAGAGAGCGGAGGCAAGCGGAGGCGACAGCCGCGGGCGGAGCATAGTGGAACTCGAGAACATCTGCTTCATGGGCTCCAACGTGGTGAGCGGCTCTGCCACGGGCATCGTTGTGTCCACAGGCAACAACACGTATCTCGGCACCATAGCCCGGAGCATTGCCGGCCACCGTGCCTCTACCGCCTTCGACAAAGGCATTGCCAAGGTGAGCATGCTGCTCATACGCTTCATGCTGATAATGGTTCCGTTTGTATTTCTGGTGAACGGCCTGACAAAGGGCGAATGGCTCGACGCCTTCCTCTTTGCGGTGTCTGTAGCCGTGGGCCTTACGCCCGAGATGCTTCCGATGATTGTAACGGTCAACCTGTCGAAGGGTGCCGTTGCCATGTCGCGCAAGAAGACTATTGTGAAAGATCTCAACGCCATACAGAACTTCGGGGCCATGAACATACTGTGTACTGACAAGACCGGCACGCTGACCTGCGACCAGATTGTGCTCGAAAAGTATATAAACGCCGACGGCACAAGCGACAACAGCAGAAGGATACTGCGCCACGCCTACTTCAACAGTTTCTTCCAGACAGGACTGAAGAACCTTATGGACAAGGCCATACTGTCGCACGTAAGGGAGCTTGAGATGGAGTCTGTCAGGGAGAGCTACAAGAAGGTGGACGAGATACCCTTCGACTTCACGCGCCGCAGGATGTCGGTAGTGGTTGAAGACGTCAGCGGCAAGAGGCAGATAATAACCAAGGGTGCCGTAGAAGAGATGATGCAGATATGCTCGCACACCGAAGTGGGCAACTGTGTTGTGCCCTTCACGCCCGAACTAAGGGTAAAGGCATACGAGATAAGCAAGCGCATGAACCGCCAGGGACTGCGCGTGCTGGCCGTGGCACACAAGAGTTTTCTGAGCAAGGAGAACAACTTTGCCGTTGAAGACGAGAGCGGCATGGTGCTTATAGGCTTCCTGGCGTTTCTCGATCCGCCCAAGCAGTCGGCGGCCGGAGCCATAAGGCAGCTCCATGCCCACGGAATAGAGGTGAAGGTGGTGTCGGGAGACAACGACGCCGTTGTGCGCACGATATCAAGACAGGTGGGCATCGACACGACAAACGTGCTCACCGGCGCGGAGCTGAGCGCCATGAACGACGAAGAAAAGCGTGAGGCTGTGGCCAGGACAAGGGTGTTTGCCAAGGTTACGCCCATGCAGAAGACCGAGATTATAGCTCTGCTGCAGACTCAGGGCAACACGGTAGGCTTTTTGGGAGACGGCATCAACGACGCTGCAGCCCTGCGTCAGTCGGACATCGGAATATCCGTTGACTCTGCCGTAGACATAGCCAAGGAGAGCGCGGACATAATCCTGCTCGAAAAAGACCTCATGGTGCTCGAGAACGGCGTGATAGAAGGGCGCCGCACCTTCGGCAACATAATAAAGTATGTGAAGATGACCGCCGGCTCCAACTTCGGCAACATGTTCAGCGTGATGGCCGCAAGCGCCTTCCTGCCCTTCCTGCCTATGCTCCCGATACACCTGCTCGTGCAGAACCTTTTGTACGACATGTCGCAGACGGCCATACCGTTCGACCGCATGGACGACGACTATCTCAGCAGGCCGCGCCGCTGGGACGCCTCCGACCTGAGCCGCTTCATGATATACACGGGGCCCATAAGCTCCATATTCGACATCACCACCTATCTGCTCATGTGGCATGTGTTCGGGTGCAGCTCGCCCGGCGCACAGTCGCTGTTCCAGTCGGGATGGTTTGTAGAGGGCCTGCTGTCGCAGACACTCATCGTGCACATGATACGCACCAAGAAGATTCCGTTCATACAGAGCCGCGCGTCGTGGCCGGTGATGTGCATGACGCTGGCGATAATGGCGGCAGGAATAATAATACCCTTCACACGCTTCGGCTCATGCATCGGACTTACGCCCCTGCCTCTGTCCTACTTTCCCTGGCTGGCGGCAACGCTCATAGCCTACTGCGTGCTGACGCAGGTAGTGAAGGAATGGTATATCAGGCGGTTTAAGAGATGGCTCTGAGCAGATGAACAAGATTGCATGCCTCATCATCGCGGCGGCGGCATACGGCTGCTGCCGCGCCACGGCACAGGACTTCAGCGCGCAACTTACAGCCGAGATGCAGGCCGACGCCGGGGGACACACCAACGTGTCGAGCCTGCTGCGCATTGACTTCATGCAGCCTTTATGCAAAGACGTAAGGCTCGATATGGCTGTCATAAGCATAGCAAGGACGCGCAGCGGGGGCATAGACGGCAGCCGTCAGGGCTTCTCAAACATCGACGAAGACAACACCACGCTGGCTCCGGCTGTGGCCGGACTGACCTTTACATCGGGCGGCAGCATGCTGTTTGCCGGCATACGCAACATGAACGAAGACTACTTCACGTCGCACTTCATGTCTCTGTTCACCAACAGCTCGTGCGGCATATTCCCAACAATATCGGCCAACTACCGCATAGCCAACTATCCGCTGGCGTCCATGGGCATTCACCTTGAGCGGAAAATAAGGGAGCTGACCGTAATGGCATCGGTCTACAACGGCGTGGGATACAAGAGTTTTTCGGGCCGTCAGAATGTTTTCAGGCTTTGTCCTGAATCCGACGGACTGTTTTCAATATTATCCGTAAATTATCAAAACAATGGCAGCACTTTTAATATTGGAGCTAACCTGCATTATGGCAATAACGTGTCTTATGAGGAACTTGCAGGCACCGCGACGGCAGAAAAGGCGCAGAAGACGCAGAAGAAGACAGCAACAGGGGCTGTATGGGGATATGCCGAGCTGATGATTGCGCCGCGGATGTGCGCCATCATGCAGTATTCGGCCAACCCGTCAAAGGGCGTCATCTGCCGGAGATATGCAGGCATAGGACTTGTAAGGACGATGCGCAATGCCGAACTGGGCGTCTTTGCCGACCGCGCCGTGTATAAGGACGAAACCGAATGGGCGGCGGAACTTACGTGCCGGATAAACTGCTTAGGCAGGGGATATCTGCAGCCTGCGATACATCTGATAAAGAACTCTGACGGGGCTTACTGCGCAGGACTGCTGCGGATGAGCTACACGATATGAACCGACGATGCTGACCGTGGCGGCTGAGCATGGCGGCTGTATAACGCTACGCATCATCAGCTGCATGTCAGCAACAGAAATGCGTGCCGTCGTGCATGTCTGAAATGCGAAAAAAACGTACAAAACGCCAACCGGTTAACGCCTCCAGAATAGCGATGCTCATCACGGCGCTGCTGTTTTGGCTAAAAAACAGCCAAAATAAGCATCTTCAGCTAAGTCGTTGATATATTGCGCCTTACATATTTTACACCGTCAACCGGCAGCTTTAAAAAGTGGAAATCAGGCATTTTTTATGCCAAAAGCTATGCTTTTGCAACACAAAATGTGCCCTTTGGGCATTCAAAACGTATGCTTTCATGGCACGAAAAGTGCCTGTTCTGCATCATTATCACGCCAAAGCGCAAACAGATATTAACAAAACTGCATTCTACACCCTGTCCGTTTAATCTTCATTAACTTTCAATTTTCCAGATAAGAAAAAACTTTTGTCCTGATATTTTACTTACGGACATGCCGGCGGCTGCATAAATCTGCAACGCGAATGCAAGGGTCTGAAGCCGGCAGCGGCACACATACGTCATCAGCCGGTGAGGCAGACAGATGCATGCCGTTATCGGTAAAAACGACGCAAAAATAGGCATTTATGTAAAAATGGTACTTTTTTCTGTAATACGGATAGCGCGTCAACGGGATAATAAATATAACTTTGCAGAGCAAAGAGCAGCCGGAGCATTCACGACATACAGGCATACGGCGGCGCAACCGCTACCGCAGGGACTGAAGAAACAACAAATAACACTATATGTATATGAAAACGTTAATAGCATTGGCAGCCGCGCTGCTGTTCAACTTGTGCGCGCAGGCTCAGCCTAAAGTTTACTTTACCAAAGAGATTTCGCCCGAAGCACTCGTGCGCATATACAAGGCTCTGGGCAAGGAGGCCAAAGGCCGAGTGGCCGTAAAGATAAGCACGGGCGAGGCCGGAGGCAACAATTATCTTAAGCCTACGCTCATACGCAACCTCGTAGACGAGGTGGGCGGCACCATCGTAGAGTGCAACACGGCATACGCCGGCAGCCGCAACACGTCAGAGGCTCACTGGAAAACGATACACGAGCACGGCTTCGACTCTATATTTGCCGTCGACATCATGGACGAATACGGCGACATAAGGATTCCGGTGAAGGACAAGAAGCACATAAAATACGACATCGTGGGCGCACATCTGGCCAACTACGACTTTATGATAAACCTGGCCCACTTCAAGGGTCATGCCATGGGAGGCTTCGGCGGAGTGCTTAAAAACCAGTCGATAGGCGTGGCATCGAGCGCAGGCAAGGCGTACATACACACCGCAGGCAAGGTGCAGAGCCAGGAAGAGCTGTGGAACAACCTGCCCGCACAAGACTATTTTCTTGAGAGCATGGCGGCAGCTGCCCAGGCCGTGGCCGACTATTTCGACGGAAACATCATCTACATCAACGTGATGAACAACATGAGCGTCGACTGCGACTGCGACAGTCATCCTGCCGCTCCGGCAATAAAGGACATGGGCATAATGGCATCGCTCGACCCCGTGGCACTCGACCAGGCATGCCTCGACAAGATTTTTAACCACAAAGCCTCTGCCGGCGACGACAACAAGCCGCTCATAGAGCGCATCAACCGCCAGCACGGCACCTACATAACCGACTATGCGGAGAAGATAGGGCTTGGCAGCAAGACCTACACTCTCGTAGATATAGACAATTAATAACTTCTTCTACAACTGAATGAGCCGGACGGGACCCGGCAGAACACCTGCTCCAACAGCCAGAATCGTTGAAATACCGACTGACAAGTCGAATCCTAATTTTGTCCTCCAACAACGGCTGACCGCAGGAGCCGGCATCTGCCTGTCCCACCGGCTTTTATCACAGACACATCATCAACAAGACAAACTTATGAACAAGACATTATTTTCAGCCTTATTCATCGCCTTAACTGTTACAACATCACACGCACAGACCGACTCGCTCGCATATCAGCTCGACAATATTGTCGTAACGGGCACGCGCAGCACAGCCAACATAGGGCATCTGCCTGCCACGGTTACGGTGGTAGGCCGCGAGACTCTCACAGAGACTCAGCGCACAAGCGTGCTGCCCACCCTTGCCGAATATGTGCCCGGACTGTTTGTCACCTCGCGCGGAATGCTCGGCTATGGCGTAAGCGACGGTGCTGCCGGCACTATCTCTATGCGCGGACTCAGCAGCTCGCAGGGCCGCTTCATGGTGCTCATCGACGGCCATCCGCAATATCAGGGCATCTTCGGCCACTCCATAAGCGACTCTTATCAGACCATGCTGGCCGACCATGTCGAAGTGATGCGCGGCCCGGCCTCAACGCTCTACGGCTCCAACGCCATGGGCGGAGTTATAAACATCGTAACCAGAAAGATGAAGTCAGACGGCGTAAAGACCGACGTACATCTCGGTGGAGGCTCTTACGGCACATTCCAAGGCGAGCTGACCAACCGCATAAGGAGCGGCAGGTTTTACAGCGTTGTGTCGGGACAATATGCCCGCACCGACAACAACAGGCCGCGCATGGGCTTCGAGCAGTATGGCGGATACGTCAAGCTGGGCTACGACATGTCGCAACACTGGTCGGCATACGCTGACATCAACCTCATCCACTTCAACGCCTCTTATCCCGGAAGCGTGCAGGTGCCCGTCTATGACGCACGCCAATGGATTACGCGCGGCGTGGCATCTGTAGTTGTGAGCAACGACTACGGCAGCACATCGGGAGCTGTCAGCGCCTATTACAACTTCGGACGGCATAAGATCAACGACGGATATGAGGACGGCGAGCAGCCCAAGGACTATTACTTCAGGTCGGACGACGCCCTCGCCGGACTGTCTGTATACCAGAACATCAGGCTGCTGCGGGGCAACCTGACCACCATAGGACTCGACTATCAGCACATCTACGGCAAGGCCTGGAACCGCGACAGAGCTTCGGGAGAGATCACTTCAGTCATAGGTCATGAGAATGAGAACGAGATAGCAGGCTACGTTGACATAAGCCAAGACCTGCTTTCGTGGCTCACACTGAGTGCCGGAATACGCCTCGACCACCACTCGCAGTCGGGCACAGAGTGGATTCCGCGCGGCGGCATTGTGTCGAGAGTTATAAGGAACGGCGAGATAAAGGCCATGGTGAGCAAGGGTTTCCGCAATCCGTCGATACGCGAGATGTATTTCTGGAAGCCCGCCAACGACGAGCTGCGCCCCGAACGCATTATGAACTACGAGCTTTCGTGGTCTCACAAGCTGCCGTCGGCAGGCCTAAGCTACGGCGTCAACCTCTATTACATGAAGGGCAGCAACATCATCCAGCAGCAGATGGTGGACGGACGGCCTATGAACGTGAACACGGGAGCCATTGAAAACAGCGGCGCCGAACTCGACCTTAGCTGGAGAATAAACAGCTGCTGGCAGGTGAACGGCAACTACAGTCTGCTGCACATGCACAATCCTGTTGTGGGAGCGCCCGAGTCTAAGCTGTGGCTCGGAGCTAACTATAAGTCGGGACGATGGAACGTAAACGGCGGACTGCAGTATATCAGCGGCCTTTACACCCAGACCGGCGCCGACGAAGTGAAGGAGAACGTTGCCCTGCTCAACGCCACCGTAAGCTACAGAGCTTGCCGCATGATGCAGCTGTGGGTAAAGGGCGAGAACCTTCTGGCACAGAAATATGAAATCAACTACGGCTACCCTATGCCTAAGGCAACGTTCATGGCAGGCGTAAACCTGTCTTTCTGAATGTAGCCGCCAGCCCGGACGATATCCCAGACATTCACTGCCGGCTAAAAGCGGATTACAGAATAATAAAAAAAACATAAACTTACACCGCCTAATGGGCGCAAAGAGAGAGAATAAAAAGAATTTATATTATTTTTGCATTGCGAACAAAACAAGAAAAACATTATGATTGGAACACCTGAACTTATTTTAATCGTGCTGGCGCTGGTGCTGCTCTTCGGCGCAAAGAAGATACCCGAACTGATGAAGGGTCTCGGACAAGGCGTCAAGAGCTTTAAGGACGGCATGAACGGCAAGATAGACGACACTGCTGAAGACAAGGAGAAGAAGAAGGACGAATGAGCAACGCTGAAAACAACAGCGGCACGCCGCAGACGTTCTGGGATCATCTCGAGGAGTTAAGGGGGTGCATCCTGCGCATGCTTGCGGCGGCAGCAGCGGCAGCGGCCGCAGCCTTCGGCTTCAAGGAAGAGCTGTTCGGCATAGTGCTTGCTCCTGCCGACCCAGGCTTCATAACCTACAGGATACTGGGCGCGGAGCCGTTTAAGTTTCAACTGATAAACACCGGGCTGACAGAGCAGTTCATGATACATCTGAAGACGGCGCTGGCCGCAGGTCTGCTCATAGCCTCGCCCTACATTCTGTATCTGCTGTTCAGATTTGTGTCGCCGGCTCTGTATGACAACGAGCGGCGCTACTCTGTAAGCATCACCCTTTGGGCCTACGCCATGTTCCTTATGGGCGTTGCCGTCAACTATTTTGTAGTGTTTCCTCTCACCGTCCGTTTTCTCGGCACCTATCAGGTAAGCGCTGCAGTGATGAACATGCTCAGCATAAGCTCGTATATGGACACCCTCCTGGGCATGAGCCTCGTCATGGGCGCCGTGTTCGAGATACCGGTGATAAGCTGGCTTCTGGCCCGCTTCGGACTTCTCAAGGCCCGCTGGATGTCACACTATCGCCGCCACGCCATAATAGTGATACTCATCCTTGCCGCCGTGATAACGCCTACATCCGACATGTTCACCATGCTTATCGTCTCGCTGCCTATATGGCTGCTCTATGAGGCAAGCATAATGATAGTGAGAATTACCGAAAAGAAACAATAATAATCTGAAAACAATATCTATAAACCATGCTAAGGAAAATAAGAATCTTGCTGGCAGCAGTAACCTTCACTCTGATTACGCTGCTCTTTCTCGACCTGACAGGCTCGCTGCACGCATGGCTCGGATGGCTGGTCAAGATACAGTTCTGGCCTGCCGTGCTGGCTTTGAACGTGGCTGTAGTGGCCGGTCTTCTGATTTTAACACTGATATTCGGGCGCATCTACTGCTCCGTAATATGTCCGCTGGGCATAATGCAGGACCTCATATCTGCCCTGCACGGCAGACGAAAGCGCAACCGCTTCAGCTTCTCGCCTGAAAAGCGCTGGCTGCGCTACGGCGTGCTGGTGGTGTTTCTTGCGTCATGCGTTGCCGGAATCAACGTAATCGTGTCGCTGCTTGCGCCCTACAGTTCTTACGGACGTATGGTCAACAGCATCTTGCGCCCCGTATGGACGGCAGGCAACAACGTGCTGGCATCGCTTGCCGAGCGCATGGACAGCTATGCCTTCTACAGCGTTGACGTGTGGATGCGCAGCCTGCCTACGCTCATAATTGCCGCCGTGACGTTCGTGATAATTGCCGTGCTGGCATGGCGCGGGGGCAGAACTTACTGCAATACGATATGCCCCGTGGGCACAATTCTGAGTTTCTTTGCACGTTTCTCGTGGTTCAAGATCAGCATTGACGGCGACAAATGCATAAGCTGCCGCCTCTGCGAGAAGAACTGCATGGCGTCGGCCATCGACGTAAAGACAGGACGCATTGATTATAGCCGCTGCGTGGTGTGCGGCAACTGCATAGGCAAATGTAATAAGGATGCCATAAGATATGTTCACCCGGCTAAAGCTGAGGCACGCAAAGCCGAAGCCAAGCATGAAGGAGGAAACGAAAACGGCAGCGTTGACAGCGGCAGAAGATCGTTCCTGCTCGGTGCAGCAATAGCAACTACGGCTGCCGCGCTGGCTCAGGAGAAGAAGAAGGTGGACGGCGGACTGGCTGTTATTGAGGACAAGGTGCAGCCCGAACGCGCCACGCCGATAACTCCTCCCGGCTCTATGTCTGCACGCCACATGGCCCAGCACTGCACGGCATGCCAGCTCTGCGTGTCGGCATGTCCCAACGACGTGCTGCGCCCATCGTCTGACTTGTCAAAACTGATGCAGCCGACAATGTCGTATGAGCGCGGCTACTGCCGCCCCGAATGCACCCGATGCAGCGATGTGTGCCCTACGGGTGCCATCAAGCCGATAATACGAGAGGACAAGTCGGCCACACAGATAGGCCACGCCGTGTGGATAAAGAAAAACTGCGTGAGCGTTACTGACGGCGTTGCCTGCGGCAACTGTGCCCGCCACTGCCCCGTGGGAGCCATAACGATGATACCGCTCCACCCCGGCACCGACTCAAAGCTGACCATTCCTGCCGTGAACGAGGCGAGATGCATCGGCTGCGGAGCGTGCGAAAACCTCTGTCCGGCACGTCCGTTCAGCGCCATCTATGTTGAGGGACACGAAGTTCACCGCACGGTATAGCTTCACCCCGATGTCTCTTTATCAACAACTAAAAAACAATTACCGTTATGAGTAAAGACATAAACAGAAGAAGTTTTCTGAAACTGCTCGGAGGCGGAGCCGTGGCCACATCGGCACTGCTCACCGCCTGCAAGGGCAACGACAATAAATCCACTGCCGCCAAGGAACCGCCCAATGGCAAGATGACCTACCGCACCAACCCCAAGACCGGCGAGAAGGTGTCTATCCTGGGCTACGGCATGATGCGCCTGCCGGTGGTGGGAGGCAACGACGCCAAGAAGAAGGAAGGCGAGGTTACGCCCATAGACCAGGAAATGGTGAACCGTCAGATTGACTACGCGCTGGAGCACGGCGTCAACTACTTCGACACGTCACCAGCCTACTGCCAGGGACAGTCGGAGCGTGCCACGGGCATTGCCCTGAAGCGCCATCCGCGCAACAAATACTTCATTGCCACCAAGCTCTCTAACTTTAACCCCGAGACATGGACGCGCAAGGCATCTATCGAGATGTTTGAAAACTCACTGAAGGAGCTTCAGACCGACTATGTCGACTATATGCTGCTGCACGCCATCGGACAGGGCAAAGACTCGCTTGCCACATTCAACGGCCGCTATATGGACAACGGCATACTCGACTGGCTCGTGGAGCAGCGCGAGAAGGGACGCATACGCAACCTCGGCTTCTCTTATCACGGCGATGTCAAGATATTCGACCTGATGCTAAAATGGCACGACGAAGGCAAGTATCATTGGGACTTCGTGCAGATAGAGCTTAACTATCTCGACTGGAACTACGCCAACGAAATCAATCCCGTGAACACAGATGCCGTGTATCTCTACAACGAACTGAAGAAACGCAACATACCGGCAATAATCATGGAGCCGCTGCTGGGCGGACGACTCGCCAACGTGCCCGACCCTATCGTGGCCAAGATGAAGGAGCGCGAGCCCGAGAACAGCGTGGCCAGCTGGGCATTCCGCTTTGCGGGCACTCCCGACGGCGTGCTAACCGTGCTGAGCGGCATGACGTATATGGAGCACCTGAAAGACAATCTCTGCACCTACTCGCCGCTGAAACCGCTCACAAAGGAGGAAGAGGCGTTCCTGATGGAGATTGCCAACGACATATACAACCTGGACACTATACCCTGCAACGCATGCAACTACTGCATGCCCTGCCCCTACGGCATAGACATACCTGCGGTGCTGTCTCACTATAACCGCTGCATCAAGGAGGGCAACATGCCCAACAAGGGCAGTCAGGACCCCGACTACCGCCGTGCGCGCCGCGCCTTCCTCATAGGCTACGACCGCAGCGTGCCGCGCCTGCGCCAGGCATCCCACTGCATTGGCTGCGGCCAGTGTGTTGAGCATTGTCCTCAGGGCATCAAGATTCCGGAAGAGATGCACCGCATTGACAAATTCGTGGAGGAGCTGAAGCAGAATGGATAAGCTCATCAGCATGCTCGGCCATGACGGCTGCCGCGGAGTGATGCGCTCACCGGGCGGCAAGACCATTGTGTTCAGACGCAGGGGCGTGGCAGACCTCTTCGATGCCGTAACCTCTCATCCCGACCTTACACAGGGCGCCTCGGTGGCCGACAAGGTTATCGGACTTGGTGCGGCTTTCCTGCTCGTCAAGGGCGGCGTGGCCGAAGTATATGCCGAAGTCATCAGCCGGCCGGCTGTCAGCAAACTGCAAGATGCCAGAATAAGCCTCAGCTACGGCAAGACTGTAGACCACATAATCAACCGCGAAGGCACCGGAATATGCCCCGTTGAACAACTGACATCTACAGCCCAATCGGCCGACGAGGCATGGAAACTGATTAAAGAATTCATAAAGCGTAATTCATAATTCACAATTCATAATTAATGGAAACAACAATATCACAGATACAACAGCTCAGCTACCGCGAAGGCAAGACCTACGCCCTGGCTGCTGCGTTCGTGGCAGGCAACATCCTGCTGCCTCAACTGTGCCACATGCTACCGCAGGGCGGACTGGTGTGGCTGCCAATATACTTTTTCACGCTCATTGCTGCCTACCGCTACGGCATAACCGCCGGACTGCTCACGGCCGTAGCCTCGCCGTTGGTAAACAATATGATGTTCGGCATGCCGCCGGCACCCATGCTGCCGATAATATTAATCAAGTCGGGCCTGCTCGCCCTTGCCGCTGCTGCCGTTGCATCGCGCTGCAAGAAGGTCAGCATAGTAGCCGTAGGCGCAGCTATTGTTATATATCAGGCCATAGGCACAATGGCCGAATGGGGCATGACTGGCTCGATGGCTGCCGCCCTTCAGGACCTGCGCCTCGGCTGGCCCGGTCTGCTCGTTCAGCTGTTCGGCGGATTTGCCCTGCTGAAACTCATGGCACGCAAGGCCCGCTGACAAGACAACGCACAGCATATCGCAGACAAAAAGCCAAGATAAATAGGACAAGAAGTCTTTTTAGATAAAAACCTGCCACTCGCCACATCTGCAAGTAACTCCCCAAAAAGTTGCTTAAAGATGTGGCGAGTTGTTTTTTTACTTCATCACGAAACACTAAACCGACGCCAGCCAAAACAGCCTGTCATATAAAAGGGCAAAAAATCATAAGAAAAACGCACTATTTTCATTAATAAACGTTCAAAACAAAAGCAAATAAAACGCCGACCGTAAGCAAAACAAGACGTATTGCTTTCAAATCATTAACCTATCGTTTACAGGTCGGAAACGGGCCACTTTTGATGTGAAAGTGGCCCGTTTTTTCATCAAAAACAAGTGCGTTATAACTCCCCAGACACACGTTCTCAAGATATGCCTGAGCTGTCCGCGATTAATACGCAATCTGCATATACCATTTTCTCACTGCATCCGCAATATTATCAGCACGAGACAACTATACCGAAATCATTATTTTGTCTGTGAAGTTTATAAAAAAAATTAATTTGCTTTGCATTGTAAGGCTCATGCTATATATTTGCACAAAAAACTTTCATTAACGCAGCAAGGGCTGAAGCAACATCCCGGCTTGTTTAACACTGTCACATAACGCACAAAAGAAATGATGAAACGCCAAGGCAACATACTGATATGCATGCTGCTGTCACTGATGATGGTGGCCGGCGGAGCTGGTTTTGTGATTGTGAAATGCTGCTGCAAGGGCAACAAGGCGCAGACCGAATGCCGCAGCACATGCTGCCGGCAGTGCGACAGACTGCACATGGAAGCAAAGTCGTGTGCCGAAATGGTGGTGATGAAACTGTGGCCGACAACCACGGGACAGCAAAAGCCGGCAAGCGTGCCTGACGCTCAGGCCACGATGCTGCCGCCATACAGCATTGCCTCATACTGTCAGGCGCCCGCTTCAGCATATCTCATCTGCCGGTATACGCCAAGACTGCTGCACGCTCCGCCACGGCTATATCTGGCCATGATAAGAGTGCTGATAATCTGATTTTATCCTGTTTTTTATCATAATATTTTTTACTCACCCTTAAGTCAGGCGCCCAAGCTTGGGCGCCTGACCATATCATGCCAGGCTGAAGCCTCTGCTGCAACGAGGGGCCACCAAGGCACGACGGGGGCGACAAAGACATAACGGCTGAGGCACAGACAGCACGCAGCCGGAAACTAAAGAACAATAAAAAACGGATAAAAGCAAGAATTACTGATGAACATAAGACTTACAGCTGCAGGAGCCGCACTGGCAGCCTGCACCACAATATGCGCCGGCAACGGCACGGCCTCACTGGCCACAGACAGCATAAGCCATAATGACAGCATACACCGCGAAAGCTCGCTGGGCGAGGTGGCTGTGGTGGCGCGCCGCGCCGGAACGACACGTATGGGCGGAGCCGTTAACGGATTCAACCTGAACCGCGAGGAGCTGTTCCGCGCGGCATGCTGCAACCTTGGCGAGAGCTTCACCACCAACCCTGCCGTAGACGTGAGCTACAACGACGCTACGACGGGCGCAAGGCAGATAAAACTGCTGGGACTGGCCGGCACCTACGTGCAGATGATGACCGAGAACATGCCCAACTTCCGCGGTGCGGCAGCGCCCTATGCGCTGGGCTACGTGCCCGGCCCATGGATGAAGGGCATACAGGTGTCTAAGGGTGCGGCGTCGGTGAAGAACGGCTACGAGGCCATAACAGGACAGATAAACGTAGACTACAAGAAACCCGAGGACGAAGAGGGCATAGAGGTAAACCTCTTCGGCGACACAAAGAGCCGCATAGAGGCCAACGCCGATGCCAACCTGCACATAAACAAGCAGCTGAGCACGGAGGTGCTGATGCACTACGAGAACAGCTTTGAGAATCACGACGACAACGGCGACGGCTTCTACGACAAGCCGAAGGTGGAGCAGTATAACCTGCAGAACAGATGGATCTGGGCAGGAGAAAAGTATATATTCCACGGAGGCATAGGCGCACTGAAAGAGCACCGCAACGGCGGACAGACAGGCCACCGCGGCAACGACGGCGCCGAACTCTTCAGGATAGGGCTCGACACGGAGCGGTATGAAGCCTACATGAAGCACGCCTTCATCATAGACCGCCACAAGGGCACCAACATAGCCCTCATGGCATCGGGCTCGATGCATATGCTCGACGCCGGATACGGACACAAGACGTATGACGTGAACGAGAAGAACGTGTATGCGTCGCTGGTGTTTGAGACCAACTTCACAAAGATGCACAACCTGTCGGCCGGACTGAGCCTCAACCACGACTATCTGGGACAGACCGTGCGCATGGTGAACGACAAGGAGGTATCGCCCGTAAGGATGAACGAGAAGGAGACCGTGCCCGGCATATATGCCCAATATACATTCAACCTCGACCACCGGCTGACAGCCATGGCGGGCATAAGAGCCGACCACAGTTCAGTGTACGGCACATTCGTAACGCCGCGCCTGCACCTGAAATACATGCCCACCGACATGCTTACGCTGCGCCTCTCGGCAGGCAAGGGCTACCGCACACCGCACGCTCTGGCCGAAAACAACTATCTGCTGGCGAGCGGACGCCGGCTCGTGATAGACGACCTTGAGCAGGAGGAGGCATGGAACTACGGGGCGAGTGCCGCACTGAACATTCCGTTACTGGGCGAGACGCTGAAGCTCAACGCCGAATACTACTACACACGCTTCATGGCGCAGGCCGTAACCGACTATGACACCGACCCGGGCGTGATACACATAGGCAACCTGAACGGCAAGTCGTATTCGCACACGCTGCAGATAGACGCCACCTACCCCATATTCAAGGGCATGACGCTCACGGCAGCCTACCGTCTGAACGACGTGAAGGCCACCTACGGCGGCCGACTGCTCGAAAAACCGCTGACAAGCAAATACAAGGGACTTATCACGGCATCATACAAGACGCCGCTCGGCCTGTGGCAGTTTGACGCCACACTGCAGCTCAACGGCGGCGGCCGGATGCCCGATCCTTACGAACTGCCGGACGGCACAATGTCGTGGAACAAGCGCTTCGGCTCATACGAGCAGCTCAGCGCACAGATAACGCGTTGGTTCCGCCACTGGTCGGTATACGTCGGAGGCGAAAACCTTACCGGCTTCACCCAAAAGACATCTATCTACGGTGCAGACAATCCATGGGGCACGGGCTTCGAGCCTACGCTTGTATGGGGCCCCGTGCACGGCCGCATGTTCTATGCCGGAGTGAGGATAAACATCGGAAGGATGTAGTAAGCCGAACAATGTACAGACAAATTATTATACAAAAAATAAAACCAAACAGATAAAACAGAAAGTTATGAAACGACATTTTTTATTATTGACATTGGCGCTGTGCGCCATCACAAGTTTTGCCAAAGACATCAAGACTATCATCGTAACCACAAATCCGCAGATGCACTGCGAGGCATGCGAGAACAAGATTAAGAGCAACATGCGCTTCGAGAAGGGCATAAAGGCAATTGAGACAAACATTAGCCGGCAGGAGGTTACACTGACCTACGACGCCGACAAGACAACGCCCGAAAAACTGATGAAGGGCTTCGAGAAAATCGGATACACGGCCACTGTTAAGACCGGCTGCGACAAGAAACAAACTTGCTGCGAGAAGCAGCAGGCAAGTTGCGGACAAAAACAGAATTGCTGCGACAAGGCACAGGCGGGCTGCAGCAAACAACAGGCAAACTGTGAGAAGAAACAGAACTGCTGCAAAAAGCAACAGACAGAATGCAAACAAGACTGCAAGAATTGCAGCAAAACCGAATGCTGTAAGAAGAAGTAAAACAGGTATAGACTTGAAAACAAAAAATACACGGCAGGGAAAAGCCCTGCCGTGCTGCAATCTGAATTTTAATGTTACGCGACTCACGTCGAATAACAATTTACCTGCATTCTACTTAACTTGTATTTTATAGATCTTACCATTCGAATATTTCACAATATTCAATTTTCCTCTAACCAATGAGTTAAGTTTCTTTCCGGTAATATCATATACTTCAACATCACCGTTCTGTATATCATCGATTGTTATTCCATAAATTCCGGTTGCCTCTTCATACTCTTTCTGAGCTTTTTCAGCATCTGCTAGAAGCTTTGCAATAGCATCTTTTACTGTCTGAGAGTCGATCGTGCTTTCTTCTGTAAGCTTAACAGCCTCATAATCACTTTCTACTTTCTCCGAAATTTCATCGATTTCATCCTGAATGGCCTTAATGTCATCAACAAACTGATCAGCTACGTCCTTACACTCGGTATTGACAGTCTCTTCAGCGGAATCGAGTTCTGCCTGAAGGGCCTCAAGTTCTTCTGTCAGACGGGCATAAGCAGCCTCATTTGCATCAACCACAGTTTGAGCGGCCTTTGCCTCAGAAAGGAGTTTTTCGATAGAGTCTTTTACTGACTGAGAATCAATTGTACTCTCTGCAGTAAGCTCGCCTACCTCATAAGCAGCCTTAACGCTGTCGGAGATTTCCGTGATGCGAGTCTGGATGCTGTCGATCACTTCTGTAAACTGAGAGACAACATCTTTACACTCAGTATTGATTGTTTCCTTTGCGGCATCGAGTTCTGTCTGAAGTGAAGCTATCTCAGCTGTCAGACGGTTATAGGCTGACTCATTGGCGGTTACAACAGCCTGAGCGGCCTTGGCGTCTACAAGAAGCTGGGCGATAGATGCCTTTACTGACAATGAGTCGATTGTGCTTTCTGCTGTAAGCTCTACAGCCTCATAAGCTGTCTTAACGCTGTCGGAGATTGCTGTGATGCGAGTCTGGATGCTGTCGATTACTTCAGTAAACTGAGAGGCAACGTCCTTACACTCGGTATTGATTGTTTCCTTTGCGGCATCGAGTTCTGTCTGAAGTGAAGTTATTTGAGCGGTCAGACGCTTGTACGCCTCTTCGTTTACAGCTTCCTTATTGCCCTGAGCAGCCAAAGCATTTTCAACAAGAGCTTTTATCGATGTAGCTATATCATCGGCTCCGGCCTGAACATCAGCAAAACCTTCGGCCAAAGTTTCATTGGCATAAGAGTCATCAACAACCTTCTGCAAACTATCAATCTTTGCTACTATTGCAGCTTCAGCGGCAAGAATGTCTTCGTTATCCTTAACGTTGGCTGCATTTGCGGCAATGCTGTCAACTGCCTCGTTGTACAAATTACGCAATGAATCTACCAATGCCTTTGCCGGAGTATAGTGAGCAAGATAAGAGTTTGTAACGCTAAGTTTCACTTCGTCATAGAGGCCGAAAGCATTACCGTTCTCGTTAGAAACAATAACATCATTTATCACAAGATCAGATTTCAGCGCCAATGTTTCGTCAGCCTTAACATAGAAAGCCAGCACCTCACCTGTTGTTCCGGCAAAATTCTCTGTTGTCATACCAGCAACAGCAATCTTCAATTTGCCGTCAGATGTCATGTTAGAGCTTATAGTAGCATTCTGAGGCAGACGGCTGCCATACTCAAACTTCGGTTTACCGTTGTCTTTAACTTCAAACGAAAGTCCTTGAGGCAAAGTTATCAGAGCCTGCATGCCTCTTACGTTAATAAAGTTGTCGAGCACAAGGCTTACCTTCTTTGATGTTCCGTCGGTCTTTATAGCCAATGTGTCAGCAGCTGTATAAAGTTTTCCTACATAAGGAGCTACATCTGCGCTAAAGTCAGCCATGGGGAAACTCTTTGTATAGCCGTCTTCACCTTTTTCATGGCTGCTGCCAAGGATATTTGTGAAGTCTATTTTACCGGCTTTAACAAAACTGTTTTCAGCCTTAACCTTAAAATAAGCTACGGCACCACTGTCGCCAAAAATAGAGACAGTGTCTGAAGGAACAATAAGCAAACGCAGATTGCCGTCAGAAAGAGTGCTCATAAAAAGAGAATGGTAGTCGCGGTCAAGACGTACCTCATCACGTGTCAGACTGTTGGCTACATAAACGATACCATCGGGAAGGGTAATATCCATCTGCAAAGCAGTAATCCGGTCGCTGTTGTCAAGACACACTGCAACAGTCTTTTCCTCGCCTGGCTTTATGTTGAAGCTCTCTATCGTCACCTTGTTGTCGGCCAATGCGCAAGCAAAAGAGCCAACCGCCATAAGGCATGCCATAATCAGCCGTGAGGCAAAGTGACATTTAAGAATGTTTGTTTTTATCATACTCAATTTTTAAACTAAATGGTTTCTTGAAATTATTTTCCTTAAACAGAAGGCGTGACAGCCTACGTGACGCCACGCCTTCATGTCCATAAGAGTATAATTCTATCTAACTTTCAGGGTCTCGATTATTTGCGAAGCACTTTTTTGGTTGAACCGTCTGAGCCACGCAGGATGTTAACACCCTTCTTCAGAGTCTTCATCACCTGACCGCCTACAGAGTAGATCTTATCCTTCAGACTCTTGTCTGCGTCAACACCGCCGATACCTGTTGTGCCCTCGCCTGTGCCGTCGATGCTGTAGGCAATACCTCTTGCATCAGAAGCAAACACGTTAGCGATGCTTATGTTGCCGTCAACCTTGCCAGCAAGTTCGAGCAATACAACAGCCTCGCCGTTGGTGCCGAGCGCGCTGTTCTGCATAGAGCTTACAACCACACGCTGTGTGCCGTCGGCCAATGTGTTCTGATAGAGGTTGTGCTCGCTGCTGCCGGATGTAGCGCTGAGCAGTGTTACACCTGCCGGGAGCTTGATGTCCATCTGTGCGCCTACATATGCAGCAGAACCATTAATCCTGACAGCCACACATGTCACGTCACCATTACTTTCTGTAGCAAGTTCGAGGCTACCTGCAGCACCCTGCTGAGCTGCCTCATAGCGTGCCACTGCTCTCAGGCCTGTATTATTGTTGCCGAGAATAGCATTTGTAACAGCTGTAACGTCACCGATATTTATGTTGCCATCCTCGTTTACATCAGCTGCAAGATATTCCATTGAGCCTTCATCTACCGTCTCAACCTCAAGAACATAGTTCAGAATCTGAGTATAGTCGTCTACCAGTACCGAACCGTCGCGGTTAACGTCGCCAAGGATATAAGCATAACCTTCGGCATCTGCCTTCAGGCTGTTAAGCTGCTCTGTCAGCTCGCCATAACGCTCCCATACGGCAGGAACGGCCTCTGTCATATAGTCGATAGCCACGCCCTGAACTCCGGTTTCTTCATCGAGCAACGGATTTCCGTCAAGGTCTTGATTTACAATACCATTATTATACGCATCTGAATTATAAGTATAAAGCAATCCTATTAATCTATTGAGACGAAGACGTTCAGCTCTAAGTTCATCTCCGTTTTCCTCTGTATACTTGCTTGTGTTTATAATATTCGAAACCTTATTATAAAGAGCCAACAAGCCAGACTTGTTCTCATTACTATTATAAATACGCTGCTCAAGCTCATCATATGTTGCATATTTATCTAAATCTGCAATACATAATTCAACAAGGGACTTGTTTACATTCTCACTATTTTCTGTCAGAGAGAACGCTCCATTGGCTTCCTCAAGTGTCTGACGGTCATAATTAATATAGCTTCTAACACCTTCAATATAATATTGATATTGTTTTATATCGAAGAATTCATACTTGCTAATCTTCTCAACAACAGCATCGAGACTTGCCTCCAGTTTGTCGAGCTCTGCTGTAAGCTCTACATACTTCGCATAGTTGATTGTGTATGGTTTCTGAGCATCAGCAATATCCTGTGTGAGCTTAGCCAACTCTGCCTCAACAGCTGCTATGCCGGTAGAGAGTTTGCCTTCATAGAACAATATTGAGCCGGCCTCAGCATACTTGGCTATTTCGGCGCTCATATTGTCGATAGAAGTCTTAACGGCAGCGAGAGCCTCAGTGTAATCATCTTTTACATTTTGATGGCATCCGTTAAGAACTTCAAGTTCGGCATTATACTTGCTCTCTACCTCGGCTAAAGCAGAGTTAAGAGTTTCTATTGTTGTAGCAGCAAGATTTGCATCATAATATGCAGCAAGCTCGGCACGCATTGTGGCAATCTTTGTCTCAAACTCAAGATACTTAGGCTGCTTGTCTTTCTCATCGAGAGCGATGAAGTCAGCATCTGTTTCCATATCTTCAAGTTCTTCAGCCATAGAGTTTATCTTTTCGATATAAGCATCTACCTCGGCAACCTTGTCTGTACCTTCTACAGCTGCGGCAGCTTTGTTCTGATCACCCTTGAGCGAAACTATCTCATCTGCAAGTCTAAGACTTTCTCTATCATTTGCAGTGACATAAATAGATGCTATTGCAGCTTCTATGCCAGCACAATTTGTCTTAAATGCTCCCTCACCGTCATCATAGTAGTCAACACATCCGCCTGATGACAACTTACGATCAATGATTGACTGCTGTGTGTTTAAAAGATTCTGAGCTGTTACCTCACCGCAATCAACTGTAATTACATAGCCATTTACAAATTCCGCTGCAGCTTCAAGACTTGCCTGAAGTTCACCGAGAGCAGCCTTCATTGCATTGTAAGCCTCTTTATTGGCAACCTGATCCTGTGATGCAGCCTTTGCGTCAGAATAAATTGTACTGCTTTCAAACGGAGCAAGCAAAGCCTTTATTGACGGCAGACTTGCATACAAATTGCCCTTTTCTACTTCTGTATATGCATTCTTAGCAGCAGTAACAGTAGCTTCAACAAGTGCATCATAACTATCAATTATCTGCTGCTTTCTTGTTCCGTCTGCATCGCCGATATATTCAAATACTTTAAGGTCAGCGCTTTCTTTAGCCACCTGCTCGTCGATAGCTGTAATAACAACTGTCCATTCACGCTGTGCAGCATCTTCCTTACCTGCAACAAGCAGTTCGTCGATAGTGGCGAAAGCGTTAAGATGAGCATCAACAGATAATGCGAAATACTTGTCGGCAAAATCTTTATTTGCATCTGCAACAATCTTTCTTACATCAGAGAATGATTTTGCTATAACATCAGAATTATAACCGGCATCTGTCAATTCTGTAATTGCTGCATCCAACTTAGCGTTTGCCAAAGCAAAGTTGTTACTGAACACACTCTTGGCAACGGTGCTTACAGCGTTATCAAGTGCAGCTACAGCATCATTTATCTTTGTAATATAAGTTTCAGCCTCTGCCTTATGAGACTCAGCAGCATCGAATATTGCCGGACTTACAGTTGCCAGATATTCTTCTGAAACATTACTTTCAAGTACACGAAGGTCTGTAAGTATACCATTGATTGCAGCATTAGCTGTAGTTACAGCTTCATTTGCAACTGATACAAGTTCAGAATTTGTAAGGGCACTGAACTTAGCTATTGTGGTGAGGGCCTCATTATAAGTATTTCTTGCATCCTTCACAGTAGCAGTAAACGCGTCATAGCGTGCCTTGTTGTCTGCTGCAACAGCTGCATTATAGCCTTCTTCCTGAGTGTCGGCAATAGCCTTAACAGTAGTCTTAATCTCATTCAGTTTCGCCAATACATTCTCATTCTCAGCAACCGATTTACCTTCATTGTAATTCTTCAGCATCTGTGCATTCAGTTCTGTAAGAGCTGTCTGCTGCTCTGTGAGCTGCTTAAGGTATTCCTGAACGATACTTGTCTGGTCGCCGGTTGAAATCTTGTAATAAGTTTCAGACCAATATTCGTTTGTCTTTTTATACTCTGCAACCTGCTCCTCGTATGTTGTCTGGTTATTCTTTGCATCAGTGCCAACGGCCTTAATAAGGGTATTAAGGTTTTTGAGTTGTGCTATAATCGTTGCTGAAATCTCTGCGCAGTTGCGGTCTTCACCAGAATAAGCGTCAAGAGCTTTCTGCTTCAAAGTTGCGAGATTATCGCTGTAGCCGCTGATTAAACCGTCATAATAAGCCTTTGCCTCAGCATTTATACCTTCAACGGCAGCTACTGCATCTGTTGCCTTTGTTATATTAGCATCGATATCAAGATCAGCGATTGTCTTCTGTATCTCGGTATAAGCCTTATAGTTGGCCGTAGAAGCCTGAGCAGCTTCGCGTGCTGCCTCAACATCAGCAGATATCGCATTCAGCTTGCTCTCAATGCCTTCAACCTTATTGCCCTCTTCATCTTCACTGTCAGCCCATGAAGCAACAAGTGTCTCTGTAGCATCTGCATCATTAACGGCCTGACGCTGCTCATCAATTTTGCCATTCAGCTCATTTACCATAGCAGTAAACTCGTCTGCTCTTGAAGCATCCTCGTTCAACTCTTCTACGCCTTTGATCGTGCTGCGGTTTCCAAGAAGCTGTGTCACTATGCCGTTAATAACTTTGTCGGCTGCTGTCTTGGCATCTTTATTGGCCTGAACCTTTTCTTTTACTCCGTCAGCCTCTTTTATCAGTTCGTCAATCTTGGTATTTATTTTGCTTACTTCTGTCGTCACACTTGTAAGCACTGCCATTGCAGCAGCCTTATCAGACTCTGTTTTTGCGCCTTCAATCTTACTTTCCTGATCTCTAAGCTCTGCTTCGATGGCAGCCTTCTTATTATTGATATCGCCGTGTGAAAGTCCGAGTTCTTCCTGGCTCCAACTATAGGCATTAATCTTACCATAAGCTCCCTCAACAAGAGTTGTTGCCTGCGCAAGAAGTTTCTCCAACGCAATGCTTACCACATCCTCATCATACTTAGCTTTATCGGTATCATAAGAATTAACCAAAGTTTCGGCTTTACCTTCAATTTCAACTTTTGCGGTGTATGCCTCGTCAGCTACTTCAATAAGCTTATCACTATGTTCTTTGCCTTCAAGGTCGAGGGCTTCATCCTTATCAGTTGTTATCTCTTTTATAGTAGCCTTGAAGCCGTCGATCTTATCGCCATAAGTTACTTTTTTCTGGTCTGTAGATTCTGCATATACATATACCGAACGGTTGGTAACTTTCTCTTCAAGGTAAGCGATGGCCATATTACAGTTTGCAACCTCACCAACAATAATCTCGTATGCGTCAAGGGCATCCTTAGCAGCTTGCTGATATGCAGCAACAGTCGCAGATATTTCGTTGATTGCATCTGTGTTGTCTGTCTGATATTTAACGCACGTTCCTTCTTTCAGAGCAGTCTCAGCACCTGATTTAAAGCCATCTATGCTCTTCTGGATAGCAGCTTCTTCTGTTGCATATTTTCCGCTTACAACATACGCCTTGTCTGTTGATACCAACGCATTTACGACTTTCTTTGCATCGTCGAATTCTTTCTGCTTATCTTTCAGAAGTTCTGTAACAGCGACCCAAGCGTTATAGTTGTCAACAGCACCTTGCGAACCGCTTGTAAGCTCATCGATAGCTATGCTTATCTTGCTTACTGTTTCTGAGTAATCCTTGCTGTCGATTGTATTTTCCTTATTATCAGCCTCTATTGTGCTGCTAAATGCGTCGATAGATGCCTGTATCTCGCTGATTGTCTCTGCAAACTCAGCATTGTCGCCTACGCCCGGAGTTTTCTTCAAAGCGTCAAGACGGTCTTGCAGGCCTTTAAATTCTGCCTTAGCTTTTGTATAGGCTTCTTTAAGGGCTTTTGCCTTAGCTACATAAGTTGTCTTCAGAACGTTGATTGAAGTTGTATATTCTGCAAGTTTGGCAAGATTTTCTTCTTTTGCAGTTGCCGCACCGGCATGATTATCGTCTGTTCCGTTAGCCTTCTCAACGGTCATGATATTTACATAAACGGCGTTAAGCTCTGTCTGTGCCTTTGTGCGCAGTGCCTCATAAACATCAGGATGAGTCTCGTCGCCCTGCAGGTTGCTATAGATTTCCTGCTGAGATTCGGTATAAAGAGTCTTGATTGTTGCAATAGCCTCACCCACCTCTACATAAGCGGCATGATCAGCTTGAGCTGATTCTATCGCATCAGAATAGTCTGATATAAGACCATTTATCTTTGTTACAAATTTGTTGTTATATTCTGTCGTAAACTTTACGCCGGCAGTACCTTTTGCATATGCGGCATCGGCTTCAGTTTTATATTTTTCAATCTCTTCGCTGATAGTGTCGTAAGCACCTTTTGTCATTGCCTCAACATATGTTTTCTCGTCAGCATCAGCTATTGCATCAACAGCGGCCTTAGCTGTAGCAAGAGCTGTTGTCTGTGCTTCATAAACCTTCTTAGCCTCAGCATAAGCAGAAGAGTTGTTTGCCTGAGCGTCAACTTTCTTGCTGAATTCTGCTATTTCGTTGTAAATTGCAGATTTTTCAAGAGTCTCGGCATAAAGACCATACTCTATATATTTAGCATAAGAGTCTTCTTTGTCATCATCAATGGCAGTCACTTTAGTTGCTAGTGAGCTGGCTTCCTGCAGAAGGGCCTTGCCGGTCTCATCGTCTTCATCTTCTGTATAAATCTTAGAAGTAGCCTCGCTAAGCATTGATGTGAGCACGCTCTTGGCATTTGCAAAGTTATAGACCAGTGTCAGTTTAAATCCGCCTACTTTATACTGGCTTCCATCCTTGCTCTCAATGCTGATGATTACGTCTTTAACAGCATTAATCTTGAACTGGCCATTAGCAGCAAGTTCTTTGCCGTCAATCAAGATCTTAGCATTCTCATTAGTTTCAGCTGTAAGCGTATATGTTCCGGGATACAGCTTTCCGATATTCTGCGTGACTGTTGCACCAGACGGAGAAACAATCAGTCCGCTCTCAATTTCCAAGTCAGACGCACCTTCCCAGTCGGTTGCAGCATCTGTCTTAATCTGATCTACATCCGCATTGGCCCATGCCGGCATAGTTGAAGCCGAGGTCACAGCGAGAAGAGAAACCAGTACATTTTTTCTCATAATTCAGCGTTTTTAAAATTAAAGTTTATTTTATAATTTATGTTTCAGTATCACCATGCACACCTTATTTATATATGTGTATGCATACATTTGCAGACAAAATTAAACACATTTTATGCAGGCATGGCATTATAAAGCCGTGTTATTCGTGAACCCTGCCATTCTTTTCGTGAATTTACTTCCATAAACAACATATCAGCGAAATGGAGCAATTTATCAAAGAATATACAACAGCACTTTGCAGCCACCTCAGACGCTCTGAGATGTTATATAAAAACAATGATTCTGCATACATCGAATTATGTTAAAAGAGCCTTGCCCTGCCTACACGAAACAGACAAGGATACAGAAAAATTCTGACACTTAAACCCAAAATTCTCAGTAAACGACAAGAATGACTATTCGACATGAACATTGGGCATACACAGCGGTTGGCAATAAGCACTTATGTTACAGGCAAGGCACATCAAAGTATTGATTTTTTTGTCCGGACAGCCATATAGTTTAATCCGCAAGAAGCAAAGACCGCCCATCCCATAAAAACTGCAAGCAGAACATATGCCTTCCGTTAAAAATCCGCCAATACGACTTTATACCGGACACAGATTGAAAGCAAAACCAGACTTAAAGGTTTCAAATCATTAACCTATCATTTACGTGTAGTTAACGGGCCACTTTTTATGAGAAAACAGCCCGTTTTTCAGCAGCAAACAAACCGTTTGCCGTTGCCACCCAAAATACTGCATTTTCCCGGTGCAGAATACGCTTAAAACTAGCATAAACCAACCACAACAATACACCTTAATTAGAGATGTATATTTCATACTTGGCTTTCATGTGCCAAACTATGTTCAATCAGAGTTCTCATCATTCCGTTTTAATAGATTAATTTCTGTGCCTGTGTTAATTCCCGCAATAATTTTATCTGTCCGCCTGAGATACGGCCTCATCCAGCAGTCCCATTAACGTACGCAATACCGGTTTAGGCAAATGTATCGTATGATTAACCCCATGACTGTCAGAAACCAGCAAAACTTGCTTTATTGCATTTACATGAAACACATATCCTATGTTTACAATATATGTTCTGCCCAGTCTTACAAATCGCTTACGAAACTGCTGTTTTTCATGTATAGCGTCCTCCACTTTTGAAAGCCCGAAAGGTATCATAAAATGCGTACCTGATGAATAATATATATGAGTATAATGATCGTCTGCCTTAAAATACATCGTCTGGTTAAGGTCAACAACATACAACTCACCATAAACAATAAAACGTAATTTAGTCTGCATAAGTTAATACCATGCCAACTGTGCGGCATATCACTGTGCCCGCTTTCCAATAAGCACAAAATTATCAAATTCTCAATTATTAGTCAATTGCAATATACAGAAAAAAGCGTGGAAAACTTGCCCGCCAGCCGTCCCACACACTGAGGCTCTCGCATTGCCCATATCAGCAGAACAGATGACGTGCAGTTCCACGCTGATATGAACATAACATCCCTACTTGCCCTTGCCCCGGCAAAATAGCCAAGATACAAAGGCAATATAGGAATGTTCTTTTGCACACATCCCGTGACCATCTGCCTCGCCATGTCTTGACTGATACTTCGAATTTGCGAGATTCCAGTGTGTCAAGAACAAAGCGTCAAAGCAAACGCCTTTCTAATACATGCACATCCTTATCAAACACAGACCTTATTTAATAACCTGCATACGCAAGAATGCTTTGCAAATATAATTAAAACATTTTATCCAAACAACTTTAAATGCCATAATTTTAAGGTCCCTGTATATTTTTTTTACTAAAAAATAACTTTTGTAAACTACTTATTTACACAAAAAAACATACACTATGCTATGTTCTGATTTTTATCCGTAACTTTGCATTTCGGAACATATATAAAAATCTTACTTAAGGAAAGTAAAAATGAAGAAACTTCACCCCATAATGTTCGCAGGAACAGGCAGCGACGTCGGCAAGAGCGTGGTGGCGGCCGGTTTCTGCCGCATATTCAAACAGGACGGATACTGTCCGGCACCATTTAAGGCGCAGAACATGGCGCTCAACTCTTATGCCACGCCCGACGGACTGGAGATAGGAAGGGCGCAGGCCGTGCAGGCCGAGGCGGCAGGACTCAGTCCGCATACGGACATGAACCCGCTGCTGCTGAAACCTCAGACAGACAAGACGTGTCAGGTGGTGCTCAACGGACGGCCAATAGGCAACCGCGACGCCTACAGCTACTTCAACCCCAAGGGGCGCGACGTGCTGCGCAACGAGGTGAACGCCGCATTCGACAGACTCAACAGCCGCTACAATCCTGTTGTCATGGAGGGCGCAGGCAGCATATCGGAAATAAACCTGCGCGAGACTGACCTCGTGAACATGCCGATGGCTATGTATGCAGGAGCCGACGTGATACTCGTTGCCGACATCGACCGCGGCGGAGTGTTCGCAGGGTCGTCCCGTCGCTTTCGCTCGTTATGTTGTCGGATACCGCCTGCCCAATGTCCGGCGTCCCGTTCACCGCAATGGCCTTCAGGGTAAAATTGATCCTCTTCCACTGTGCGGTAAAGGTCGTGTCATAGTCGTTGGCGTAGGAAGTTCCCGCAGCCAGCAGACCGTCTGTCAGGGCGGTTTCGCCGTTCCAACTCTGCGTGGCCTTCCAGCCAAGGAAGCGGTAGCCCTCCTTCTGCGGTTCGGCCTGCACGGTGTAACCCTGGCCGTTGTGCTTGGTTTCGGAAAAGCCGTTCTGCGCGCCGTTCAGCGTTCCGCCGTCCAGATCGTAGGTCATGGCAGCCTGCCAGCCCGCATAATACGAAAGAACGGCAGGCTCCGCTGTTACGGTTTTGTGGTTGCCATAGCTGCCCAAAATGCTGCCGCCGTCGTCGTTTATCGTAATATCCTGCAAGGCTGCGCCGCCTTGCAGTGTCGTCACGCCGTCCGCGTAGGTTTTGGCGTCCAGCAGCCAATCCGCAAAGCAGTCAGGTAGTATTCTTTTAAATAAGTTCATAAGTATATCTGTTTA
>ENA-OPCX01000115-OPCX01000115.1-human-gut-metagenome-genome-assembly--contig:-NODE-115-length-40672-cov-7.576458_pt1 | contig 40672 bp, 25 predicted proteins | sample MGYA00241570_ERZ501491 | MGnify/ENA primary metagenome ERZ501491 (study PRJEB25962, sample SAMEA2042620) | human gut metagenome | biome: human gut; feature: human-associated habitat; material: faeces... | reverse complement strand
CATAAACTGATCACTGATATTATTCACCTTTGTATCTGCCGTAAAGTCCATTACCAGCGGACGCATAATCGTATAATCATCAAAATAAGTCATCCCGGCCAATGAATAAATATAAGGCATCATCGTATAGCGCAACTTCGTATAATACACTATAGAACTATAAGCCGGATGTCCTTCGGGAGCTATATTCCACACCTCACGGAACGGATACTGTCCATGTGCACGGAACAACGGGCAGAAAGCGCCGAACTGATACCAACGGGCATTCAACTCTCTCCATTCCTTATAATCGGCATTTTCACGTCCGGTCTTGTTGAATTCCATCTGACCAGCCACATAACGGTTCTCTACACAGAATCCACCGATGTCCATAGTCCAATAAGGGATACCGCTGACAGCAAAGTTCAAGCCGGCAGAGATTTGCGCTTTCATATCTTCCCAACGGGTAGCGATGTCACCACTCCAGGTGGCGGTAGAATAGCGCTGCAATCCTGCAAAGCCGGAACGTGTCAACAAGAAGACGCGTTTGTCCGGTTCCACGCCACGCTGTCCGTCATAGATGGCTTCGGCATTCATCAGTGCGTATGCATTGAAGAACTTGGCAGAGGGGCCGAGTGCTGTCGGACCGCAAAGGTCCTTGCGGTATTGCAAATCCGTACAGTCGCGTATGTTCGGTTCGCTGGCATCCATCCACCAAGCGTCAACACCCAGAGGATAGTAGTGGTCTTGCATCTGCTTCCAGAAGAGCTTGCGTGCATCGGCATCGTATGCGTCATAGAAAGAGCCCAGATAGCCAGGACCGACCCAGTCTTTGATGCTGTCTTTGATAGCCTGCTGATACATCCAACCTTTTTCGTCAAATTCCTTGAAGTGTTCGGTCGTAGCATAGAACTTGGGCCATACGGAAATCATCAGACGTCCGTTCATGGCGTGGATGGAGTCGACCATTCCTTTCGGGTCGGGGAAACGTTCGGGGTCGAACTCATGGCTTCCCCAAGAATCCTGCTTCCAGTGCAGCCAGTCGATTACGATATTGTCGATAGGAATCTGACGTTCACGGAATTCCTTCAAGGTGGAGAGAACCTCCTCACGCGTATTGTACTTCTCACGGCTCTGCCAGTAACCCATCGCCCATTTCGGCATAATCTGGGATTTACCTGTCAATGTACGGTAGCCGCTAATCACATCGTCCATATCATCACCATAAACGAAATAGTAGTCTATTTCATTCTGCATTTCACCCCACCAGGAGAGTTTGTTCTGTTCTTCATCAGCCACCGGACTCAATACCCGCAGACCGCAGTAAGAAACACCGGCATCAGGCTTCCACTCTATCTTCAACGGAACGCGCTTGCCCGCTTCCAGATTGACAGCAAACTTATAACTGTTAGGATTCCAAGCCGTACGCCAACGTTCGGGAACCACCAACTCATTATCAATATATACTTTCATGTAGCCTGCATAGTAAAGGATGAAACGGAATAAGCCGCTTTCTGCCGGTTCTATTTCTCCCTCATAAACTACATCAGACCCTCCGAACGGGAAACCCGCAGGCAAATTAATCACCTTACTCAGATGTGCGGCACGGTCCAGATGTTCAAAATAAAGAGAATCCTCACGACGTACAAGGGTTTCCACATCTTTCTTGCCCGGAATATATGTACCGGTCAAAGCACCTTCCTTGCCCTCTTTATCATAAAGTTTGAAGACATCACCCAGTTGTGAGTAGTCACGCGGGTCACCGAAACGGCAGAGCGAATAGCTGTCCCAAAGCACACCGTAGTTTTTATTAGACACGATGAAGGGTACAGACACCTTTGTATTGTACTGGAACAGTTCCTCATTCTTACCTTTATAGTTGAACTCATCCGCCTGGTGCTGGCCCAAGCCATAGAAAGCCTCATCATTGCCTGCCGACTGGAATACCTGACGTACTGTATATCCTTTCGTACCTTCCACTTCCACCGGAGTAAAGGTCCGCCCGTCAGAGTCTTCAGCCAGAATCTGCTTGCCGTCGGCATCCGTGAAGCGTACCTCACCCGTTGTCTTGGACACAATGGCACATAATTCCGATGTCTTGACAGTCACTTCATCGCCCTGCTCTTCGACCTTAAAGTCGGTCTTATTCTGTTGAGGGATCACAATGAGACTCTGCTCCTTTGAAAATTCCTTCTCAGGAGTAGCCGATACATGAATGAGCTTCTCGCCCATTACTTCTAATCTTACTTTACGCACATCCGTCGGTTGCTGCTGCTTGACTTCCACAACAACACCGTTCTCGGTCTTTTGGAATCCGCCTCCGGAACATGCGGCGAGCATCCATCCGGCAAGCAAATAAACTGAAGTGTTTTTCAATTTCATATTACTGTTTTTAAAGTGAATTTTCTCTGATGTAAAAATAGAAAATTTCCTCCAAAAACGAGCCCCCCTGATGTTGAAACAAAAGGGCGCTTTTGATTCCCCTAAAAAACAATATGTTTCCATAAAGGGTATCTTTTGTTATTTGCCCTCTCTTTCCTGATAAACAGAGGGCAAAACACCGAATTCATCCTTGAAATATTTGCTGAAATACTTGGGGTTGTTAAAGCCCAACTGATACGCTATCTCCGATACATTCTGCTGACTCTCGCGCAGCATCTGCGCCGCTCTTTTCAGACGGATGACACGGATAAATTCAATGGGTGTCTTACCGGTTATCTGCAAGAGTTTCTTGTAAAGATGTACCCGGCTCATACCCAACCCCCGACTCAACTCTTCTACGGACAAGTCACACCGACCGATGTTCGCCTCCACATATTTGATGGCATTTTCCACCAACTTTTCGTCCAGCGAAGTAATGGCTATCTCGCTCGGTTCGGGGTCGATGAGCGACTTTGCCTTGCGCTTCTTGCTCAGGTCAATCAGCTTGCGCATACGCAGAATCAGGATTTCCACATTGAAAGGTTTCGTCACATAATCATCTGCACCGATGGTCAACCCCTCCACTTTATCTTCCACAGCCTGCCGTGCAGTGAGCAATATCATCGGAATGTCACTCGTGCGTTTATCGGTCTTCACCCAGCGACACAGTTCATTTCCATCCATCTCGGGCATCATTACGTCGCTGACAATAACATCCGGCATCAGTTCCGGTATTTTCTGCCAAGCTTCCCGGCCATTAGAAGCTGACTGTATACGGAAATACAAGCTCAGACTATCTTTCATGAAGGCAACCAAATCTTCATTATCATCCACAATCAGGGCCAACGGCTTTTCTTTTTCATCTTCATTATCCTCCTCCATATCGTCCGGCAAATCAACCGAAAGCGCTTCCTCTTCCATACCCGGCAAAAGTTCCTCATGCTCTTCCACCTCTTCTGCAAGCGGTGCAGGCTTGGAAGGACTTACATGCACATGTTTAACCGGAAGCTCAATCAGGAACACACTACCGGACCCCACATTGTCAACAACGCGCACCGTGCCCTCATGCAGCGTCACAAAGTCGCGTACCAGGCTCAAGCCAATACCGCTACCCGTTGACTGGTGTTCCGGTTCTTCCTGCTCCACCTGATAGAAACGTTCAAAAATCCGCTCCTTGTCTTCATCCCTGATACCGACACCGGTATCCGATACCTTTATCAGCAATCTTCCGGACATCTCTTTCGACATTTCCAATGCCACATCCACACGTCCCCCGTCCGGAGTAAATTTGAAAGCATTGGACAGAAGATTCATCACAACTTTACCAATTTTATCCTCGTCGAATGACATATTCAGCGATTCCATGGCCGAAAAGAATGTCAGATGCACATGTTTCTTTTCAGAAAGCATCAGGAAAGAAGCACAGATGCTACGCACATACGCCACAATATCCCCCTCGGACAAAGTGAGATGCAATCCTGCCATCTCATTCTTACGGAAATCGAGCAACTGGTTGACCAAATTCAACAAACGCTGCGCATTGCGGTACATCAGTTGCAGCTTGCCATGCAGTTTTTCGTCCGTAATCTCCTTCATCATACTTTCCATCGGCGATATAATCAGCGTAAGCGGCGTACGCAACTCATGGCTGACATTCGTAAAAAAGCGAAATTTCATCTGGCTCAACTCCTCCCTCTTCTTCGCATCTTCCTCTATCTGGCGGATTCTGAACTTATTACGTTCCCTCCGTTGTACGGCATAAAGTGAAAAGGAAACAACTCCTACTATCAGAAGAGCATAAACGATATATGCCCACGGAGTCATCCAGAAAGGCGGAAGAATGACAATCTTGAGCGAAGCCTCTTCAGTGCCCGCATATCCGTCACTGTTTGTAGCCTTCACTTTTAAGATGTAAGTCCCCGGAGCCAGATTGGTATAGGTAACGCGATGCATATCGGACATACTCGTCAGCCAGTTCTCATTAAATCCTTCCAATTTATAGAAATACTGTGTCTTTTCGGGCAGCACGAAATTGTCCGACGCAAACAGCACCGTGAACACATTCTGCTTATAATCCAAGACAACTTCTTCTGTTTCATTCAAAGCTTCCTTCAAGATGACACGTCCTGCATACTCCTTGCCCACCTTCACGTCTTCATTGAACAACTGGAAACCGGTAAACATAACCTTGGGCAACGTACGGTTATACTTTATGTTGCCCGGCTGGAAGCGATTCAGCCCATACAGTCCTCCCACTACAATCTCGCCCGTATGCAGTCGTTTGAGGGAACGCTGGTTGAAGTCACAACTCTGCAACCCGTCCTTGTCATTATAGGTATAGCAACGGAACACGGGCTGCTCCGTCTTGCTGTCAACGGACAACACCACGTTTATCAGTTCTCCTCCGGTGCTGATCCATATACTTTTGTTTTCATCTTCCGTAATACCTAATATCAATAGTTTGGAGAAACCGGGTTTGATAGGCACTTCGTACAATTCATCCCGTTTGCTGTCATATACATTCAAGCCTTCACGCGTGGCTATCCATAACAAACCGCGACTATCTTCGTAAACTTGATTGATATTTTGGTTGGAAAGTCTGGTCTTACCCGATTTTGTACCTGCAAAATTTGTAATCTCGCCGGTCCTCAGGTCCATGAAAGCCATCCCTGCCGAAGTACCGATAACCAGATTATTGTCACAGCTGATGCAGAGGGATGAGATATAGTCCGACACAAGGTTTGAATTACCTGTAGAATAGGTGGTAAATATCCCCGTCTGAGGATTCAGGCATTGCAATCCTCCCCCTAACGTACCGATCCAGATATTTTTGTCCGCATCTTCTGCCAATGCCCATACATTGTCATAGACCAGCGAGTTACTGTCTCCCTTACGGGACCGGTAATGGATAAAGCGGTTCCCATCATAGCAATTCAGTCCGCCCCAGAAAGTACCTGCCCACACTCTGCCGCTACTGTCCCGAAGAAGGCAGACTATGACATCACTCGAGATAGAGTGGGGATCTGCCGTATGCGAAAAAACCATACGTTCATCTGTCACGCTATTCCAGCGCACCAGCCCGCGGTCGTTGGTTCCCAGCCATACGATGTCACCGCCTCCGTCCTCCACGCAATTGATGTCGCCTACATCGGCAATACCGAACTTGAAAATGCTTTCATTATAGAAAGAGATGCCTTTCTTGTAGGTTCCCACCCACATCGTACCGGCCTCATCTTCATAAAGAGCCGTTATTGTATTGTTGGACAGAGTACGCCCGTTATTAGGTTCATTCGCCAGACGGATTTTCCGTCCCGCCGGTTCTATCAATTCAACGCCATCCTGATCCCTGCCTACCCATATACATCCGTATTTATCCTGTGCCACTGCACGTACGGTATTGTAGGTGTCCGTTCGGGGAGAACGCTGTTCCCAAACCTTCTGAGAAAGGCTATAAATCCACATCCCCTCCACACTGAATATCCACGCCCGCCCACTATGGTCGACAAACAAATCAAAGGTAGCATTCTTTACTTCCCTGCAATCTTCGGCAATGCCCGGATTGGTCCACTTGATATTTTGCTTTTCCTCATCTATACAAGCCAAGATACCGTTACTCAGAACCAGCAGGATTCCTTCGCCGCATTCTTTCATGTCGGACACTTCGGCTTTCGCAAGCAGTTCATCCGCCCCCTTTACTGCTACGGCATTTTTCTGTTCCTCTCTATAGCTGTAAACACCTTTACCATTAATATAGATCCAGAAAGTCTTTTCCTTATCAATATAGATAAGCGAAGGATTTCCGGTCAGACCGATGTTCCACATCCAGGCTTCCACATTACGGTCAAAAACATCGGAAGCCGAGTTGTAAATGGCATACCCGCCTCCCGTACGTATCCACAAATTACCGGACGTATCTTCTTGTATATCCTCGACATAACTATCGGGAAGAGATTTCTCATCATCTTTCTGGCTGCGATAAATCTTTATATTGTAACCATCATAGCGGTTCAGCCCCGAAGCTGTACCAAACCACATGAATCCGTTTGAATCTTTATAAATAGCATTAACCTGATTATTGGAAAGTCCGTCTTTCACTTCCAAATGTTTAAACATGTAGTCGTGTGAAGCAGCAGAGAAACATACCATCCAAACCCACAAGAGCAGTAGTTGCAGTCTTTTCATACTATCAGAGCTAAGGGAAGTTATTTTTGTTGCAAATGAAGTGAAAAACGAACAGAAAAGCAAGGAAAGACAAGGATTTTTAAAGAAGGAGAAGCATATCCCTCGCGGACATACTTCTCCGTAACCAATCAAAAAAACTATATCAACAATCCTTGTAACCTATAAAACCTATTTATATGATACTTTTGAAAACTGTCTTTTATTCTATCCACCACTCAATTAATAAGGGTATTTACCGGCTGCGGCTCCCTTCATGATGCCCTCAATGGCATAAGCCTCCTTCGCCGTACCCGTACCACGGTTCATGTCACCGCCGGTTTCCCAATAGAAGGGGACACAACCGTGGTTTTTCGCCTCTCGGGTGACTACCTCATTCCAATAGGCGCGGCTCTTGTTATGCATCTCCTGGTCAATATCAGGATAGGCAAGTTCAGAAGTCCCCTCTATCTTGTCTTCTTTTGCCCGCTTCATGGCACTATACTCGCCTACAATCACAGGAATTCCCTTATCTGCATAGGCCGTTTTCATCTTCTGGAATTGCTGCTTCACATAATCTTCTTCGTAACCGGTGGCATTATGAATGGAACCGGATACATGATTATCCTTACCCCAATAAAGGAATACATTGCTCCAGGTTTCGTCATGGTTCATCATGGTGAACTGATAGGGATCATAGAAGTGAACTTCCACCATCAGACGGTCGGGTACCTCATCCTTGGGCATCGTGTAGTCATTCACCGTCTTGTCAATATTGGTATAAGGACCTTGCACAATCAGACAACGGCTCGCATTATTTCCTCCGGTGGCACGCACGGCATCAATGAAGGTCTGTTCGTATTTCAAGATGACATCTATGGCCGATGTGCCAACGTTCCCCTGGTCTTGCTGTCCGGGTTCGTTACATCCGGCAAAGAGCAGGTGTTCGTCATAAGCATTCAGTTTATTGGCAATCTGTGTCCAGATAGCTTTCTGCTTGGCATCTACTTCGCTGCTGTAACCATGGGTGATACTCTCTTCAAGCCAACCGCCATCCCAATGGATATTGACAATGGCATACATATCATTGGCTACACAGTAGCCCACCACTTCGCTCACCCGGTCGAGCCATGCAGCATCTATCTCATAGGTCGATGGATTCACAATGTAGTAATCCCACGCGCAAGGGATGCGCACCGCATTAAATCCCAATGCCTTCAGCCCTTTGATATATGCCTCACTCACTTTAGGATTTCCCCATAACGTTTCGCCCGCTATCTTGTTCTTGTTATCACAAGCTTCCAGCGTGTTGCCGATATTGATACCTGCATACATCTTGGCGGCAAGTGTCCTGGCATCGCTTTCCATATTCCCGGTTTCGCCCGCACCCTGCTTTACGGTCACAGTCTCCGTCAGGCTACCCAAAGTAAAAGAAATATGGCCTTCGCGCGCTCCCAAAGGATTGGGAGAGACGGTAAACTTGAAAATCTTGTCTTCCATGGCACGGGTATTGACTGCCTTTATCCAAGAAACATCGGAAACGGCTTGTACGTCACCATTGGTTTCCACCACCACAGAAACATCTCCTCCCGCAGCTGGCAGGTCGAAAGAGGTAGAGTTGGATATGATTAATCCGTCCGCAGCCGTTTGTTTCACTGTGAAGCTCCCTACTTCGCTGCCTCCGGCTTTCACCGTTACCTTGGCTTCACGGTCACTCGTGTCCGTATTGGCTTCTGCCATAACGGTATACTTCAAAATACTACTCGAAGCAGAACTTTCGGCAGTAACCTTACACCACTCCGGTGCACTGCTGGTAACTTCCAATGCAACGTTCGACTTGATGTTCAGCGTACTTGTTCCTCCGGTCTTGGAGAAAGTCATTCCATCCGTCAGAATGTTCGCGGGAATCGTTATTTCTGGAGTCACAGTATCATCATTGCCGGAACATGCGGCAACGAAAGAAGAGAAAAGCAGTGCCGACAGCACCAGGCAAATTTGGAATTTTTCAATGATATTCTTCATCATGTCTTTACGTATTAAAAATAATGGTTAAATCAGTGAGAGCAAAAGTAGCGGAAAAGGCGGAAAACACACCGATGCCATGTTATCTGCAACGGTATCATTTGTTTCCGAATAGGGCTCAAAAGTTATCATTGAATGACATCAGACACATCCGGCTTGCTTGAACCGAAAGAATACTTTATTTTTGTGTATAAACACTTCCTTCAACTACCCTGATTCATATATCTGATAAACTATTTAAAATACAATGCATTTATGAGAAAGATGATGTTACTTTTAGGACTGGCGCTCAGCCTGTCCTGCTTTTCACAAAACCGGCAAGGTTATCAAAATCCCGTTATTCCCGGTTTCCATCCCGACCCGAGTATCTGCCGCGCAGGAGATGACTTTTATCTGGTCAACAGTAGTTTCCAATATTTCCCGGGCGTACCGTTGTTCCACAGCAAAGACCTCATCAACTGGGAACAAATCGGACACTGCCTGACGCGCCCCTCACAACTGCCGCTTCACGACGCCGGCCCATGGGGAGGAATCTATGCACCTACCATCCGCTACAACAGCGGTACATTCTACATGATTACCACCAACGTGTCCGACAAAGGCAACTTCCTTGTACACACTACCGACCCGCGTGGCGAATGGTCAGAACCCGTATGGCTCAAGCAAGGCGGTATAGACCCGTCCCTCTATTTTGAAGACGGCAAGTGTTACCTCGTCAGCAATCCGGGCGTAGGTATCTATCTGTGCGAAATCAACCCCAAAACCGGCGAACAACTCAACGAGTCCAAACGCATCTGGAACGGCACGGGCGGACGGCACCCTGAAGGGCCGCATATTTACAAGAAAGACGGATGGTATTATCTGCTGATTTCCGAAGGCGGCACGGAATACGGGCACAAAGTGACAATAGCCCGTAGCCGCGATATAGACGGCCCGTACGAAGAGAACCCCGCCAATCCCATCCTGACCCACATCAACAAGAATGCACAAAACAGCCCGATACAAGGAACCGGCCATGCCGACCTGATACAAGCCCCTGACGGTTCGTGGTGGATGGTGTGTCTCGCTTTCCGTCCGCAAAGCGGCAACCATCACCTGCTGGGACGCGAAACGTTCCTTGCTCCCGTGCGCTGGGACAAGAATGCCTGGCCGGTAGTAAACGGAGATGGTACAATAGCCCTGCAAATGGATGTGCCAACCCTACCGCAACATCCTCTTGCCCCCAAGCCTGCACGCACCGATTTCAAAAACGGCAAATTAGGTCCCGAATGGGTTCATATCAGAAACTATCATCCGGAAAACTATACCTTTGCTTCCGGTAACCTCCGTCTGAAAGCAACCCCCGTAAACCTGAACAACGGGAAAGGCAGTCCTACTTTTGCCGGCCGCCGGCAAGAACATATCGACTTCACAGCCACCACTTCCATGCAACTGAAAAAAGCCGCCAGTGGCGACGAAGCCGGCCTGACGGTCTACATGTTCGAACCGTCCCATTACGATTTATTTGTCAAGCAATTGGCAGACGGGAAACAAGCTGTAGTATTGCGCTACCAATTGAATGAATTGACCCATACGGAAAAGGAAGTTATTCTGCCCCAGGGGAAAGTACAACTCCGTGTAAAAGGCAGCAACGAAATCTATTCGTTCGAGTATGCCACAAACGGAAAGGACTTTAAAGAACTGGGCCGAATGAATACGCGCTATATCAGTACAGAAACTGCCGGTGGCTTTACGGGAATCATGCTGGGATTGTATGCCGTCTCCGGTTCTCAAACCTCAAAAGCATATGCAGACTTTGAATACTTTGATTACGAAGGAAAATAGCAGCCAATCTTAGAGAAAGCCCCTGCTTTTCTCCGCTTCCGCCCTTTTGTCTGTCCGGTTCAGTACAAAGATTCATGAACGGCCCACTTAGGTGAACAAGTTTGTTCACCTAAGTGGGCTGATTTGTTCACTACTATGAACAAGGCGGACCACTTTAGTGGAGATACCATAAAATCACTATGTTTATCGCAATAAGTACCCATCCCGTCCGAACAAAGTACAAGGCAAAGAGCTATCAAAGCGCCGCCTTACGGACCACCTCCTTTATTTTATTCTCTCTATGGTTCTTCAATCTATATCAGAACGATGCACACCGGTGAGGGCAAAACAAAAAATCCGGGATGGCCTGCATCCCGGATTTCCTATCTAACCAGTATATTTCCGTCTATCCCTCTTACCATTCAGGAACAGAGAAAAGAGTGTGGAACGTGAACTTCACTTCCATAGAACTGCTGAAACCAAGTTCCTTGATAACATCACCATCAGGAGTACCGAAAGCGCACCCTTTATCCTTTGTTGCCCCATAGCAATTCCAAAGTTCCAGACGATACTTCGGGGATTCATTGGCATCGAGCACTTTGGATGCATCAAATGTCACTTCCTTGCCATCCAGATAGAGGTTGTCAAGCGTGGCATGCAAACCGGGGAAATACTTGTAGATGTCAGCCACTTCAACGAAGGTCATGATGGAACCTGCCGCATAGTCGGCAGATTCGTACTTAATGTCGAATTGAGAAGCCACAAGGCTGTACTGGAAGTTCTCGTATTTCACCTCGAACGTAGCTCCTGCGTTATATCCCCATGCACTTCCCCAATCCGGATTGACAGTAACCAGATTGGGCGTATAAATACCTGCACCGGTACCGTCGGTAATGACGGTGCAGACAATCTCAAGCTTCTCCTTGAAATGGATGGCAGGCTCGGTACCTTGATTTTCTACATTGCTGAACGGACTGAGGGGAACTGCATTGCCTACAGAACCAGCCCCATAAGCATTGAACAACTGAACACGGTACTTACCGTTTCCTTCAATGTCGCCATAATAGAAGCGGTTGGCATCAAACCGGATGGAAGTACCGTCCAGCTTGATGTCGTCAATGCGTACAAACGAATTGGGATAGCGCTTCGCCATACCGGCAAAGTCAAGCGTAAACACCATGGCATCGGTACAAGCTCCCTCGAAAACAAACGTGTGCTGTCCAGCCAAGTCTTCGGGTGAAATGGCTACAAGCAGTGCATCCCAACTTCCTGCCCATGATGAATCGGCGATATTGAGCAATACAGGAACCTGCGCATCGGCATCGGCCTTGGCCTGGCTGTAATAGTTCAACGAATAGCCATAGTCGCCATCGGGCAGGGCAATCTGCAAGCCGTCGGCAGTCAACGACAGAATGTTCAGCTTACCACTCTTCGTGCCAATCCAAGTATTGGCACAAAGCACATCTATGTCGATGTCAATCACTTTATTCGCCTCGTCAATCGTAAACTTACCGGTTTCATCGGTCACGGTGCCGTCTTCGGCAATGCGATGAATGTTCACCGTACCGTCTTCCTTGAGTTCCATATAGCCGTAGTCCTTTCCGTAGGTATAACCTATCCAGCCATTATCTGTACCCATCTCCCAATGAATCTGCTGTTCAATGTTGGGTTGTCCGTTGGAAACTGTGCTCCAGTTGTCCGTAACACCCCACTGCGTGAAAGGTCCTTCAAACACGTGCTGCTTACCGTCCTGGCCATTGTCAAGATACCACTTCTGATAGAGCAGAGCCTTGTTGAACGGTACGTTCTTGGCTGTGGAAACAGCGCGTACAGCCATACCTTGATAAACTGCGGCAGTGATACGGTGATTGACAGAAGCTGCAAACTGGTAACCTACCGCAAATTCTGTATTGGAAGAGTTGACAGTACCGGTGAGGTAATATCCTTCAGTACCCAGCGCTGTCACATCGTTTGCCACACGCGTACCGGCTGCAGGCAGGAAGATGGAATTACCATTAGGACCGGTGAACTTGAAACCTGTCACTCCATTCTGCTCAGTCCACTCTTTCTGGCACAACGTGAAGAGTTCCTCGAAATCATCGGCAGTAGGCAGTGTGGCACGCCCTTGAAATGCACGGAAAGCCAAGTCGGAAGCCGTTTTATAAGTATCGGCCGAAGCATAGTCGGCAGGGTCGATGCTATTGTTGCATCCGGTCAGGTCACCGAATCCGAAAAGGCCACCCAGTCCAGTCTCGCTCTTGGCACCCACATTGAAGCGAGCCCACTTCACGGAGAGTCCCAGGTCGACAAGGTCATTGTCGAGATCGAAGTCATAGGCAGGAGTAGTGAAGCTCTTCACCTCACCATACACAATGCCGCTACCCAGATTGAGGTAAGCCGCATAATAGTATTGCGTTTCGGGCACCAACCCTTCATGGACGAATGAATAGCTGTCCTTAAGTTCCTCACTCTTCACTATAAGGCCTGCACGAACCGCTTCTACATCGGATGAAGTAGAGATAACAACACCACAAGTAGCATCGGCCGTAGCATCGGTCAATGTCCCACCCAATACAGCCGAGGCGAAGTCGACAGATGCGGCATCGGCAGTAGCCACCTTGGCATCGGTGGTGAGCAAGCTTTTCACCTCACCTTTGTAATACACCTTACCCTGCAAGCATACATAAGCCTGATAATAGAGCGTAGAGTTATTGTTCAACCCGTTCAACTGAGCACTGAAGGCGCTACCGTCATAAGCAGCCTGCACGTCCTCGGGCAGGTTGTCTTGCGCAAAACCATAGAAGAAGCCGGTCTTATAGCTTCCGGCATCCATGCCATCCAACCCGGAGAGCGTGGCATGGAGTGTAGCGGTAGTGGCGGTCACATCGGACGACCCCGTCACCACCGACGATTCGTTCAGAATCGGGGTGGTGTGGATAGTATAGTCGTCATCTTCACTGCACGAAGCCAGCGAAAGACCCAGTACAAATGAAAGTATTCCTAAATATATCTTTGTCTTCATATATACTAAATTCATTTAAGTGGTTATTCAATGGTCATCGAAATTATCTCAACCTTCACATCCGGCTGTCCGTCTTCGGTGGCAGCCACAGTAGCAAGTCCCTTATTCTGGATACCGATACAGATACAACTGCTTCCTTCGTAAGTCACAGTGGCACCGGTGGTATTGGTCACGGACACAGTCTGTACAGCTCCTTCGGCAGTATCAAAGGCCACGGCATGAGCCAGGTTGTAGCAGTCATCTTCCCAAGCATTTCCGATGTTATTGTCCATAATCACGGTCTTAGGAGTCGCGCCCTCGTTCCAAGTGATTCCACTCAGCACTTTGTACTGTATCTTCAGCGTCTGGTTCTTTTTCAACTTCACCTTCGTGATGTCGATCGGCCATCCCGCGTCACCACCGCCCCAAGGATTGTAGAACTGCAAGCGCAAACGATCGGGATTTCCGTCACCGAAAAGAATTTGTACCTTGCTGTTGTCTACCTTGATTTCAGTAGGCCCGGTAGGTCCGGTAGCGATAGGTTTGTAGTTGAGGTTGGCACAAAGATAAGAATCCACGGCTCCCTTGTCATTGGTCGTTGCAGGCACACCCATCTGGAAAGAGCTGGTGACATCGCAAGCCATTACGGTAAACTCGCTTCCCTTCACTTCCACCGTGCGCTTATCACCGGTAGCGGTGAGGACGGTTATCTCAACCGGATTGCCGTCGGCATCCATAAATTTCAATTTGCCGTCTTCAATGGCAAGCTTACCGGCATTGGTACCGTCATCCCATTTGTAGCCATCGGCCGTGCTGCTCAATACCAGCTCATAGTCGGCAATGGAAGCATCGGCCACAGGTGCCCATGAAGAACCGTACTGTCCCTTCACTACGCTTTCCCAAGCAGCAGAGCCACCATTCCACCATGTCCAGTCATAAGGTTCTTCATCATTGATGAGGAAGCGTGCCTCATTGCCCACATAGGTGACACCGTTGATTTCAGTAGTGAACAGTTTGGTTGCCAAATCTTCAATGGCAGGCTGTTGTACTTCGGCAGGCTGAAGCAAACCCGGATCTTCAGTCGGTATGATACTGGGGTCATTATAAGCCTCTTCGGAAATGAAGTTCCACACCAGCCACCACGGACCTTCGCTATTGGTACGCATCGTAGCTACCTGCAGCAGATAAGGAGTACATTCTATAATCTTGATGTCGTTGGTATAGTTGGAACAGACATCATCAAAACCCTCGTTATGCAATGAATAGGTACCGCCATAGAAAGATATGACAGGGCGTTTCGGGTCAGACACATTCAAGTTGAAAGTTCCGGTGGCATCCGTCGTGCCCGAAGCAGCCACCCGATGAAGTTCCACCGTACAGCCTTTCACAGCATCCAGGCCGAAAGTGATGTACGACTGGAAATAGGGGTCGTCTGCCGGAATGAGCCACGATTGGATACCCGGATCCCAGTTGGGAGCCCAATTGGCGCTACCAATCATAAGGTCGGTAATATTGCTTCCATCATTTTTCACATCAGTGTGGCTCATGTACATCACCGGTCCCGAACAACGGCCAATACCAAAGTTCTTGTCAATGGGAACCCACTTACGGCTCTTGCCCACTCCACCAGCAAGGTTAGCCCAGATAGGGTCTTCGAGCATGGCAAAGTTATTGGTCTCTACCTTGAAGGTATATGGTTCGCCATATACCGGACCTGCCGGTGTGGAAGCGCCGAAAGTCACGCTATATTCTCCGGCAAAAGGAAGTGCCAAGTCAAGAGTGGTCTTTTGAGAAGGACCGCTTGGAGTGACCCACAAGGGAGTGGCTCCCTTGATGAGCGAAGTCAGATGAATCGTATTAGGATCATTGGCATCAGGGGTCACCGTATAGGCGATACCTTCCACCAAATCATCGGAAACATAGGTTTTTGCCCCCATCTCGTACTCTTCGGGCGAGCAAGCGGAAAATATCAAAGCCGCTCCTGCCAATATGGAAAAGAATGATTTAAGTCTCATATCTTATTGTTTTTATTTTTTATTTACTCTATTAATGGTACTCACCATCCGGGATTCTGCACAAGTACACTCTGTGAAAGGTTAATTTGATTATAAGGAATCTGGCTCAAGCCTTTGGTGGCTTTCACACGGTCGACCCGTATGGTTATTGCATCATCAGCGCCTCCACTCTTCACCTTGACACCATTCAAGGCGAGCTTCTCGGCTGCCACGTCTATACCTTGACGCAGGAGATCCCAATAATTAATGCTTTCAAAAGCAAATTCAAGACGACGTTCTTCCATAATAGCTTGTTGAGACACACTCTTAGCTTGATAGTTGGCCGATACTGTTCCGTTGTCATCAACCTGATAAGCACGCTTACGCACTTGGTCGAAATAAGTTTGCGCATTGGGGCTACCCAGTTCTGCGGCCATCAACAATACGTCGGCATAACGGATAATAACGTAGTCTTGGCGGTTCTGTGTCTGGAAGTCACCGCTACCATCCTGCTTACCGGCATGGCTTCCATCGGCATAGCAAAGGGGAGCATACTTCTTCACAGCATAGCCGGTATATTCACGCCAGTCATTAAAACTGGTGGTAAAGTCGGCCGAACCGGTGATTCCTTCCCCTACCAAATCAATGATAGAAGCCGAACGGCGGAGGTCACCAGTGGGAAACGCTTCCACAAAATCAGGATTTACCGTCAATGCGCCCCATCCCTTGCAATAGGGAGCAGCATTAAGCTGGCGCATACCCAACATCACCTGCCAACGGTTGGAGTCATTATTCCCGTTATAATCCTGAGTAGCGGTAAATTTCAACGCAAGAATGGTTTCCTTGTTTCCATCACCGGCATATGTACCCTTCAAAGTTTCATAGTCTCCTTTTTCGGCCACTTTTGCAGAAGAAGCCGGCCATAAATTCTTGAATTGCGGTACCAAACCATATTCTCCTGAAGCGATTACGTCTTCTACAGCAGCCAAAGCTTCGGCACGAGTCACCTCTACAGGTTCTTCACCGTAATATCCGGTATAGAAAAGATAGGCACGTGCCAGCAAAGCCTCGGCGGCATATTTTGTAATATGTCCGTCGTTCTTGGTATAGTCGGCCTTGGGATAAGCGTCACCGGGAATATTCTCGATAGCATATTTTAAGTCAGTAAATATGGCACTGAACACCTCTTTGGCAGGTGAAGGAGCGCGATTTTCGTTTACCGGTTCCAGAAAGAGTGGGATATTCCCCCATAAACGAACCATATCCAGATAAAGCAATGCACGCAACGTACGACATTCGCCCATATAGATACCACGTTTGCTATCCGATTCATTCCATACAATCTGCTCTTCATGAGCTATCAGCTCGTTGCAACGATAGACGCCCGCATAATAATTTTTCCAGTCACCTTCGTATAGGTTGAGGTCAGCCGGCGATTGGGAGATGTCAAAACGGTCAATGGCCTGATAGCCACGTCCATCGGCATTTCCGGTAGCGCCAAAACACTCGGCACTCATCACCTCGGAAGCCATATAAAACCCTACCATCATGGCTGATGAAGTCTGGCGCCAACCATCATAACAACCTATCAGAGCACGATAAGCATCTTTTTCAGTCTTATAGAATGTACCGGTTGAAGATTCAGTCTTCGACGTAACATCGAGAAAACTGTCGGTACACGAAGCCAGTCCCAAACTCAGGAGCAGGACACTTGCCATAAATATATTTTTGTTTTTCTTCATATCAGTCTATATTTTAAAATTTCAAGTTAACACCAAACAATACGGTACGGGGACGGGGGTAATAACCTAAATCAACGCCCGACACCCAACCTTGTCCGTTATCTCCTTCGGGACCATAACCTATTTCCGGATCCATGCCGTCATATTTGGTAAATGTGAACGCATTCTGTACCTGAGCATAGATACGACACTGACTGATGACCTTACATCTCAGTAGCTTGGCAAAGTCGTAGCCCAAAGTAATGTTACTGATTCGCAGGTAATCACCATCCTGCACATAGAGGTCTGAGAACTGCCAGTTGAGATTCTGGTCTGTGACACGAGGTATGCGATTGCTGGTTCCCTCTCCTGTCCAACGTCCTAAAATTGCAGTAGTATAATTGGCTTGCTTGGAGGTATGGTTACGATAGCTCTGGACAATCTGCTGTCCGAAAGCACCGTTGGCCACTACAGAGAAATCAAGTCCTTTCCAGTTGAAACCGAGATTGAAGCCCATAGTGAAATCAGGAATACCGTTACCAAGATCGGTCTTGTCAAGCTCGTTCACCCGTCCGTCATGGTTGATGTCCACAAACTTCACGTCACCTGGTTGTACGTCAGCTTGCAGCACACCGTTACCAGCCTTAATCCAATCCTCTATTTCTTGATTGTTTTGGAATATGCCTGCTGTCTTGAAACCATAGAAATAACCGATAGGCTTACCATTCTCGGCACGATAGAATTCAGGAGTATTGTCATACAACTGGTTGGTAGAGCCATGAATGATACCATCGTCGTTAGGAATCTCTCCGACCTTATTCTTATTGTAGGCACCGTTGATACCGATATTGTAACTAAAGTCTTTGCCTATTTGGTCATTCCAAGTAAGATTGAGTTCCACACCGGTGTTTTTCACTCCACCGCCATTAATATAAGGAGCACCTGCTCCGGCAGTAGCAAGAATAGGAGCCACCACGAGCCAGTCTTTAGTATCTTTAATGTAGAAATCGAAATTAACACCCAGGCGACTGTTGAGGAATCGGGCATCAAGACCGATATTGGTCTGCTGTGAAGTCTCCCACTTGATGTCAGCATTAGCCAGACGACTAGGGTAAGCTCCCCAGTTGGTTCCGAGCTGTGCCGCAGCATCCGAGTCGCCGTAACCGCTGCCGAAAAGATAGTGTGTATTGGTACTCTTGATAGGAGCCAGATATTGGAATGCGTCAATGTTGGCATTACCCACTTGTCCCCAGCTGGCACGTATTTTCAGGAAGTCGAGCCAGTTTTGCGTACTTTCCATGAATTTTTCGTTAGTAATGGTCCATCCTGCCGATACCGAAGGGAAGTAACCAAAACGGTTGCCTTTGGCAAAGTTGCTCGAACCGTCTGCACGCAAAGTAGCATTGACCATATAAGTTTCTTTCCAGTTCCAACCCAATCGGCCGAAATAGGACACCTTGCGGCTCTCGGTATGCGGATTGCCACTGGCACCCAAGCCGTTGGTCGAATCGGAGGCCGTTCCGTTGCCCACAAAAGCATGCTCCCAATCATCAAAACCTTCTTTCAACATACCATTTTTAGCTTCGATATAAGTGCCCTCGTAACGATAGGCTTCCATACCCAGCAAGGCGTTGAACGAATGTTCTCCCATAGTCCAGTCATAAGAAGCCGTATTGGTCCATGTCATACCCAAAGAGTGATTGGCATTTTGAGATACGGTAGTACGTTCTTCATTATATATATATTGGCTGAACTTGTAGAGAGGCTTGAAACTACGGTATTCGCTGGAACCATAAACCACACCGAATACAGACTTTATCTTCAAATTCTTGACAGGCTGCAATTCAGCATAAACATTACCGGAAAAAGTAGCCGTTTTGTTCTCATTGTTGCTGTCGGTCATCATTAAACCATAAGGGTTTCCATCACCTTTATTCCAGTCACTGGTACTGGTGTCATTGTAAGGCGAATCATAAAGATTATTATCGCTATAGACAGGAGCGATAGGCGATGTTCCGAATGCACCGCGTAAGGTATTATTATATTGGTTGCCTACACTGATACCGTTATTCATCTTATATACAAAACTCACCTGCTCGCCCACTTTCAAAATATCCTTGAAAAGTTTGTGCTCGCTGTTCACACGGAAATTGTAACGCGAATAGTTAGACACATCCGAACCGCCGACAATACCTTCCTGACTCATATATCCTAACGAAAGGGCATAAGTGGAAGTTGCGCTTCCACCAGTGACACCCAGCGTATAGCTCTCCGTTGTGGCATTATCTTTGAACATAGTATCTACCCAATCCGTATCATACACATTGCCATTGGCATCGTAAATAGACTGGTATTGGCTCCAATCGTAAGCCGAAAGTCCGCTATTCAAAGCCTGCTCATCCATAATGGCCATATACTCTTTTGCATTCAGCATATTGGCCTTACGAGCTACATTCTGTATTCCATAATAAGCATCGAAACTAATCTGCGCTTTACCTTCGCGCCCTTGCTTGGTAGTAATAAGCACTACACCATTAGCACCGGCCGAACCGTAGATAGCCGCACTAGCCGCATCTTTCAGTACATCTATACTTTCAATATCGGCAGGATTCAAAGTAGAAATATCACCACCCACACCATCAATCAGATAAAGAGGAGCACTATTTCCCACGGTACCAAGACCACGGATACTCACTTTCATGTCAGCACCCGGTTGACCGGAAGTCGAAGCAATACTTACACCCGGTGTCTGTCCCTGCATAGCCTGCAAGGGATTGGTTGTATTCATCTTGGCTATTTCGTCACCCTTCACCTGAACAGTGGCACCCGTCACCAATTTCTTCTTCTGGACACCATAGCCCACTACAACCACTTCATCCAACATTTCCGTGTCCTCCTTCAGCACCACATTGATGACGGAAGAAGTACCTACCTTGATTTCCTGTGATTGATAACCGATGTAAGAAAACACCAGTGTCTGTCCTTGTTGGGCACTTACCGAATACCGGCCATCAATGTCGGTAATTCCACCCGTAGCGGTTTCTCTCACCTGCACGCTGACACCTATCAACGGCTCACTATCCGTAGCCGATGTCACAACACCCGAAATGGTCTTGTTTTGAGAAGGATTAGCCTGCAGGCTACTGATTGCAGGTACAAGAAACAAAAGTACCAATGCAACACGGCATAAACGCAGATTTATGCACTTTTCCAAGAATGTTTTTCTCATTGTACATTATTTAATGGTTAATATCAAAGATTCATTGTGTTCTTCAATTAATACCAAAGAACTCGGATGCAAATGTATGGAGGAACAAGAAAAGAATGTCGAGAAATTGTTACGAAGAGTATATGATTTCGTTAATCAAGGCTTCTAAAATGTTACTAAAAAAGGTATAATTTGTTTTCCGTCCCTTCTCTAAGCCTTTTGAAGAGGGGCTATTCTTCCCATTCCCCTCAATACCGGAATTGGTTTCACCTCACTTTTCCATCCCCAATATACTTTCTCCGGAGTACAAAGAACCATTTCTTTCTAAAAACGTTCTCAAGGAAGAACAACCTAAAGCTTAACAGATAATGAAAAAATTAGTAGTATTTGCAGTACTTGCCGCAATCGTGGCAAGCTGCGCCGATGACAATCCGCCCCAGATAGAAAAAAGCAGTGAGTTGGTATCACCACGACTTTTGATGGACGTGTCCACAGAAAGCGGACAAAGCCCGCTGACCGGCATACTGACCATCATGCCCTGCAAGGCGGGCACCTCTATTTATTATGGAAACTACATAAACCGGAAGCTGACACCTTTTTACGGTTACTACCAAGTTAAAGACGGAGCTTTCTATAACGATGGCGTCAATCGAGAGTTATCCTTACCCGCAGGTCTCTATAACATGATTTATTGGGGAACCCCTAAATACGAGGAGCCGATTTATGCACATCCTCTCATGAGGGACCCGGTCTACATCTTAGGCGAAGACATGTCCCGGCAACACTTCTCCCTATTCAAAATGGAAGCGGACACAACCTATTATCCGGTATTCGACCTGGTACACGCCGTCCAGCCTGCCAACATTGGAAGTGAGGACCTGAAAGCATCCCTCAAACGGGTAGTGACCGGACTGAAAGTAATCATCAAGGACAAGAACAACGGCATCCTCAGTTCGAGCATCGACAGCATGGTGGTGCGCATCACCAATATTGCTGGAGAACTGAATTTCTACACCGCCGCTCCTCAAGGAAGCCCACGCACAGTAGCCTTCCCTCTGGTCCGTTCCGTCGACGGTACACAAATGAGCAACGCCACCGTCATGCTCTTCCCTTCTTTCGGGAAACCGGAATTCCAGATGAGCATCATACTGAAAAATGGAAACGTGAAAAGTTTCAAGCAAACATTGAACGGACCTTTGGAAGCAAACTCCAAACTGACCCTGACCCTCACTCTGGGAGACATCTTTTCCGAAGAATCATCCGGAGAATTCACCCTTGACAACTGGAACGAGGAAAGCCAGACAATCGATGTCCCTTCATTGGATTGAGCTTGCAGCATCAAGGAAAGATAGAACGGTGCGCGTCCATCTTATAAAAAGGCAACGTGAACCAGAAAGTGGAGCCCTTGCTCAACTGTGACTCCACCCCTATCTCTCCTTTCAGTTCCTTCACAATGTTTTGCGAAATGGCCAGTCCCAGTCCGGTACCTTGCTTAAAGGAATCCAGCTTCACAAAGCGGTTAAAAATCCCCTGCGCATTCTCAGATGATATCCCCGTCCCGGTATCGGTGACATAAAAACGGATATAGCTATTTTCGGGCATTCCGTAACCAATGGTAATGCTACCGGCAGCAGTAAACTTCAGCGCATTACTGATGAAGTTATTGAATACCTGAGTAATTCTGCGCTGATCGGTATACAGCAGCAAACCGGGCAATGGCGTAACCGTGACCAGACGCACGTCTTTATTGGTCAGCCTGATACTTGTAGCCTGCTCTATCTCGGACACCATTTTATTGATATCCACGTTAGCATAGACATACTCCAATGTACCGGCTTCTATCTTCGACAAATCCAGAATGTCATTGATGAGCTGCAACAGCAGTTCATTATTCCGCTCTATAATATCGAGATACTCCACCCGTTCTTCCTCAGACACTTCCGTGGTCAAAATACTCGAAAAACCAACTATTGCATTGAGCGGAGTACGTATCTCATGACTCATATTGGCCAGGAAAGCCGATTTTATCCGGTTGGACTCCTCAGCCTCCTCTTTGGCCAGACGTAGCTTGCGCTCCATGATTTTCAAATCAGTAATGTCCCAAGCAGTATAAACAATCCACTTGCGACCATCAGAAAGCTTTATAAAATTATTGTTCTGGAAGGTAAACCGCTCCTCGTTCTTCTTGGTAAAAAAACGTCGTATACCTTCTTGTGGAATCCCCGTCTTGACCAACTCTTCATCCTCCTTCCTAATTAAAGCCGCAGCCTCTGGCATTGTTTCAAAATCCGTCTTGCCTATAGCCTCTCTGGCCGAACATTCAAAGAGTTCCTCTGCCTTTTTATTCCAAAAAGTATAGCGCATCCCATCATTCACATCCTTCACTTTTGCCGCAATGGGAAGATTATCAAGAATGCCTTCCAACAGTTGCAGATACCTCTCCCGGTCCCTTTCCCTCAATTTCTTCATCCGCCTCTGCATGAAGAAAAAGAAGAGGCACAGCACCAATGTACCTAAAAGAATGGAAATATAGACCATCTCTCTTTGAACAAACCCGTCGGGAATATCAAGCCTTTCCTGCAAGGTGAAAGCAGTATCGAAAAGTTCGGGGCTTTCAGCCATTTTGTCAGCCAATGCCGGATGAACAAAGATTATACAAAAAGAGAAGAATATCGTCAGTAACCGAATACTTCCGAGAGGTAAAAAAAGAGGAACATGTTTTGTCATAATTGGCAAACATTTAATAATTAAATAGTTAGATAAGATTCCAGCTACTGCAAATTTAGAAAAAAATAAATGCGAAAACAGTATCTACGAAATAAATTTGCATTTTACACCCATTATTTTGTATTTAATGCCGAGAAGAGAATATTTTGAGAATAACCCAATACAAAAGGATGATACAGCACAATCAGCTAATGCCTATATGAGCTTATCAGGAAGGAATCGTCGCTTTTCAAAACATGAGATTAAAACCTTTTTTACGTCCAGTATTGTATTTCTCAATCTCTGACGCAAATGATTTTTTCAGCTGCGCTGCCATAAAGTCCAAGAAAGGCTGACTGTTCTCATCTTCTTGCGACTGCCGCAAAGAAAGAATATAGTCGCCCCTATCTTCTTTAAAGATTTTCGTCGGAAAAAGATGATGGCAGAACTGGATATAGTTCATCAACAAACGAGCCGTTCTCCCATTGCCATCTACCCACGGATGAACGGTTACCAAATTGAGATGAGCATTGAAACTCAATTCATATCGTTCCCGAAATGTTTCCATATTCTTTTGCTTTTCTCTCAATATAGAACAAAGTTCTTCTACTTTAGCGGGAACTTTAGGATAGCTCATATAAGAACACCCGCCCACCCCAGCAGTAACGCCGCACAAACGAAATTCACCTTTAGAAGAATCAAAAGAACCGCCCATTACATTATATACACTCCCAGTAGTACGCATTAGAGCAGCATTCAATTTTTGTAAGAAAACAGGCGTAATTTCCGCATTTTGTGCACTTTCTTCTTTGGCGAGTTCGTATGCCTTCTTCAAATCCTCATTCATCAGATGATAGACCAACGGCTTTCCTTTGGCTGTTACCCCCTCATCAAAAAGCAACTGGGTATCCAATTCGGTAAGTGTAGAGCCCTCAATAGCAGTAGAATGGGTAATAAGCGAATAGAGGTAGTACTTTTCATAGTCTACCGACTGACTGATACCAAGCCTCACAAATTCTTGATTCAGTACTTCTATCTCTTGCCAGATATCTGTTCCCATGAGCAAAGGGCATAAAAGATAAGTATAAAAAGAAAGCGGGAAAAGCATTAAAACTTTCCCCGCTTCTTTATTTCGTACCCAGACCCGCATTTGAAATAATTAAAGTGGGGAAAATGTAGGGAAAAAGAAAAATGCAGAAAAATACTGCAATTACACTATATTTCAATATGTTACAATCTAATTAAATTTTAATCCAAGTTAATCGAATTGCAAAATATTCAGCAGACGTGGGGAAAATGTGGGGAAAATACTTATATTTGCAGCAGAGTAAAATTCAACCTGTAAGTCTATGAAAGTAACCTTTATCATTAAAAAAGCAGCCAAGCGATATGATACAGAATCCATGGCTACAATCTATGTCCGTTTTAGAAACGGAAGGCAGTTAGACTCCGTTGCTCCTACTCAGTTAGCCATCAATCCCAATCTATGGGATGATAAAGACGAATGTGTAAAAACGAAAGCTGTCTGCAATGAAGAAATGCGTACCCATATAAATGAAGAAATACGCCAGTTGAAAACCTATATCGAGAAGGTATATCAACAAGAAAAGGAAGCAATAGACAAAGAATGGCTAAAAACAACACTTGATAAATTTTACCATCCTGAAAAATATTTTTTGCCGGAGGAAGTGGTCATCAAGCCTACCATTGGAGAACTATTCGATGAATTTCTAAACAAGCACCCTTTGTCGGAAGTACGAAAGAAAAATTTCCGGGTTGTCAAAAGAGCCTTACTGCGTTATGAACTATATGTAAGGGCTACAAAGAGAGGACAAAAGGGCTTTATCTTTGACGTGGATTTGGTAACACCTGACACGCTTCGGGATATGTGGGATTTCTTTCAGAACGAATACCAGTATTATGAACTTTACCCGAGCATTTATGAAGCCATTCCCGAAAAGAGGACACCACAGCCCAGAAGCAAGAACACGCTGATAGACTGTTTTTCAAGAATACGCACATTCTTCCTGTGGTGCTTCGATAACAAACGCACCACAAACAGACCTTTCGACAAGTTTCCGATAGAGGAGTGTACATACGGCACACCTTATTATATAACACTCGAAGAAAGGGACAGGATTTTTAATGCAGACCTTTCTGCCACCCCACAACTGGCAATACAGAGGGATATATTCATATTTCAGACACTGATAGGATGTCGGGTGAGCGACCTCTACCGAATGACCAAACTAAATGTGGTCAATGAAGCCATAGAGTATATTCCCAAGAAAACCAAAGAGGGGAATCCGGTTACGGTACGTGTTCCACTTAACGACAAAGCGAAAGAAATCCTTGAACGCTACAAAGAATATGAGGGAAAACTGTTGCCGTTCATATCCGAGCAAAAGTACAATGATGCCATAAAAAAGATATTCAAATTAGCTGGAGTTGACCGCATCGTAACAATCTTAGACCCGTTGACGCACAACGAAATCAAACGACCTATTTATGAAGTGGCAAGCAGCCATCTGGCAAGACGTACGTTTATCGGCAATATCTATAAAAAAGTAAAAGACCCGAACCTTGTTTCCGCACTGTCGGGACACAAGGAGGGAAGCAAAGCTTTCAGACGATACAGGGATATTGACGAAGAAATGAAGAAAGACCTTGTCAAACTATTAGACTGATACTTGTATGGGACAACAAGAATATGACAATTTCAAAAGACTGATAAAGGAATGGCTCGACAGCCATCCAGATGAATATGCTGATTTTGTAGAAGAAATGAACGACAAGAAGTTCAAAGGGTTCTTCAATATTTTCAATACGGCTGTAAGGCTTGTTCCGAAATATAAAGAAGCAGCACGCAAGAGAATAGGTGATGATAGAAACCCTGATTTCGAGGAACTGGAAAATGTTCTTTTACAATCAGACCTTGCCGAGAAGATAGTAAATGAGTTTCATACCCCGAACAAGAGAAGCATTGTCCCTGCCATGCTCGCATGGCTCTATTACGGACGAAGCTATGAGTGCATGGTGGAACAGGGTGAGGAACTGACCAAAAGAAAGGATATTCCCACCTTATACAAATGGCTTGTTTCCGGCATGGTCAAATTCATCATCAGAAAAAGCATCGCCAATGGTATGAGAACCAAAGAGGACTGGCAAGTGTTCAGGAAGCAACAGAAAGCCATTGAGGAAAACTCTCTTGTGGAATGGGCAATAGAAGAAGATGAAGACATGGACGAGGAAGAAACAGATATGTTGCAGGAAGAACAGCCAAAGACCGCAGGACGCAAAGCCGACACACGCACGTTGCCAGAACTTCTGATAGAAAGGCATGACATACTGATTGAAAGAATTGGCATACGATTGAAAACCCATGCTACGGAAACAGATATAGCACGGCTGTTTATCGCACTGGTGGAATACCGCTTCATGCAGAAGTGTCCCATCAAGACTTTCAGAAATGCATTGCACGAGCAGTTCAAGGAACAAGAAATCGTCCACGAAAGAGGCATCCAGAAAGCATACAGAAATCTCACTTCTCCATTTGGAAACAGCAAGAAACTGGTAAAAGACATTGGTGAAGACCATGAAGCCATCGAGGAATTGAAAGCCTATCTATCCAATTGAAGTTCGTTTAATTCGTTTTTCGTTTTTACGAATTTAACGAATTGAATATCATTGTTTTACGATTGATTTTCATTATATATTTGCGCCACTATCCTAATCGGGGTAGTGGCTTTTCGTTTATAATACTGCCGAAACGGGAAGTCTTACAACCGGCAGTTTCAAGAAGCCTATGACAGATTTATTGGCAATTATCCAAAACGGGAACGGCAACATCAAGTTGGAAGTAACAGGAGAAGATTTGCTATTATTCTCCAACCAGTTAATCAGCCGTGCGAAGCATGAACTTTCTACCGCTATTACGGAAGCAAGAAAGGAGAAGTATCTAACCAAAGAGGAAGTGAAAAAGATGTGCGGTGTTTGTGATACCACACTCTGGCACTGGTCTAAGAAAAACTATCTGAAGCCTGTAAAGGTTGGAAACAAGGTCAGATACCGACAATCCGACATTCAGAGAATTTTAGGTGAACACAACCCTTTAATCTAAGCCTATGAAGGAGGAAGAATATATGCGCGTAGGAACAACTTTGTACAAGGTAGTCAATCAACCATGCGCCAATGGCGGTTATGAGAAGAAACGTGTCGTATGGAACAACAGCACATTACGGCAGGACTATGGAAAGAACTATCTTGCCACCGTCCCCAAGTATGACGGCTTTTGCACCGTTCCCAACCATTTGAACTACCAAAAGGAGATTGAGGGATTTCTGAACCTTTACGAGCCGATAGAGCATAAACCGCAGCAGGGGGACTTCTCCCACATCCAATCCTTGATGCGGCACATCTTCGGGGAACAATACGAGCTGGGCATGGATTATATACAACTGCTGTATCTACAGCCGACACAGAAGCTGCCCATTGTCCTACTTGTTTCAGAAGAACGCAACACTGGCAAAAGCACGTTCTTGAACTTCCTGAAAGCCGTGTTTGAGAACAACGTGACTTTCAACACCAACGAAGATTTCCGTAGCCAGTTCAATTCCGACTGGGCAGGAAAGCTGCTAATCGTTGTGGACGAAGTTTTGCTCAACCGCAGGGAAGATAGCGAACGGTTGAAAAACCTGAGCACCACTTTCACCTACAAGGTGGAAGCCAAAGGCAAAGACCGAACGGAGATTGCTTTCTTCGCCAAGTTCGTGCTATGTTCCAACAACGAATATCTGCCCATACTCATAGACGCAGGAGAAACACGCTACTGGGTGCGGAAGATAATGCCGTTGCAGAGTGATGATACCAACTTTCTGCAAAAGCTAAAAGCGGAAATACCTGCATTTCTTTATTTCCTGACCCAAAGGGAACTATCCACAACACAGGAAAGCCGTATGTGGTTCAACCCAAGGCTGACACATACCGCAGCCTTGCAGAAGATTATACGAAGCAACCGCAACCGACTGGAAATAGAAATGACCGAGTTACTGCTTGACATCATGTCGAACATGAACGTAGAAAGCGTATCATTCTGCCTGAACGACCTTGTAACCTTGCTACTCTATTCACAGGTCAAGGTTGAAAAGTATCAAGTGAGGAAAGTTGTGCAGGAAGTATGGAAACTTACTTCCGCACACAATTCGCTATCCTACACCGCTTATGAGTTCGCACCCCATCGTGAGTGCCACTATGAGCCGAAAAGGAAAACTGGTCGGTTTTATACGGTAACGAAAGAACAACTGACCGCTATCTAATTATTTTGATGAAATGATGAATAAGGGCAGTAATATATTGCCTTACAGATAGATATGTATTCATCAAACACTCATCAACAACGATTGCTGATGAAAAAAGAAAACATCATTTCTCTTTTGGCAAGCAATCTGATGAGAAAAAGATGAGCCGATATAATTCTGTTTAACAGTGCGTTACATTTCAAATTCATCAAATCATCATTTTTTCATTCACCAACAAATCCGTAAGAAAATGACAATAGAAGAAGCTAAACGCATACGAATAGCCGACTACCTACACAGCTTGGGTTATTCACCTGTAAAACAACAGGGAGTCAACCTTTGGTACAAATCCCCATTTCGGGAAGAGAGTGAAGCATCGTTCAAAGTAAATACCGAACGTGAACAATGGTACGACTTCGGTTTGGGAAAGGGCGGAAACATCATTGCACTGGCTGCACATCTGTACGCTACCGACCATGTACCTTACATCTTGAAACGGATAGCGGAGCAGACACCACACGTGCGCCCGGTATCTTTCTCTTTTGGCAAGCAAAACTCTTCCGAGCCAAGCTTCCAACATCTGGAGATTGTTACGCTGTCATCTCCTGCTCTGCTTGCCTACTTGCAAGGTAGAGGAATAAATACAGAACTGGCGAAAAGAGAATGTAGTGAAGCCCGTTTCACCCACAACGGCAAGCGGTACTTTGCCATCGCCTTTCCCAATGGTTCTGGTGGGTTTGAGGTTCGCAACCGCTATTTTAAGGGTTGCATCGCCCCAAAGGAAATCTCCCACATCAGGCAGTCGGGAAAAGTGAGGAATACCTGTTATATATTCGAGGGATTTATGGACTACCTCTCCTTTCTGACATTGAGACAGGAAAGCTGCCCGAATTATCCGGAGCTGGACGAACAGGACTACATCGTATTAAACTCCGTATCGAATGTAAACAAGGCTCTCTATCCGTTGGGCAATTACGAACGCATCCACTGCTTTTTCGACAACGACCATGCAGGAATGGAAGCACTCCGGCAAATCCACATGGAATACGGCAGAGACCGGTACATCCGGGACGCTTCGCAGATTTACAGCGGATGCAAGGACTTGAACGAATACTTACAACAGCAGAGAGCCGGAAAGCAGGCGGAAGCCATCCGGATGAAAGCTGAAACAGCAAGCCGACAGAAGGGAAAAGAAGCCACCGGAGAGGAACCTGCCAAACGGAGCAGAGGGCTCAGCATGTAGGGACGGGCGCGTGGACTTTTCCATACTGAAAAAGTCGTAGCTCATTAGGGGATTTTTCGAGCCGCATTACAAGTAACGCTAAAAATCCCCCAATGAGCCAACGGGGTTCCACCCCTCTGGACACCCCCGATGAACGGCTATGCCGCCCCCAAGAGGGGTAAGAAAACAAATGTCTAACGAATCAGAAAGAAAGGAAGAACATGGGATTCGCAGTATTGCATCTTGACAAAGCGCACGGGTCGGACAGCAAGATGTCCGACCACATTGAAAGAAAGACCACCCCGAAGAACGCAGATCCGACACGGACGCATCTCAACCGTGAGCTGATTGAGTTCCCCAGTGGAGTAACCAACCGCAACGAAGCCATCAGCCACAGGCTGAAAAGTGCCGGACTGACACGCAAGATAGGCACCAACCAGGTACGTGCCATCCGCTTCATCCTATCGGGAAGCCCCAAGGACATGAAGCAGATAGAGCAGGCAGGCAAGCTGGATGAATGGTGCAGGGACAGCGTGGAATGGATGAAACGTACCTATGGCAGCGAGAATGTGGTTTCGGCTGTGCTGCACATGGACGAGGAAACACCCCATATCCATGCCACCCTCATCCCTATCGTCCAGACCGAACGCAGAAAGAAGAAGTCGGAAAAACTGGTGAAGAAGAACTACCGCAAGAAGCCGAGCGGTGCAGCACGGCTGTCAGCCAATGACATCATGACCCGGCATAAGCTGAAAGCCTATCAGGACGGGTATGCACTGGCTATGGCTAAATACGGATTGAAGCGAGGTATTGTCGGCTCGGAAGCCCGGCATACCACCACCGCCCAATACTACCGTGACCTGCTGAACCAGACAGAGGACATACAGGAAAACATCGGTCTGCTGCTTGCCGAAAAGGAACGGGCGGAAAGCGAGCTGGCTAAAATCAAAAGTGAAGCCAGAACCGAGCAGTTGAAAAACAAGGCTACGGATGCCATGACAGCCATTGCCAGCGGGGTCGGTTCTCTTTTCGGCAGCGGTAAACTGAAGGAGCTGGAACAAGCCAACGGAAAGCTACAGGGTGAGATAGACAAACGTGACAACCAGATTCGTCTGCTGAACGAGCACATGAGGATGCAGGAAGAGCGTCACAGCACAGAGAAACACTGCCAGCAGGAGATACACCGACAGGAGCTGAACATGAAGATGAAGAAAATAGAAGAGCTGAACGAAATCATCGGCAAAGCGTTCAAATGGTTCCCCATTATGAGAGAAATGCTGCAAATGGAGAAGTTCTGCAAGTCGGCTGGATTCACGCAGGAAATGATAGACGTGCTTCTGGCTAAAAGGAAGCCCATCGTCTGCAGTGGCAAGCTGTACTCCACACAGCATAGGCAGTCATTCAAAATAAAGGATGCGGTCTGCAAGATTGAGGACGATTTGACTGAGGAACACAAGTTGGTTCTGACTATAAACCGACGACCCATAGTACAATGGTTCAAGGAACAATGGGAGAAGTTACAGCAGAATCTGCGTAACTCGGTGCAGAGAGAACAAAAATCCAGAGGTTTCAGAATGTAATCTGATAGTATTTGGTTGGATTTCAATAAAATTGACTATCTTTGCAAGCGGATGGAGGTAACTCTGTCCAGACATATTAGAATTTTGAAGAAGCGTTATGCTTATCTTGTAAGTTAGAAACCTGAGAAACTTCGAACGTAGTACAAGGATAGCATAGTGGTTCTCACGCTATAGCGTGGGCTGCTATCACCATATCTGTACTACAAGGTTTTCTCAGGACCTCTAACTTAGGACGTGGGCATTTGCAGTTCCACGCTTCGTGGTTTAAACTAAAGGGTACTCAAGGAAGCTGCAAGACCCAATTCTCTTTTATTATGGAAATTATTTTTATTGGAATTGCCGTTATCTTAGGAATTTGGCTTCTATTTCATGCGGCTATATATTTATGGGTTTTATTCGAGGAATATGTTCTTCCTATACTCATATTTTGTGGAGTTGGCTCATTTTTCTTTTGGTTGATATTTTGGATATTTGGCATAAAAGAAATCTTTGGCATTTCTACCATGATTATAGGTGCTGTTATCGGTTTTATTCTATGGATATGGATAACTTTTTTTGGCGACAATGGGGGACATAGCGATTATGAACATGAAGATATGGATCATGACATGCCGATTCATGTAAAAATAGACAATTAATAACCCAATAAAAAAGAGTAAATATGAAAAAGTTTTGCTATTCGATTATCGGCTTATTTGTAATAGTTTTAGTAAGCAGTTGTAGTAATGGAAGTAAAGTGTTACAATCGCCTGAAGATGCCGTACGCGAAAGGTATGGGCTGCCGTGGCAAACAGAAGAAGAATATGAAGCCGCTTGCAAGTCTAACAGAAAGTTCCAAGGGCTTACACCCTTTACAGAGCTTCAAGAATGGTCGAAATATTATTATGAAGAAGATGCCGTATTTGAAGAAAAAGTCAAACAGTACGACATGATAAACAATACGCTTCAAAAACTGGCATTCGGGGTGATGTATAACAAGGGCAATGATGAAAACGCAATGAAAAAACTACTCATAGAATCAGGCTATGGCGATAATGAAGAACAATGCAAAGCCCTTATCGAAGGATTGAAAAAAGACGGATTCCTAATGAAAGAGCTGAATGAAATGCGCTTAGCGCACAGAAAGCGTATCATGGCAGAGATAACCCCTCTGTGCGAGTCTCTAAATGATGAAGGGATTGCGTTTCAGGCAGAAAGCAGAGAAGGGATAGAAAACAATGTCATCAAAGAAGCGTATGTTACTGCGAAACCAAAGGACTATGAAATACAACCGGGACAATGTCCCTTTAATTTCTATATCAAGGCATCAATGCTGAAAGACGTCTATGTGAGTAGTTGTTCGATATATAATAAGACATTTCTAATGCATGAAGACGGAGAAGATTTTATATCGGGCATAATAGGCTTTGAAGACTTGAGATTGTTTCCATTTATCACAGGAAAGTTAGTTACATTTAGGTATTTCTAATATTAAAACCAAGAAACAATGAATATTAAGACATTTACTATTATCGCTATAGCATCATTTGCCGTTTTGTCAGTTACCGCATGCGGTGGGAAACAAAAAGCATCAATCGAAACCGAACAAACAGAAGAAACTTCAAAGACAGAAGTTATAGTGAGTGACAATAAACTTTTTATTAACTCTGATTTGTATAACATGTCGGAAGAAAAAGTGATATTCAATGCGCATGGCAGACTAGATCCTGACAACCCATCCTTTGGTACAGACCACATAGACCATTATCGCACTTTATTCGTTAAAGAAAATGGCGGATTGACCGTTGGCTATGTGGTTAAGACAACGAGAGGAATCACCCTGCAAACCGGGAAGACTTTCTATTTTTACAATGACTTATGTTTGAAGGAAAGAACAAGGGATCTTTACAATATTGTTGGGATGGTGAAAAACAATGGAGTCTTGATACCAATGAAAATCACAATTGACGGAGAGGACAACCGCATCATGCTGGAATGTAAAGGAGATGAGACGCTTACATTCGTTCCGCTTCGTGGTGATGATTCCGAAATTGAATATACGGTTCAAGCACTAAAAGATTATTGCCACAAGAACAAACTTACTATCCATGCTGTACCTTATCTGGAATTTACAGATTAAACGTAAGCATTTGATAAACTACAAGTTTTAAACCTTTATATACAACAATAGCGACTGTCACTATGAACCTAATAGTTTCAGCCGCTATTATTTTGTTGAACCTATATGTTGCATATGGCATTAGTTGTCAGATACCCCATGTTGTTTTGTTAATATGCTTTCCGGATGTTTCAACTTCCATTTATGTGGAAGTAGATTCAAAAGTTCTTCTTGGGTTGCCTTTTTGTGATAAGGCATTTGTGCGATAACATCGTTCAGGTATACCCTGGGATTTACCCCGTGCGCCTTACATGTGGCCAGCAGAGAACATATGACAGACATATTAACCGCAGCTTCGTGATTACCACAGAAAAGAAAATTTTTTCTGCTCAGAGTGATGGGCCGTTGGACATTTTCCGCCAGATTGTTGTCCCAGTACAGGCGGCCATCGTCCAGACATCTCATAATATTATCCCATTTGGTATAGGCATATGTTATGGCCTTGCCTGTCAAAGAACTTGGACTGTATTTAATTCCTTCTGTCTCCATCCATACCTTCATTGCCTCCATGATTGGCCTGGACAGTTCCTGACGCGTCTGTCTGCGCTCATCATATGACAGGCCGGCTTCGTCACACTGGCGTTCTATTTTATAGATATGCTGTATCTGAGTCAGTGCATGTTGCGCCATCTCCCTGTTTTCATCCAAAGCCTGCTCAAAATGACGGCGTATATGCACCAGGCAGTTGAGTAGCCGCACGTCGGGGTTGGTCTTGAAGGCTGTTTCATAACCTGCAAAACCGTCACATTGAAGATATCCCTTGAAGTTATATTGATTTGCCAGGGATTCGATGACCGCTCCGGCCCGTGATCCCCCGTCGTAATGGAAGATGACCAGTTTCTCCATGACTGATCTTACCATCCAGAGATATTCCTTGTCGGCTCTGTGTTTTTCTCTGTTAATGACCGGAACTGTTGTCTCGTCCGCCTGTACATAGTCACAGGAGAAGACTTCCCATTTGAGTTCTTCATACAGAGGCTTAAGCAGTTCCACGGTTTTCTTGAACCAGCCGTCCAGTGTACTTTCGGTAAGGCCTTTCATTCCAAGATGGCGGTATTGCTGTATCTGACGGTAGAACGGGACATGATATTCATACTTCTGAAGCAGTATCTCGGCAAGCAGGCTGGTGTCAGCAATGCACTTGTCGACCGGCATCAGCGGCATGGGAGCTATCTCTACGCCTTTCTGTCCGGCCGGAGGAAGCAGGGTACTATCCTTGAGAGCATATTTGGGACGGATGATCACCTTGACGTAAAGCATTCCCGGCTTGTGTTTGACGACTTTTGTTATCTCTTCGCCTATTCTACGGTATAAAGACAAGTCTACGCCTTTCGGTTCTATTGTATCGGTTTCCAATACGGGCAAGTCCTCTATCATTTTGCGGTTCTGACGATTTCGTTTTACGTCTTCCACCGATTCCTTCTCAATCTTTTCCACAGCCTCGTCCCGCTTTTCTTCCGCCTGCTGCCGGAGTCCGGAAAACTCGTCGGCAAAGAGGTCTGGCATATTAGGATCATATACGCGAAGTTTCTCCGATTTACGACCAAAGAGCTGACGGTTCAGCCATGCGACCTGAGCCGTCAACTCCTTGATACGTTCCTGCAGATTTTTTATCTGTTCGGATTGATTCTTATTAGTAGTAGACAATGAGGCTATAGAGGCATTCAGCCCTTCTATCGTCTTGAGTAAAATTTCTTTTTCTTCCATTGTCTATACTTCTTTTAATGATGTAAATATACTAATTAACAGTGAATTATGCAACAATATCCAAAGTTTACTCACGCAAAAAACATGTTATACATGGTATTCCTTACGTTCGGCTCTTAACCGCCGGAGCCTCTGTTCCGGGTTTTCCTGTATTCCTTCAACCATCATCACCAGATCGCGCCACTCCATGGGATAGCTGTTTGATTTGGGATCATACTCCGGCAGCTTGAAGCGACCGGCCTCCAGACGTTTTACATACATTACCATACCTCCGTCTTCGGCATGAAGGAGTTTCATTAGTCTGCGGCTGGAACCGATGAAGATGAAGACATCACCGTTCCTCACTTCACTGTTCATTTTCTCATGTACCACTCCGCATAGCGAACTGATACCCTTGCGCATATCTGTCCTGCCCGGACACAGGAAGTAGCGCATCGTGTCGTTCAGGTTAAACATGACCGTCTCGAAGACTTTGGGTAAATATTTCCTTCAGCAAATCTTCAGAACCGCTCCCGAAGTGGGCACGAAGTCCATTGGGAAACAGCAGCGCAACACCATGCGGCAATTGTTCTTCTTGGGAAGACTCCGTAAATGCCTGTTTAAAACTGATAGGAGCCAACTCGTGTTTGATACTGCTCCTGTCAACGGAACATTTTCTACGCCAGTAGTGATAGGTTGAATAACTTACACCTATCTGTTGAAGGTACGACTTCAACGGCAGCTCGCTTTGTTGCACCTGCAATTCTAATTCTTCAAATTCTTGTCTGTTCATAATAATTGAGGTTTGATTGTATTCACTGCCGCAAAGCTACAACCAAACCTCAAAGTGTAAAAGGTGCATTTCTTCGAATGCTTACAATCATCTTTATACCAATTCATTATATTAAAAGGTAAAACTATCACTATGTTTTTTAAACATTCCTGATATTCTTTTGGAAAATCTCCTGCCAATTTAAAACGGGCACCTCCTACACCGCCAAAACCATTTTTAGCAAGAATAGGTGCTAATAAGAAAAGTACTCTCACAATTTCTTTCCAACCTTTAAAAATGCCATCAGCCAGTTCCTCCTTTAACTTCGATGAAATAAATTCACTATTTCTTAACGCCCTAGAAGCTGATTTGGTCAAATTCATCAAATTCTTTACATCATATTCATCTAAGAATTCACTTATTGTTTGATTATACGGCTTTATGCTATTGTAATTTTGGTCTGCAACAGCATCTTTTATCTCATCTGGAAGTTTCGATTCTTTAACACTAAGCTCTAGTTGCTCTTGGGTCATACCCCTAACCCTTTCATTCAATGCCCATTTTATATCAGAGAACGGATTAATATCGTCGCGAATACCCACTTCTTTATGAACTTTTACTGACAATTCGTTTAAATCATGAATAATCATCATTGCAGCATCTTCTCTTGCGCCATCAGTACCTGTATAAAACTCAATTATTTCAGGATAATATATTGAATGCTTCTGACCAAACATAAAATTAGAAAAATCAGAAGAAAGTTTCATTCGCTCTGCTGCAAAGAAATATATCCAATATGAAAAACGAAATCTAATATAACCACTACACTCAACTAAAATTTGATTATTTTTTAATATCTGAAGTAAATTCAAGACATTGGATGTGTTATAATTTTCTTCACCGAAAGTACTCGTTTCATCAATAAATTCTTTTTCTGTAAATTCTTCTTTAGAATTTCTTAATAGATACTCGCAGAAATATCCTAATAAAAAAGCGCAATTATCTTCATCTAAATTATCTCCATAAAAAAGATTACCAGGATTATCAAAGATAATTCTCAATAGATATTTAAAGACTTTTGATCTATTTATTGGTCTATTGTCAAAATTTGCCTGAAAAGCCAATAATAATTGCAAACAATTTAATGGAGTACGGTGAATATTCAAATCTGTCAAATCCAAAGTTAATCTTTCAAGTAATTTGTTTTCATCTGCAATTTGTTTTGTACTATTTATACACCTTGTGATTTGTCTGATCCCTTTTCTGCTTAATTCTTTTAAGTATAACTGTTTGAATCCTTCATGACTTTCTTCTGTATCAAGTCCTTCAATTAATATAGTATCATCATAATTAGACAATATAATAATAGCAGCACTAGGGATCAGTCTCTTTATTTTTTCTAATATTTTAGAAGATTCTTTTATTGAATTTTTCCAATCATCTAATAAAACACATTTTATATCATGCAATGCAATATTATATTCCGATATAAAATCTTCAATATCAGATTCCACTCTAGATAGTCTCCACCCTATACAATTTACATAAAACCAATTTTCTTTTTTTATTTCCCATGCTTTCAAAGCTAGATACCTAGCATAACAAGTTAGTCCAAATTGTGGAGCAGCTATTATTTGATAATTATCTTTTTTGTTTATTATATCTAAATAATCCAACTTCACTTCTTTTTCCCTTGATATTGAATTAGGAGGGCATGTGGTTAATATTCTATCTGTCCATTCAGGAACTACAGAATAAGTTCTCATAGCTTTCGAAAACTCATGCCTTAGTTTCTCTAAAATAAAATCATTCTTTGAATAGGTCGTATTTTGCAATTCAAATATGCCATTTTCTGTTCCCGAAAAATCTTGCCCAGACATAAACTTTCGCTGTCTTTTCGACCACTGCCTATATTCAATTTTTGACAAGTTATTACCCTCGAATAACAAAATGGAATAGCCATTTAAGTCTGTTTTATCACTAAATAATTGAGGTGATGAACATTTTATATACTGAGTTTCTTGTGATATATAGCTATTCTCAAAATTCTGATCATGTATATGGCCAGAAATAATTACATCAATCCCCTCCCTTAACATTGCGCCCAACTCTTGTTGTGCATATTCACTTAAATGCTCTATGGGATGATGCATAATAAGAATTTTCTTTCTTCCTTCATTATCTTCTAGCCATTTATTCAATTCAGAAGTCTCAATTTTAAGTATTTTCTCATCGCTAATGTCATTTAATCCACCATACGACAAAAGTGCACTGTTTAAACAGAAACAACTTATTTCCGGTATTAAGTTTACTGAATAACCGTAAATATTAAAATTTTGAATTGATAATTTTTCAGTACAAAATTTTTTATAATAATCAAATTTCTTAGATATAAAAGAATTTTCATCTTTAACCAATTCATTAAATTGAGTTTCAGAATATTCTCGTGACACTATTTCTTGATATTCTGCATAGTTCTTTTTTATAAAATCTCTATTTAAGTCATGATTACCTGGAGTACATATGATATTCTTGACATGAACATATTTAATAAGTTTCTTTATGAACTTATCGTAAAAAGAAAGGTAGCTTTGCGATGAATTCCCTGCTTGAACCAAATCACCTGATATAACACAATAAATATCATCTTTTACTTTATCATTAAGAACAACATCCAAATCCTTAAAGAAAGCATTAATGATTAGCCCTTGATTTTCAGGCTCGCATTTATCCAAATGAATATCAGATATATGAATAATAGATAATTGTTTCATAATTTATCACAAGAAAAAACATATACATAATTCTTATGTGCAAAATCAATTTAGCACTACATCTACAAAGAAACACACTGCTTAACTGCTGGATCGAACCGAAACCACAATGGTGGTTGGTGAAAATCAGTCCTTCATTAGAGACGGTGATACCGCTACATCCTCCTCCGAAGATCACCACGGCATTGGCAACACACGGGTCAGTTTCACTGTACAACTGTTCGTAAGACGGAGTAAATCCCAACTCCTTCATCCTCGCCAGGTTTTGTTTATTCAACTCTTTCAGTACCCACATGCCCTCATCGGCAAACACTTGGCCTGAAGCAACGAGAAGCAGTAACACTGCCCACAACTTCTTCATAAAATTCATTCTTTGTTCGTTATTCAATAATTAATTTGATTTTCTTTTGTTCTACACGCGCGGCAAGCCATTTCTTAATCTTTTCTTGTTCCGCCTCGCGTACTTTTTCTTTACTTTTCAGATAGACTAACAGGACGGTATCGGGTTGAATGCTATCCATATCCATCAGATAGGTATGCGCACAAGAGACTTCCTTGATATAAGGGAAAAGAACTTTCATTTCCGGCATCAGCTCGGACGTAAGATGATTATGACTATGATATTTGTTCAGGTCGCGTTTCAACGAATCGATCTGGACGGACTGTGCCCGGAGAACCTCTTCGCTATTCTTATACAAATCCTGCATCAGTAGGCTTTTCAACTCGTTAATGTCGGTGGCTTCCTGCCCGAACCCTTGCTGTACGATAAGCCCTACGTTTTTCAAGCCGTATTTCGGCATCTTGGCACGGGCGTTCGTTATCATCGTTTCCGGCACAGTCTCGCCGATCAGGACAACTTTCACCTCTTTCTTGTCACTGGTGTCGATCACCGTCTTGCTCAATATCTGCGTGTTCGGGAAACTCAGTTCATCCGCGACGAACGTCCGCACCCGGTCATTGAAATAACTGGCTCGGATCAGGTTGTAGCTCAGGAAAAGACTCGGCACGATGGTAAAGAAGACGATCACCCCGACATATCTCGTCACGATCTTCTCGCGCTGTTTGTTTAAAAAGACCTTCTTCGGATATTTCAACAGGCGGACCACCACGTAGGTAGCCAGACTGATAAACACCGTATTGATAAAATAGAGATAGAAGGCACCGAAGAAATAATATAGGTTACCGCTCGCCAATCCGAATCCGGCCGTACAAAGCGGCGGCATCAAAGCCGTAGCGATCGCCACACCGGGAATCACATTTCCCTTGCTCTTGGTCGAACTGGCAACGATCCCCGCCAGACCACCGAAGAACGCGATGAGCACGTCATAGACAGTAGGCTGCGTACGGGCCAGCAACTCACTCTGCGCCTCGCTGATCGGAGAGATCAGGAAAAAGAGCGTCGATGTGATGACACTAAATACCGTCGCCGTAGCAAAATTGCGGAAGGAACGCTTGATCAGGTCGAAATCAGAGATTCCCAATCCCAGACCGAACCCCATGATAGGGCCCATCAGCGGGGAAATCAACATCGCACCGATAATCACCGCCGTCGAGTTCGTATTCAAACCCAGCGAAGCAACAAAGGTTGCAAAGATCAGAACCCAGAGGTTCGTCCCCTTAAACTCTATGCCTTTCTTGATAGACTCGATCGTTTCGAGTTCATCCTCTTTTTCTTGACGGACATCGAAATTACGGACAAAGAAGTCCCTAATTTGCTTGTGCAACAATCCTTTTTCCATCCTATTAAAATCATGTTTGTATACGAACATCCCGTTAAACGACCTTTATAATGGCTAACACTCTCTCACAACCGTTTTAACACATCGCCTAAACCGCACAAAGATAGAAATAGTATCTCGAAATAAAAAATAAGAGCTGTGAACATAAAATAAGTGGAGCATATATACTGATAATTATTGATTTTCACTTAACTTTGCAAATACACAATACAGAAACAACAACGAACACTCTCAATTAATCCCGGTAAACAAGATGAAACACTACATTCTCCTGATATACTTCCTCGCTTTTTCCCTCTCTACAGAGGCGAATACAGCAGTGAAAGATTCGCTGTCGGGGGCCTTGTCATCTGCCTCCTCTCCTTTGCAAAAACTGGAAATCATGACTAATCTGATGGATATTTCCCGACAGGAAGAACAGGTGGAATATG
>ENA-OPCX01000103-OPCX01000103.1-human-gut-metagenome-genome-assembly--contig:-NODE-103-length-41764-cov-5.723992_pt1 | contig 41764 bp, 65 predicted proteins | sample MGYA00241570_ERZ501491 | MGnify/ENA primary metagenome ERZ501491 (study PRJEB25962, sample SAMEA2042620) | human gut metagenome | biome: human gut; feature: human-associated habitat; material: faeces... | reverse complement strand
TGCCGAAGATAGTTCGCTGGAAACGGCGCGTGAAAATAGGTAGTCGCCGACTTGAGTTATCAGAATGAAGAAACCGCATTCTGATAATATGCACCTCTAGCTCAGTTGGTAGAGCAACTGACTCTTAATCAGTGGGCCCAGGGTTCGAGTCCCTGGAGGTGCACCACAACAACAAAATCCGAACCTTTTCTCGATAGGAAAAGGGTTCGGATTTTTTGTTTTCTTCGGAAAGCAAAATGAAGGCTCCTTCCCGACGGCTGTGTGTCCAAAACCTTATCAGAAAAAAGACCGTATCACAAAGGTCACAACTGTAAAGGTGCCGTAAGGCAGAAAGGACACGAGTATGAAGTACGATGAAAGAGCCTGCAAGTTCAACATGGATACCGGCTGCGTGGAACTGCTGCTCCGGGATGGGAGAAAAATTTCCATTGACTGCACCGGGGTCGAGGATGCACTGGATATGACCATGGCGCAGAGGTCAGAACTGGATTATCTTATCTACAATGACCCGCTTGGCTATGCCGATTTGATTCTGAACGGAGACCCGGAGAAATATTTGAGGAATGTAGCTGAAAGCCATGGATTAGAGGATTGATCGTTTAGAGATCAACTCGATATAAGGAACAAGCCCACAGGTCTGCCGTATTTTATATGCGGTCTATCCTGTGGGCTTGTTTGCTATTATCGACTCATGATTGAATTTGAAATTTCAAGCACGACCGTATCATATTTGTAGGTGGCAACAATCATCGGCAGGCTTTCCAGCCTTCAAAACCTATGCGCACGTCTGATTTTCGTACCGTTTGAGCCAGAGAAAAAAGCTGATGTTTAATAAGATGCCCACTGCAGTGGAGGTGGGTGCGGACAGACCAATCATCGTCAGGCTGGCGTTGGGCTGGATACTCATAATATACGCCATGGGGAGACGCACCAGCAGAGTCTGCACCAGCCCCTGTACCATGACCCAGAGCGTTTTGTCGTTGCCATTGAAGTAGCCTACCATGCTGAACAGGATGGCAGTGGCGATGGTCTCGGGCGCAAAGCCCTTGAGGTAGGCGTAGCCGTTGGCAATGACAGAGGCATCTGCCGTAAAAAGGCTGGAGAGAACGTCACCCTTGCACCACACCAGTGCAAATACGACGCAGCCGAACACCAGACCGATGCCAATGCCGGTGAACATGGACTGCTCGGCGCGTTTTTTATTGCCAGCACCCACGTTCTGGGACACAAAGGATGCCATGGACTGCATCAGAGAACTGGGGATCAGCATGGCAAAATTAACGATCTTGCACGCCACACCGTAGCCGGAAGATGCCTCCAGCCCCAACCGGTTGACGAAAGCGCAGAGCGCCAGAAAGGAAAGCTGGGTCAAAAACTCCTGCAAAGCCAGCGGCAGACCGATGCCCAGAAATTTTTTGCACTGGGGGTTCAGCTTGAAATCAGAGCGATGGATTTTGAAGGGCAGCTCCTTCTTCAGCAGCATTGCGATTGCACAGATTACGCTGACGGCTTGTGCTGCTACCGTAGCAATGGCGGCACCGGCAGCATCCAGATGAAAACCAGCCACCAGCACCAGATCGCCAATAACATTCACAATGCACGCCACCAGTACAAAGATCAGCGGAGAGCGGCTGTCGCCCAGACCGCGGAAAAGAGCCGAGAGCATATTATAGGCTAGCACCGAAATTCTTCTGTTTGTGGTGTGGGCATGGGAACGGGTTCCGCTTTTTCAGGCTCAAATTCAGCGCTGGCAGATTCCAACACTTCCAATGCCTCTGGATGCAGGATTTGAGCAAGGACATCTGAACGATGCTCGACACTTGCCTGCACAAGCTTGGACATTTCTTCGTTGGTGAACTTCACTTCACCGGAAAAGACTTTCTGCTTGATGCCGGGAGAGAGGTTGTCCGCGATGTCGATGCCTCGCGTGTAGTGGCTGGCACGGAGAACGGAGGCACGGCTGACACCGTTTTCTTCTGCGATCCGGTCGCAGGTTTTCTTCCCGGAGTGGTGGTTATCACCGTGATCACCACCACTTTTCTTTGCTAAAGTGTACTGATTGCCCCGAAAGATTTTTGCAGCTTTCTTCTCGGCTTCGTACTGCTTCCCAAGCAGATAGCGTTTCTGTTCAGGACTCAGGTTTCGCCGTCCCAACTGATTCCGGCAGATCCACGCAACGGCTTCTTCGCGGTTCTCAAATCGGAGCGGCATGGTGGAAAAATAAATCTCAGGATGCTTCTGGAGGATGGCATAACGGTTGTGTCCATCAACAAGGGTATTACCCCAGACAATCAAAGGAGAAATCAGCTTGCCCTCTTTGAGGATATTTTCTTCAAGCTGCTTAAATTCATCATCGGTCAGAGGAGGAATCTGGGACTGGAACTCCGGGTCGATTTTCAGATTGATCATACGCACACTCCTTTATCTCTCCTGCTGCGCCGGTTCTTCCTCCCGGAAAAAGGACGCAACATTCTGCTTTGCGGTTTTCAGTTTGAGCAGTTCTTCCTTGGCTTCCTTGTACTGCTCGTAGAACTTTGCCTTTTCGGATGCCAGCTGCGCATACTCGGCTTCCAGCTTTTTCGGGCTGGGCAGCTTGGTGAGGTTGTTTGCCTTGAAATAGGCTGCTGCCGCCCGGTACGCTGTCAGCTCTGCACGATGCTGTTCCTCAAAGACTGCGGGGCGCTTGGCGGTCTTTAACTGCTGGGCAACATTCTTGGTACTGGTGTAGGTTGCGACATGATAGCACAGTTCTTTGTTGGCCTTCATGCGACCTTCGAGGTCTTTCATCACTGCCAGTGTGTCGTGATACTTGGTTTCCAGTTCAGCGATGCGCTGGTTTAGAGCGTCCTCATCGGTCAAGCCCTTTTCCTGCAGAAGCTTCACGGTCTGTGCCATAACTTTGAGATTGTGTTTCGTGAGCCAACGCTTATAGCCGATGCCCTTGCCCTCGGTCATCCTCGACTGGATGTCGATCAGTTTCCCGATGGCATCCTGCTTGAACTGCACCTTGGGTTTGCGTTCGGCGTTTGCCTGCAACGTGGCAAGCACTGCCGCCTTATCGAACTTGTCACCGAGATGTTTCGCTCGGATAAACTTCGTTCTGCCGGAAGGCAAATAACTGAGTCGTCCACGGCTTTCCTTGACGGCAATGCCGTACTGCTGCAAGAGCCTGTCGGAAAAATCTTCAAAGCTGGTAGCACGGTACAACACCGAAGAAATCTGTTTCCGCAGGGTATCTTTTACGGTTTCAAACTTCTTCTGCTTGGGCTGTTGTCCAGCTGCGGCAAGGGCTGCGTTTGCAAGGTCGAGCTTCTGCTGCCCACGCCGTCTTGCCCAATACTCGGCTTCGCTCACGCGCTCCTTCGAGCCGTTGAGCAGGTCGATCTGGTACAGTCCGGCACCCTCGCACAGCTCCATGACCTCGACACGGAGGTGTCGCATGGTCTGGGCGGTGCTGGAGTGCTTCATACCCTCACGCCAATCGCGGGGCTTCTGCATATAGGGCTTACGCTCCACTTCTCGTGTTCGGACGCTGCCGATCACGATGTGGACATGGATGTTTCCCGAATGGTTGTGTCCATCCGGGTGAGTGCAGACGATGGCAGGATGACCGGGGAAGTTTTCTTCGCAGAATTTCAGGCCAAGTGCCTGTGCCTTTTCCATGGTCAAGCTGTTGTCGGCTGCATCTCGTGGGTCGAAGCTGATGATATACTGATGGCTCTTAATATCACCATGCTGGGTGTTCTTACCATACTTGCGGTTTGCCAGCAGACAGGCTGTTTCAAACGAGAAATCGCCGCACTCAAGTGTATCGAGGACGTACGAATCCCGCAGCTTCGGCTTGCCCTGTTCATCCAAAAGTTGCTTCCCGGTGAACGCGTCGTGCTGGTAAACGAGGTACGCTTCGATGGCGGTGTAGTCCGAGTTCTTAGAGCTGATATGCTTGAGCGTTGCCATACAGTTCACCCAGAACTTTCTCGGCGTGCAGCCGAAATGCGGTCAGGTCTGCAAGTTCGTCAAGGATTTTCGCCCGGATCTGCTCGGTGTCTGCACCGCCGGAATTGAAGTGCCTTGCAAGCTGGTTGAGGTTGGTGCCCACCTTGCTGCACTGGGCAAGCAGGGTGGAAACAGCGGTCAGGGTTTCTTCGCCGCCGCCTGCAACGATGACCGTTTTCTCGATCTTGACGTTGTGGATGGCGCGGCGGATAAAAGTGGAGAGGGAGAGATTCAGGAGTTTGCAAGTGAGTTCCAGTGACGCTTTTTCCTCCGCTGTCACACGGAACTTGATGACGTGCGTTTTGTTGTTCGGCGTGTCGTGGTGCTGGGAATTGCTAGGAATCGGTTGAACATTCGTTTTGGTCATTGTACCTCCTGTCTGTTCGATAACTCCTCGGTGAAGTTATGTAAGCACGACACGCCGTTGCTGTTCGCACCGTCAGGTGCGAACCATGAGCAGGGTTTGGGGCAGGCACGCCCCAACAAGATCACTTCGGAAATGCAGGTGCATTGAAGAAGTGAAGTCCCGATGGAGCACAACATTTTCAAGAATTGAAAATTTGTGGCCACGGGACGGTTCTTGCTCTCCACTGCTGCGCTCAAAACGTATTTCCGAAAGTTGTTTCCGAATTGTTAAGACGCAAAAATAAGTAGAGAGTTCCACTGCTCATATATGTGAATCGCCGTTTGCCCCGAACGAAGTTCCTGCCCCTGTTTTGCAGCGGCGTTGACTAGAGAGCCGGTATCACGTTCGGTCGGCTCATGAAATTTTCAAGGTGCAATCTTCCCCGGAAAAGAAAAATACCGCCCACGCAGTACAGGCGAAGGATTTTGTCGGGTGAAACAGACGGCAAAATGATCGGGTGTGTTGCGGGGCGGTAAATCTTCGCAGGAAATAAAACCGCACAGAATCGTTTCTTTACAGAAATCTCTGTGGATTTGTTGGGAATGATAACATAAGTACGAATGCGTGTCAACACTTCAGGATAATGAATACATCAGATGAACGAAACACACAAAGTACAAGCGAAAGCAAGGCTGCGTTTTAGAAGAATGTTTTAATTTTCGCAGTTCAGGCGGACTTGGACGGTAAACACACCGTCCTTCTTCTTTGTGTAGAAGTCGCCATGGTTCTCTTGAACGATACGATTTATGTTCTTTAGTCCGTAACCGTGATACTCTCCGATGCGGATGCTGCGAACGGTATCGCTGTATGGATTCTCAAGCCGGTAAAAGAGACTGCGATACTGCTTGCGCAGCTGTAGATGAATGATTCGCTGTTCTGCTGGCAAGTCGCAGCAGGCTTCAATGGCATTGTCAAATGTGTTTCCGATGATGATGCTCAAAGACAACGATGAGATCGTCAGAACTTCAGGAATCGTCACATCCAGTTTGACTTTGATGTTATTCCTTTCCGCAATTCGTAAGTAATAATTCAAAAGAGCATCAACAACAGGATTTCCGACAGCAGAAATATTTGTGGAACGCTCGAAAACATTCGTGGCGGCCTGTGCGATCTTGTGAAGTTCTTCGGTATCACCGTGTTCTGCAACTGCCTGCATCGCCAGAATGTATTTCTTCACATCATGCTGTAGAGAACGGACTTCTTCCTGACGTTCTTTGAGCTGCTGGTAGTATTCCATTTGAAGATTGTACTGCTGCTCATTGAACTTGGCTTTGAATTTTTCCAGTTCATTTTCCCGGAGAGCTTCCACATAGAACACGATCAGGATGTTTATAAGGAGAAGTACAGCCATAAGGCCGACCATATAATCAGGGAAATAATCATCCGCAGCATGATACTGTGCCACATAACAGACCGCGATACTTGCGATTTGAATCGCAATGATCGGCAACAGCCATAGGATGCGCAGAGCATTTCCCTTTCGGCTGAAAAAATGTGAAATCAGAACTACGAGTGGAATTTGAATCAGGTTTGAAAAAACAATATAGACCAACCGTGCTGCCCCAGCCTGCATCAGAATGTCGGTATCCGGGATACGCAGACCAATCAGGAGCATTGCAAGCACTTCCACCAAAGCAGCCAGTGTAAAGAAGGCTCCGCTTGCGAAAACCGCATGCCACGGTCGCACCTCATAGAACAGCAATGCAAGGAGAAATCCGCCAACTAAAAGATAAATCGTGCGCTGCGTTACCCAATCCGGGAATAAACTCAAAGCGCACTGCCCAGCGATCAAGAGTGCAACATATGACGCATAGAACCACCTTGAGACGGGTTCCTTTTTGGGAAACAGCCGACCGATAAAAAGCAGCAACAGGGCAATGTTGGCAAAGCTCCCTGCAAACTCAACGAAATAATAAAGCATCATCTTCCCAAATAAGCGTTGAAGATCTGATTGAACTCCTGACGCTTCCTCCTGCTGATCGGCAGCTGATGTCCGCTGGAAAGAAAAACAGCGGTTCCCGTAGCGTAAACAATGTGTTCCATGTTGACGAGATAACTTTTGTGTGGTGACACAAAGCACCGTTTGGGAAGCTGCTCCAAGGCTTCAGGAATGCTCATTCGCAATGTAAGGTCTTGCTCCTTGCAGTGAATCAGAACTTTATGTCCGTGGCTTTCCAGAAAGTAAATGTCCGATGTTTCCAAGGACATGGTAACACCATCGTATTCGATCGTGAAATGTTTGGAGTTCAGTTCCTGAAGGACGGCATCCATTGCCGCAGCGAACAGCGTCTGATCCAAAGGTTTGACAAGGTAGCGGAATGCAATGCCATATCCCTGCACAGCGTACTCATGCCGCTTCGTGACAAATACCACCAAAGGATGCTTCTCCATCTGAATCAAAGACTGCGCCAGCTGAAAACCGTTGGATGGCATCTCGATATCGAGAAGAAGCAGATCAAAGGATTTCTTCTGCATTTGCAATTCGCTCAGAAGTTCGTTTCCATCCATGTAAGTTTCAATGTCAAAGCAGCCTTGCACATCGTACTGCTGGACGCTTTGAACAATGCCATCAAGGTCTGATTTCTCATCATCGCAGACTGCAACGTGGTACTTCAGCATTTCGACAACCTCCACAAAATAATGTCCTGCTACTATTATAGACTGTGCAAAGGCTCCTTACAAGTAGCCTGACCTACCACTTTTGTCACCAGAACGACCAGTTTTGCCAAACCTCTTGATTTTGCTGAAATTTATGATACAGTGAAGCAAAAATCAGAAGATAAGGTGGCGCAACTGCAATGTGGGAACGCACGCTGTCTCAAAAATCAGTCCGTCTTTTCTGCGAGCAAAAAGTGATAGATGAAGCAAAGGCGGATGCGTATGTCTATGGGTACGAGTTGCTCATATCATCTGTTGTGAGCGTTCTGCTTGTTGTTTTAATCGCTGTTGTGTGTGGTGATGTGCGGTACGCACTTTCATTTTTGATTGGGTTTATCCCACAGCGAATCTACATTGGCGGATACCATGCAACATCGCACACCAGATGCTATTTGGCATTCTCCGGACTGGCACTTATCTGCATTTTGCTAAGTAAGGCAATCGCAGCAAATCACCTTTTCCGTATCCTGACAACAGTAGCTCTTTTGGGCATCTCTATCTTTCTCTCACCTATCGAAGCAAAGAATAAGCCTTTAAGTGAAAAGAAGCGGTCAAGTTACAAGATGGTCGCATCTGTTCTTTCGTCAATAGATTTCCTGCTTGCCATTTTTAATGTGCTTCCGTATACACGTCATGTAGTTTGCTACTATCTCTCCAAATGGGTATTGATTGTATTCTCAACAATTCCTTTGGTTCAACAAAAATTTAATGCCAACTTTTGTAGATAGGGAGGTGATAACATGAAAAAAAACAAATGGGTGCTGCTTCTTATCGCTTTTGTTGCATTTTTGGTATTGGTTTATTTTATTGGTGCTTGCCTTAATGCAACGGCAGAGGCATTGACAATTATTTCTCTCTGCATCGGCATACTGGTCATTTATTTAGTCGTAAAAGCAATCAAATCAAAATAAGGAAAGGAAAATGTGATCATGAGTACAAGAAAATTCATCAAAAAACTTACGGCGAGTCTGCTTTTTATTGCGGTTGTAATGTCGTTTGGCGTTCAGTCTGCCTTCGCTGAATCGAATTCACCGAAAGCTACCGTTAAGAACAATGTTGTTACTTTTAGCAATCTCGATCAACTGAAGGCAAACGAGAAGCTCGCAATTGCGGTAGTTGACAGTAATGGTGATCCAGCAACTATTACTATCGAGTCAGTGGACAATTCAATTTCTCGTGTAGCGAAATCGTCGAATTCTTGGAAGGTTTCGTATAAGGGAGTGGTGATTCATGCATATTTTTATATGACAGTGACGAATAACAAAGTCACAAATGCATGGGACTATTCGATTACAACTTTGGGTTCCACATATAGTGATGCAAGTTTGACGTATAACTCCAGTTCGGCAAAACTCACCTTTACCAGTAACGCTTATAATGGTATTGCTTCTCATACTTGCTGGCTGAAGGGAACTCCTCGCGGAACAAACAATGAAGTCGATGTAACGTATTCTATGTAATGTGGAGGACAATATGAAACAGAATTCACAAAAACTGATTTTTTTCCTGAGTAAAATTACATGTGCTTTTGCAATGGCGATTGCAGTCTTAAGTGTGAATAGCACCTGCTGCTTTACAGCGTATCAGCCGGATGTCCCTGAATCGCTTGATCGCAACTAAACTCATATGATAGACATTATATCAAAAACGATGTGAGGTGATAGAATATGAAAGATGTATCTCGAAGAGAATTCTTGAAAACTTTATGTTTAGGCATAACAGTAGCCGCTTTACAAAATTTGCCAATGACAACGGCTTTTGCAGACAGTGCAATCAGTAAAACAAAAATTATTTCTAAAAGCGACCGTGAAAATTTGGTGGCTACTGTTGCAAGAACTGTGCAAGTGTCCTACAAAATAGATAAAAATACGATCATTGAAGTAACTCGCTTTACTGATATTGATGGACAAAATGTTACCTTGAACCGGAGCGTTAAAGAAGATGGTACAGGTGAACTTGTCTATACGAAAGCCCAAAAAACGAAAAAAAGCAAATTGACCAATCAAAGCTATGATGTCTTTTTGAAATTAGCAACTTCAAAATCTATGCCTCAAACAAGGGGAGCCACTGTTGGAAGTGATGTTACAGGATCACAGTATAAGCATATATTTGTATCAAATCTCAGCTATACAATTGACAATACGGCGATTGCGCAAATTGAGATTGGTGGAGTTGAAACTGCAGCAAGCCTTTTAATTACTGGGTTGCACTTGCCGGGAAGCACTGCTGTTACGGTTGGATCCTTTTTGGTTAGTGTGGTTCTAGCTACTTCTCCATCGAAAGTTGTTATAAATCAATCGCTGTATGAAGTCCATTTCGCATATGATAATAGCTACTATACCCATTGCTATCATGATATTTTGTATTCGTATGATTCCGGTGGACACCTTATGGATACTACAAAATCGTACCATCAAGCTGTGGGAGGCTAAGAATGAAAAAAGGCAAAAGCAACTTTTTTCTTATTGCTCCTTTTGCTCTTTGGGGCTGCATTTCAGTATGGACTAGTAATCTTGTCCGATTGACAGATAAAAGCGCAGTACCTTATGCTTGGGCTTCTTTGTTTTTCTCATATGGAATCGTAGCAGTGCATTATATCCAAGTGGCAGTATCCTCCAAAGGCTGTAACAATGCCGAAAACGAAAAAATTGCATGGGTTCAGCTTGGGCTTTCAACTTTGTTCTTGATAGTAGCTGTTGTTCTAGCTATTCAATGAAGGAAAGCAAAGTAATCACCCAAAGCAGTGTAAGGTCACAATATTTTCTATTCCAACAGTATTCTAGTAGTTTCAGCATTTGTATGGTTCACATTTATTTGCCGAGGAGTATACACCTGAAGGGGAAAATTTAATGAAGGTGATTCCAATGGAGCTTTAGTGTATTGAGTGAAGAAAAAAATAAATTAGGAGGCAGTATACTATAACTAACAAAATCAAACGGCTGATTTCCATTCTATTGGTCACGGTTTTATTTCTCCTGACCATTCAGCCAGCATTTGCAACTGGAAATAAGAGAAAGATCGATGATTATTCGATAGAAGAACTTCTCAATCTTTCTGTGCAAGAACAAGAGAATCTCGGATTTTATGTTTTGGCCGAGGTTCCAATGCGCGTTCCTGTTTCTAATACAGACGGCTCAAGAGTTGTATCGTATATTGATGGAACATGGAGAGTTCTTTATACAAAGGCCAATGGATTGGGCTTTTATATGAGTGGAACTACCGTCGGTATTGGCCCGGATTTAATAAAAAATGTTTCAGGAACGGATTACTACACGAGCTATTCCGATAACATCGAACGAAGCTGCCCATTTTCAACGACAGCACTAGTTCCAGAACAAAGTATATATAATACAACCTATACATATGACTTCTATGATGTTGGAACTTATCTTGATTGCAGCGTTGGGTGTTATTTTGGAGTGGTTGGCTCAAGCAAACCAATCTATTGGAGTGCAACTACACAAGTCACTATCCCGAAATTATGATTCTGACCAGCTATGGATGAAATTGTTTTTGAACCCAGTGATGTCAATATGTTAGCAGCTTTAGGCATCGTCGAAAGTGTAAAGTTGTTTCCGTTTATGTTATCAATGGGAGAACTTCAATATGCTTGCGATTCAGAATATCGTTGCAAACAATTCGTGAATTGCCTTTCAGAATATTATCCTGACAGCCAAATTGAAGCTAGACAACTGTGGTCGAAATATCATGGTACAGCGAATGCGGTTCAATGTGATATGATAAATCATAAGCCACTGCGTGTTTGGGTCAGGAGTTCTGCCGATTGTTGGTGCGGCATTTATTATATTTGTTACTATGCAGCAAAGTATGGTACAAATAGAATTTTGCTTGCATCCAGAGAAGGTCTGAAAGAATTTATGGAAGGGAAAACCGATAAGATCTCACAAAAGTATTTGACGGAAGAAACTATTACCGAGTATGCCAAAAGATGGGGAAAGTTATTAAACGAAAACACCTCCATGCGTATTTGGCATGCGAACGATGTTAAAAGCGTTAACATAGATTATTTCGACCAGAGAATTATTAGTTTAGTATCGAGAATTCCTATTTCGGTTGGTGAACTTACCGCAGACGCATTAAAAGCGATTTCTGCGCCGGTAAGTGACTGGTATGTCATGAAACGCATAGAAGCACTTTTGAAAAAGGGTGTTCTTCAAGTCGTTATTCCAAACAAAATCTTTTATAATACCATCGTCCAGCTAAACGAAGAATAAAGGAATCCGAGCAAGTCGGCCCAACAGTCACCTCATTTCAACGAGAGGGGTGGCTGTTGGGTCAATTGTTCAAAAAGAAAAACTGAAGATAATAAAAAGTCTTGATTTCTCCATCAAAACATGGTATATACATTATACGAAACAATGCTTTGAAAGAACGTTTCACCGTTCAATGATGTGGAATGAGAGGTGTCCGCCATGACCGCCGTGATTTACGCCCGCTATTCCAGTGATAACCAGCGCGAAGAATCCATTGAGGGTCAGATTCGTGAATGTACGGCGTATGCCGAGAAAAATGGCATCACTATCGTCAAGCACTACATTGACCGTGCCATCTCTGCTAAGACGGACAACCGCCCGCAGTTTCAGCAGATGATCAAGGACAGCGACAAGAAGCTGTTTGATATTGTACTGGTCTGGAAACTTGACCGTTTTGCCCGGAATCGCTACGATAGTGCCCGGTATAAAACCCAGCTGAAGAAGAACGGTGTCAAGCTCATGTCAGCTACGGAGATCATCTCCGAGGGGCCAGAGGGTATCATTCTGGAATCGGTTCTGGAGGGCTATGCAGAATACTACTCTGCCGACCTTGCCGAAAAGGTTGTCCGTGGACAGACAGAGAACATCCTGAAAGGCCGCTGCAACGGTGGTCGTGGAACGTTTGGATATACGCTGGATTCCGAGCGGAAATTTCACATCGACCCGCTTGCCTCCCCTTTCGTGCTGGAATCGTTCACGAAGTATCGGGATGGCCTTACGATGAAAGAGATTCGGGACTGGTTGAATGAAAACGGCATCAAGAACCCGGTCGGAGGCGAATTTACTTACAACAGCGTGGAGCACATGCTCAAAAACCGGCGTTATATCGGAGAACTGAAATTCCGGGATGTGGTCGTGCCGGATGCGATTCCGCCCATCGTGCCGCTGGAACTGTTCGATGATGTGCAGGAAAAGATTGCCAAAAACAAGAAAGCCCCTGCCCGGAGAAAGGCAGAGGACGATTACCTGCTGACAACCAAGCTGCACTGTGGCTGCTGCGGTGCGCTGATGTTTGGCGAAAGCGGCACAAGCCGGACGGGAGAAGTCCACCGCTACTATAAATGTGCCACTGCCAAAAAGAAGAAGGGCTGCAAGAAGAAAACCGTCCGCAAACAGTGGCTGGAAGATCTGGTGGTCAACCAGACCATGCAGCTTGTCCGGGACGATGCCGCCATGGAATCCATCATCGCCAAAGTCATGGAACTGCAAGACCGGGAGAACACCAACCTTCCCCTCTATGAGAAGCAGCTCAGGGATGCGGAATCAGGTATCCAGAATATGCTCAACGCGATTCAGGCCGGAATCCTCACCAGTTCCACCAAGGAACGGCTGGAGCAGCTCGAAGAAACCAAGCGTGAGCTTGAAGCCCGCATTGCAGAAGAAAAGCTGGCAAAGCCCAAGATCAAAGAGGAATTTATCCGTTTCTGGTTGATGAGGTTCCGTAAGCTGGACATGAGCCTGAAAGACCAGCGGCAGGCGTTGGTGGATACGTTCATCAATTCGATTTATCTGTACGATGATAAGGTTTTGATAACCTTTAACTATAAAGAAGGTACACAGACCATCACATTTGAGGAAGCGGCAGAAGCTGCTTCAAAGGGAAATGGTTCGGATTTGGATTGCTTTACTGCACCAAAAACCAGTACACATTGTGTGCTGGTTTTTCTTTTTGTGCGAGGGAGCAGACCTCGAACAACACTATTTATTATATAAAAGAAAGCGCGATGAATTCTGAGAACTCATCGCGTTTTTTCTCTTATGCGGGTAGTGGGGGTCGAACAACAAAAAATGATTGAGTGATGTCAAAAACATATCTGCAATGCGTCTAAGCACTTGCTAAAAAGGTAGTGGGGTTGGTTTGTAGCCCATGTATTTTGCTACGTTTACAAAAAAGAGTGTTACCAAAACTGTTACCAGAGTCAGGCCTGTGCCTTTTTGAATGCCGCGGTGGTAGCGGCAGCAAGATCTTCCCTCTGACCGTCAAGCTCGTGCCGATACACTCCGGCAGTGTCCATGTTCTTGCTGTGACCGACCAGCATCTTCAGCTGGCTGTCGGTCAATACGCCGGATTCAATGCTGACGAAAGTGTGCCGCATCTCATACAGCGTAACCTGAGGCTCAATGCCATTGTCACGCTGGTACTTCTTCCAGCGCTTGAATAAAGCTCTCTGGTTCGGGATCTGGAACAAAGGGGTGGTATAGTTCAGCGGGATATCGGAAGCCTTCAGCAAGGCCACCTGCGCTTCGTAGGCCTCACGGGCTTCCTCGCCCATGTCAAATGAGCGAATGGCGTTTTCGTTCTTGCCGGTGGTTTCCTCATCCAACCTGTTGATGCTACGGCGCAGATTGACCGTGTTCCCTTTAATGTCACCATACCAGAGCCCCACAAGTTCACCGGGGCGTACACCTGTAGCAACTGCAAACCGGTAGGCATAGATATACTCGTCAAAGACCAGCTTGCCATAGTAAAGGCGGGTGTCCACATCAAACAGAACTTTCAAAGCGGTCGGCTGTAAAATCTTTTTCTTCCCCATGCGGGCATTCTTCGGGATAGACAGCTCAGGGAACATCGTACTGTACCTGTTCCGGCGGCACCATTTCAAAAAGCTGATCTCCGTTGAGCGGATCGTCATAATGGTCTTGCGGCTCAAAGGCTTGTCGCTTGACCTACGCTGACGCTCCTTTTTAAGGCATCGCTTTTTGAAAGACATATTGATGGCCTTTTGCAGATCGCCTTCGGTCAGCTCGTCAATGCGGATGTCCCCACAGACAGGCAGAATATAGTAATCTCCGTATTTCTTGCACTGCTCAACATAGGACGTCCCGCAAGTCAGCTTCAGTTCTTCTACCCACTGGGCATAGAGGGTAGCTACCTTCTTCTTGCCGTCCCGGATGCTGTCGTCAAGCCATGCATCCGCTTTTGCGTTTGCTTCCCGTTGTCCTGTTCGGCCCGGCGTACTGCTGTAAAAGCGCTTGCGGGTGCCGTTCTTCTGAACTGCGATGCACCAGCGCTTTTCCTTTTCGACCCAAAACGCTGTGTTCGTTCTCTTTTTCATCGTTCTGCTCCTTTCGGTTGAAATTGCAAAAGCATCAAATTTTTTGATATTTGTTGACAGCAACAACCGTTTGATGTGACATATGGTTGTGAGCAGTTGTTTTGTGAGCTTTGGCGAGGTCAACAAAACAAAAAATGGAACCATGGAGGTAACACGCAGATGCAGGATAAAACGGCTGTTCTCGGAAACACCCCGGGTGTTGAGGAGGACGAGCGATACATTGAAAAGGCGTACAGAACTCTCTCAGAGGATAACCGCAAAAAGCTGGAAGTATACGCTGCCGCGCTGCGAAGAACCCAGCTCGCACATGAAGGGACTGATTGAAACGGTTCCTTTATACATTGGCCCTTCGGCTTTTCCGAGGGGCCTTTTATTTTCCAGCCAGTTCAAATAATTCAGCGCTTGCTTCGCCAAGGGCTGTCTTTTGCCGGTCGCTCATATAAGGAAGGTAGGGTTCAAAAGCCTGATGATACTTTGCTGCCCAGTTTTCCTTTGCCTTTGATGTCTTGAGCGTCAGTATTTTGTTAGAGTACTTTATCTGGGTTCGATGTATAAATTCTTCTATTGCGCCATCCCTGAAGTCTAAATCTGTGTATTTGTTCAGCGAATCGGTGGTAGCAGCATTCACCCCGTATTTTTTACAATCTTCAAGCATCATAAGCCGACCAACGCAAAAATCGTATCTCATAAAGAACGTTGACGGTTCAGTGGTTGACGAGAGGATTCTGGCACAATCTTGAGCCTGTTTCAAAAGCTGAGGGGCTAATATCCTTGCATTCGCACGAGAGTTGACAAGATCCATTTGCCCCATCCGCTCAGGATTTGGTGAGTATTTTGAACGTTCATCTTCTTCCGCTGCTTCAACAGCCATCTTGCCAATGACCTTTGTAGCCTTTTTCAACCATTTGAAAATTCCCATTGTAAACTCCCTATAAAAAAGAAAATGGAAAACAAAAAGCAGGGCTTGCGCTCAGCAAACCCCGCTCTTACAAGTGAATGATATTCTACGCCACATGGCACCCCGTCATTCCCGGAGGATAAACATAGAACGAGGATTAACTTTTGTTTTCTTTTTCAAACTGAGCTTTCAGCAGTTCGTACATATTGACCATTGGAAGCTCGATTTTTCCATGATTAAGAACCATAGAGGACATAACCTCCATTTTTGAACGGGCAATGCCATACACCGCTGCAGAGCCGTTGAACCACAATTTTGTTTCAAAATCTTCGTCAGGTACGCTCTTATCAATCATAAACTTGCCGTGTATAACCATGTGATACTTGCAGGAAGCTTCTGAGCCATCCTGCAATGAATAAACGCCGTCAAGAATGAGCCTGACATAAGCAGCCTTCTTAGAAGGATCATCAATTGGAACTTGCTCACTGATAGAAACGGAGAGCTGATGCGTTAATTCACACTGCGACACAGCATCAATGATATTATTATCAAAAGAGCATTCCGTAAGAAAGCTTCCAAGATACTGAATGTCAGCTTCAAACTGCTTTGCATCCATTGTGTGCACCTCCGGTTGGCTTTTTAGGTGTTTCAGGGAACCGAATCAACCTTGACGAAGAAAAGTCAGGCGTTTTAAAAGCTGTGTTGTTTGCAGCATCAGACTTCACATTTTCAGGTTCGGTGGACATGATTCTTTCATCGGGCTTCAAAGGGCACTGTACCGACAGCCCCAAAGCATCGGCAATGTCAATCAAAGTGTCGATGGTATAGTTGCAATCCCCGCTTTCCCAACGGGAAACAAGGCTTTGTTTTACCCCCATTTTATCAGCAAGATCTTTTTGCGCCCAGCCTTTTGCCATGCGGGTGTCGTGTATCATTTGCTGAATTTGGATATTTACAACGGCCTTTGCAAGTTCGGCAGTAGTCATGTTTTTGGCTATGGCAGCGATAAGGTCAGACAATGTTGTTCTATGAGACATTTTCATTCTCCTTCCATAAGTTCTGCAAAACGCGTTTTAGCAATAGGTGTGTGGGTACTGTATTCAGTGTTTTTGTGTCCTTGTCTTTCGTAGAAAGAAGATAGCAAGTATATTAAACCATCTTTATAAACAAAGAAAACCCGAAGATTTGAAATTCCAAGTTTGAACCTCATAGCACAAAGGTTCTTTTGCCCTGCCAAATGTTCGATCGGTGCACCCGGAGGGCCAATTGCGGCTTCCCCATTTTCCACAAGCTGTTGAATATACGATGCTAAACGTTTGAAAAACTTATCCTCTGAACCTGATTTTGCAAGTAAGCCAGCAAGCTCATCTCGGAAAACATCATGAACAATAACTGAATTTCCATATTTTGCAAGCAACATCACTAGTTGCAGCAGTGTTTCAAGATCATTCAATATAACCACATCCTGTCTGCGCCTATACTATTATATCACTTATAAGTGATATTTACAACACTTTTATACATTTTTACACTATTATTATAGTAGGATGTCTGTACTTTACAGCTTTTCTTTCCCTTTTTCCTGTCCAAGCAGGAGCAGCTCTGCATACTCTCTCAGTTTCCGTATATTTTCGGCATTCAAGCCCTCCATCAGGCGGTCAACGTCTGACTGGGGGGCTTTTTCTTTTTGCTCAGGGGCAGCCGGGGCGAGTACAGGGGAAGGATCATCTGTTTCGCCGTTGAGGTATGCTGCGCTGGTGTTCAACTCTGCAGCCCACACCTCAAGGATTTCGGGCTTCACCTTTTTGGTGCGCTTTAGGTTGCTGCCGGCTTTGGACGGCAGGCCAACAAGGTCATAGAGGTGTGACTGCATCTTTCCCTGTTGCTTGCACAGTTCATAAAACCTATCATATTGGAATGTTCCGTATTCTTCACTTATACACGTATCGCTGGCTGTCGCCGAAGGGTCATCAGTTTTTCCGAGAAGATAGTCAACAGACGTTCCAAGTGCTGTTGCAAGTGCAGGGAGATACTTCACAGGGACATCAGCATCGCGGCTTGTTGCATTTGCAAGATAGCCTGAGCTTTTTCCAATAGACTGACTGAGGAATGAAATTGACACTCCCTTCTTGTCGGCAAGATCGCGTATCCTTGAAATGTTCCCCATAAATAGCACCTCGCAATAAAGAAATTAACGAAGAATAAAAAAATACGAAAAGTTAATAGAAAACTATTTACAAAATAATTGAAAAGTAGTATACTTACAAATGAAAAGAACAGCTATCCTACATAAATAATACTACTATATCAGTAAAAAATCAACAAGCGAGGTACAAAACGATGAAAGACTTCAACCTGAAAATCTCCGAGATCAAGAAGGCAGAGCGGTTCGCAGCAAAGGAAACTGGCAAGACCTGCTTCCTTGCAGCTATGAGCTATTCCGGCGCTGATGTGTTCGGTTGGCAGGATGTGCTCTGCGAGATGGACAGCGCCGAGAGCGGCGAGTATGTCAGCACCGTTCATCTTTGCGTTTACATGAACGACCGCCGCCGGTCTTATGTGGCCCGCGTAATGCCCACTGTTTGATGATGAAAGGAGGGCTGAACATGAATGCACTTTCTATCAACATCCCCGCCAACTTTGTTGCAGATTGCAATAGCACCCTCAAGCGGTACTACGCCGCCCAGACCGATACCGAGCGTCGGGCGGTTCTTGACCGTCAGACTGTTGACGGCCTGTGGTGGGCAATCAAATTCGTCAGCAAGCTCTGCACCCCCTGCATGAGCGACCGGGAGCTGAAGCGCGCAATCCGTCTCACTCACTTCCGTGGCTCTGTATGCCCGGAGTTTAAGGCTTGAAAGGGAAATCTATTGACCCGCCTGATGATGGCTGCCCGGCAGCAGCCGAAACCATTCCGGTGACTTCACCGGGATGGTCGCGGGAGCCACCGCACAACACAATAATTTTTGGAGGTACGAAATATGTCTGCAAATGTTGAAACGATGTTCTATGTCCGCGAGAAGCCTTGGCACGGTCTGGGAACTATGGTGCAGGAAGCGCCCACCAGCGCTGATGCCCTGCGTCTGGCCGGTCTGGACTGGACGGTTGAGGCCCGCGATATGTGGCTGAACGGAGGCTATGAGCCGATTCCAGGCTACAAGGCGAATGTTCGCAGCTCTGACAACAAGGTGCTGGGCGTTGTCAGCGATAAGTACCGCATTGTGCAGAACGCGGATGCATTCGCCTTCACGGATGCCCTGATTGGTGGTGATGTCCACTACGAGACGGCCGGCAGCCTGCTTGACGGCAAGAAGATCTGGCTGCTGGCAAAGCTCCCCGATTCCGAAATCTGCGGCGATAAGACCGAGCCTTATGTCTGCTTCTCCAACACCCATGACGGCTCCGGCGCTGTCCGCGTCTGCATGACCCCTGTTCGGGTGGTCTGCAATAATACCCTGAACCTCGCCCTGAACACGGCACAGCGGGCGTGGAGCGTGCGCCATGTGGGCGATATCAGCACCAAGCTGGTGGAAGCGCAGCAGTGCCTTGAGATGGCCGGAAAGTACATGGACGCTCTGGCTGAGCGGGCAGATCAGATGGCAAACACCACCGTATCTGACGAGCGCCTTCGGAAGATCCTTGACGAGCTGTTTCCTGAAGCGGATGACATGAGCAACATCCAGAAGCGCCATGTGCAGGAGATGAAGGACGGCTACATGGTCTGTGTGATGGCCCCCGACCTTGCAAAGTTCCGCAATACCGCATGGGGCGCGGTGAACGCCATGAGCGATTTTGTCACCCACAGCGCTCCTCACCGTAACACGAAGAACTATCAGGCCAACAACTGGAACAACGTCATGGGCGGTCACTGGCTGATCGATGCAATGACCAAGGCTGTTTCCCGGTGAATCAGGAGGGCTGTGCTATCTGGCCTTACGGGCGCTTTTATGAACACACAAAAGTATTACGCATGGTATACCGTTTGGGACAGAAAAACGGGGCGGCTGCTATGCAGTGGTCGCCCGGCAAACTGTGCAAAAGCCCTCGGCTTTGCAAGCAAAAAATCATTCTGGGCCAGCATCAGGCACAGCCAAAAGCGCGGGCACCAGCGGAAATACGAAGTCCTGCGCGAGGAAATCAGAAAATCGGAGGTTGATTGAAAATGAACAGACGTGATGAAATTGACGCAGAGATCAGAAATCAGGCCGTGCGCCTGTATCCGCGCTGCACCGCCCTGTTTGAGCTGCCGACAATGGTTTACTGGCAGATCATGCAGGACAATACCATGCGGCACAAGCCGTACAGGGTCAGTGAAGAGCGCTGCAAGAAGATCATTCTTGCAATGCCGGAGTTTGATTAAGGAGGGAAAACGATGGGAGGCTTTACAAAAGGAATCCCGGTTGACCAGCTTGCTATTGTGGCCGGTCAACCGGGACTTGTTGAAATGCTGAAGTGGATCACCGTATTTTGGGCCGCCGTTTTTATGGCAAACCACTTCGTCAGAAAATACACACCGGAGATTATGAGCTGGTATCCGCTTTATTCGACTGCCGTTGGGATTGTTTTGACTGTTGCTCTCTTATATCTCGCATCATGACGACGATATCATCAAGCAAATTAGCCCGTTGAGCGAAGCAGCAATCATTTGGATAGGCGTTTTCAATCAGTTTTTCAAAGAGCAGCATTTTTTCACGGATGTCTGTTGGCACATAGTACATTGCAAGCCTCGAATGCTCGCCAAAATCTCGTAATGTTTCAGGCGTTTTGTACTGTAATACCGCACCGGCAGAGCGAAGGTATCCATCATAGATCTCACGTTCACGCTTTTTGAGTTCTTCGCGCTCTTGATGCTTGTACTCTAACCGTTTCATCTCACGTTGATGCCAATTATTGCAGAGAGCTGTCAATATAGGGGAAATCAACGCGCAAAAAGCGACAATGAATGTGAGGAAAGCTGTCCATTCCGAAATAGAAGTTACAGGGTTCAAATTTTGTTCCATGCTTTTTACCTCCGTTCTTATTTGATTTTAACTCTTATTTACAGTTTTTGCAAGGAAACGAGAAAATCCTATCACCGCAACACCCACGAAAGAGTGAGCAGCAGGCACCGGCTGAAAGGCTGGTGCTTAATTTTTTACTCCCTGTGAATAAAAATATACCGAAATAATATAAAAAACTATTTACAAAATAATTGAAAAGTAGTATAATAACTAATGTAGAGAGCACCACCAAACAAACAGGAGGACAAAAACATTGCAGGATCAACTCAAAAGATGTGTGCGAAGTCAAAGAGTAAGGGAGGGCTGAACGATGGACATTTACGAGAACGCAGCTCGGGGCAGGCGCATCCGGGAAGTAGCTGATGCGGACAGCGTTAGTTATGTTGTACCCACAAGGGGTTACAACTGGTTCCGCTGGAAGGGATGCCGCCTGTCTGGCCAGTGGATTCACGGCGCGGAAGCCGAGACGCATTGCGATGCACTGCAAGTCTACGACAATGGCGCATGGCACCCGGTCGTTGCTTTTTCTCACGGTTATATGGGCCCGGCGGCTGACTACACCGTTGCTGGCGTGAAGATGTTTAAGGAGATCTGAACGATGAAAAAGGAAACGCTGAAACCGTGCCCTTTCTGCGGGCAGGAGCATACTACCATCACTGAATCTAATACTGAGGGCATTCGGATTAGATGTCCGAAATGCAATATCACATTTACCCGCGATTTTTATGAACATCGCGGGGAATTGGGCAGGCAACGAACTATTGAAGCATGGAATACTCGCCCTGAATAACCCCACCTGATGATGACCTCCGGCAAAGGTCGAAACCATTTTCGTCACGCCACGAAAATGGTCGTGGGAGCCACCCACAGAAAGGAGATTCGATATCGTGTCGAAGTATTACACCACCAAAGAGACCGCCAAAGCGCTTGGCGTATGTCAGGCAAGGGTCCTTCAGCTCAGGAAGCAGGGCCTGCTGGACGCTTATTCCCACGGCGAGAAGGGCAGCAAGAGCAAGTTTTACTTCCGCGTTGAGGACGTTGAGCGCTACAAGCAGAGCCGGGACAACCCTGAGCAGCCGCCTTTGAGAAAGGTCAGCACAAGGGAGACCGCCTGATGAACGGGCGCAACAAATATTGGCGGGAAGCCCGCTGGGACAAGAACCAGCCTGCACGGCTGGCACACATCAAAGAAAAGAGGTCGAAAAAGCATGATGAAGGTCGTACAGGGAACGTTTCAGCAGATTCCGTACTGGAAGCTGCGGGGGCGGTTCCACAGCTGCGGCTACCGCGATCAGGAAGTCGCTGAACATAGCGGCATTGGCCGGTACACTATGAGCGCCCGGATGAACGGGCACAAGCCGTGGACAAGTAAAGAGATCGTAGCAATTTGTGAACTGTTGGACATCCGGCAGGACGAAATCGGGGAGCTGTTCTTCCCTACTGTTGAGAAAGGAGAATCCGCATGAGCAAACCTTACACCCTTGCATCCGAGCGGGCCGATGCACCCACCGGATGCGCATACGTAGCCCCGCTGCTGACCTGCGCATGGTTCCGGTGGGAAAACTGCCGCAATTCCGGCCAGTACCTGACCGGCGCGGAGGTTGCAGCATTAAAGCCCACGAACATCCAGATTTTTCATGACGGTGCCTGGCACCCCGTTGCCGCCTTTTATGGTGCTGTGTGTGCACCTGTAGACGATTATCTTCAGGAGGTAGGAGCATGAAAATCAACCCGAACGCTCAGTTGAAAATCCAGCTGGGATCGGATGGCAACCCCCAAATTTACGCCTGCGGCACACAGATGGAACAAGCGGCTCTTTGCACCGCATTGGTCGCGGGAATCTGTATGGACAGCAAAGACCCAGCAGAGACAATCATCAACATCATGACAGCTGCCGCCGATCTTATGGACAGAATGGAGGAAACCCACCAATGAAGATTAAATCCGGCGTGTGGTATTGGCTGGCCGTGGCCAGCGGGGCCGTGGGCCTGCTGTACGGCATGGGGCTTGAGGGCAGCTTCCAGACTGGCGGCACCGTCTCGGACGGTGCGTTCATTACGGCTATGGTGCTGATCCTGCTGGCAATCTTCTTCATGCGGCTGGGCTTTGCAGCCGAAGCGCGTGAGAAGCGGCCCCGCAAGATTCACCATCAGCCCCAGAACACCGTGAAGAGCGGCAGGAAGGTTGGCTGAGCATGGCTTCCAGTAACAATATGATCTACACCCGCGTCTGTGTTGACTGCGGAAAGGTGATGCACAATGTGGGCCGCCGCACTGAGCGGTGTCCGGAGTGCCGTGCTGTACATATCAGGGTGAAAGCTCTCGAAGCGAGCTACCGGGAGCGCACAGAGCAACTTATCCGCCAGCAGGAAGAGCGGGCCGGGGCAATCCATCAGGGCCTTGTGGACGACAACGAGCGTTTCACGGCAAGCGCCGGAACCTACGGCAAAGGCCGCATCAAAGAGATTTTGGCCGCACAAAAGAAAAAGCAGCCCGCTGGTGTTGACGCACCGGCAGGCTGCAAGGGTTGATGGATTTTACAGGTCACATCAACCCGAAGATAACACATTTTCGGAGGTTTTACAAGATGGAAAAAAATTATGTTGAGATTCAGGGCCGCTTTTCCAGTGACGGCAGGTTTGTGGGCGGGAACTATGTCCCGGAAGTCATCGATAAGCTGATGAACGATGTCTATTCCACCCTCGGTCAAGCAGGAAGCCTGTACCGCCTGCGCGTCACGGTCGAGGTCGAAGATCTGGGTGCCGAGGTCAAGTTCGGGAAGCCTGCAAGCGAAACGCAGCACTCCCCTGCTCCGCAGCGTTTGACAGCTGGAAAGCTGATTCCCGCACCGGACGTCTCCCCTGTCTCCATTGACCCGGCACCTGAGGTGGTAGCATGAACCCGATGTATGATCTCGCCCTTGACGGCTACGGCCCGGCACTTGAGCCGCCGGATGACTACTATTTCCTGCCGCGAGGGGCAGAACAGACCGAAGATCAGGAGGATGAAGAGTAATGGCTATTTTGGTTATGATTTACGGGCAGTCTGGTTCCGGCAAGTCCACCAGTCTGCGCAATTTTAAGCCCGAACAGGTGAGCGTGGTCAACGTGCTGGGAAAGCCGTTCCCGTTTCGTTTTAACGGTCTCAAGGGTGCCGTTTCGGATGATTACGGCGCGATTGCAAACCTGCTGTGCAAGACCCCAAAGCAGAGCATCGTGATTGATGATGCAACTTATCTCATGTCCAACGAATTTGTTAGGACGGCAAAACAGATCGGCTATCAGAAGTTTACCGACATGGCAGCTAACTTCAAGGGGCTGCTTGATCTTGCGAAGAGCCTGCCCAGTAACAAGATTATCTACATTATTGGCCACATGGAGAGGGACAACGACGGAAACGAGAAGTTCAAGACCATTGGCAAGATGCTGGACGAGAAGATTTGTGTCGAAGGGCTTTTTACCATCGTCCTGAAAACGGTAGTGCAGGACGGCAAGTATTATTTCAGCACCCAGAACACCGGTAGCGATGTGAGCAAATCTCCCATGGGGATGTTCGATTCCCAACTGATCGACAACGACCTTGCAATGGTCGATAAGACCATTCGCGAATATTACGGCCTGCCTGCAAACGATGCAGCACCCGCCAAGAACAACGAAAAGGAGTAAAAAATCATGAAGAATATCAATTGGAGCGAAGTTCAGGAAGCAACTGATCTCAAGACCCTGCCCGTAGGCGCTTATGTTGCCGGTATCGTAGCCGCACAGGACGTGCCTGAGAAGGAATACCTCAACATCTACTGGGATATTGCGGAGGGCGAGTTCCGAGGCTATTTCCATGGAATGACAAAGGCTATGCAGGAACGTGGCAAGCTGGAATCCGGCCAGTGGGCATGGGGCGGCACTACCAAGAAGTCCTACAAGGAGACCGCACTGCCATTCTTCAAGGCATTCCTGACCAGCGTGGAGCAGTCCAACCCGGGCTACAAGTTCAACAACGATGAAAGGACCCTGCGCGGCAAGCTGGTGGGCATCATCCTCGGGGAGGAAGAGTATCAGGCCAATGATGGCAGCATCAAAACCAAATTGGTGGTCAGCAAGTTCACCAGCATTGACAAAATCCGGGATGGCGATTTTGAAATTCCGCCCAAGAAGCTGCTGAACAGCTCTGCAATTCCGGCGGTATATACTGCGCCCATCAACGACAATGAAGATTTGCAGTTCTGAGCGGCAGAAATGAGGGAGAGAAAAATGCGAGCAAAAAGAAATATTATGCCGGAAGAGGTGCGCAATGCAAAGCTTCTTCTTAGTAAGGGCCTGTCAGATGCAGAGGTCGCAGCCATTATCGGTCGTTCTGTGTCGGCAGTTGTCAATATCCGCAACGGTGCATACGACTTCATGCTTGAGGATGTACCGAATGATACCCCGGATGATAGCCGGGTTTACATCCTGCTGAAATCTATCGACAGCCGCCTGTACCAGCAGAACGAGGACATGAAGAAGGCCATTGACCAGCTGGTGGGCCTGAACAGTGCCCTTGTTGAGCTTCAGAACGAGATCAAGGTGTGCGCTTCCTGCATGACGGCAATGCTGGATGCCCTGAACGACATCAAGAGCCAGAACAGCCCGCAGGCTGAACCGGAATCCACCCCTACGAAGTATCCGGGCAAGGACTTTGCGAACTGGGGAGAGGTTATTCGCCGTGTTGAGGTCTACGGTGACAAGTTCATTGCGGACAACCTGCGCGGAACCAAGGCCAGTCTGGACGGCGTTACGCTGTATCTGGCCTGCACCCCCAGCACGAAGAAGTTTCTCAAAAGCAGCGCTGTTGCGATCCCCCGCATCAAACAGCAGTGCCGGAACGTCATCGGCTACGGCGTAGAGGTTAAGATCATTGACCTGTAAAAACCCAAGAAACGATGGATGAAGTTAGACTGATTGACGCGAACGCTTTGCACAAGCGCATCGAAATGAACCTTCGTGCCAGCAATCCGTTCACTATTGAAGAATGCTGCTATAAGGATGCCCTGAACAGCGTGGACGACGCTCCCACCATTGACCCGGAAACACTGCAGCCGACATGGCGCAACCCTGAAACGGACCCGCCCAAGGTCGAAACCGAAGTGCTGATTTTGTACCGCAACGATATTGACGGATACAGTATTACGACAGCGCACTATGAAGACGGGAGCGTTTTTTTACAAGATAGCGTATGGTATTGGGAAGATCTTCCCGATTGGGGGACATACGACGAGGAGCGGGACGACTACAAAATCCCGAAAGGCTGGTGGGAATACCGCCATTTCAACCCGGACGACGTTTACAACAACAAGATAGACCGCCCAGTGGTAGGCTGGATGCCGCTGCCTGAACTGCCGGAGGAAAAACGCTCATGACATTAGGATTTGCGATGTTCGCCGCAACGTTTATGGTTGCTGTTGTTGCAGCTATTATGGCAGTCTGCTATGCGCTTGTCTGGCTGCTGCGCGATCACCCCATAGCTCTTGCAGCAACCACCGCTTTTATGATTTGGATGCTTGCTGTGGCTCTGATCTACAAAGTAGGAGGTGCGCCGTGATTGAAGTCGAACAGCTTTCACTTTTTACGATGCTGTCCCCTGTTCCGCCTGCCGTAGCGGTCTGCTGCATGGACGGAAGCCGGGTTGATGTTGCACCTGCAGAAAGCTGGATGCAGCGTCTTGTGCAGGGCGGTGAGTATGTCGTTCGGATCGCTGGGCATCCGATGGTGCTCAGGCCGGCAAATGGCCCTGCAGACGACGTTCCGGCAGGACACCGGTATTATCACTACACCATCGGAGAACGCCTGTTCTCGGGCGTGTTTGTGGGAAGAGAGAGGGTGAGAACATGAGCAAGGAAAATATGGGACGGAATGCGGAGCACTATGCAGACCCGACACCGACCGCGGCCATGCGCAACATCTGCCGGGACGAGTACCAGAAGGAAGCCGCCCGGCTTGACAGAATCGGAGACATCGTTCCCCTGCTGCGCCAGATGGCAGATATCGCAGGGTTTGAAATCATAGGCCGCATCCCGCTGAGGGACAAGGCCACCGGAAAGGAGTACAGGTAATGGAAAGAGCTGAAGCTATTATCGCCGCCTGTCGCGATACGATGTTGACCACATTGGAAAAGATCGGCGGCCAGAGCCTTATTTGCTCGTGGACCCGTCAGGACGGCTCCGTCGTGAAGCTGGCGCTGGAAATCAGAACGAGCGATCAGACCACGATCGGAGACGCTATCCGGGACATGGATGACGAAGAAATGGCCCGGAAGCTGGTTCCGGCGGTTCTGGCCTTGTGCGACGACGGCGCGCCGTCCGAAGATACCGTCCGCGACTGGCTGGAACGCCCGCAAAGCGATCTCAAGGTCTGAAATACAAACACAGTTACATAAACCGCTGCTGATTATACAAGTAGCGGCACGGAGGATGAATACATGTCACAGCATTACAAGATTGACTGCGACAAGGTGGAGGACCGGAAAGCGCTGGTCGTCGTCCTGTCGATGAACGGCTACACCGTCCGCGTGGGAAAGGAAAAGCGCAGCGGCAAATCTACTTTGACCTATTTCGTGGAGTATTGGAGGGGCGACGATGAATAATCAAGCGAAATCTAACCCTGAAACCGACACTATGATTCCGGAGGAAATGGCCCGTTATTTGATGGGGTTTTGCCGTTGCTATTTGGCGACAGGAAATGGTTGCCCAGGTTGCCCGTTCGATAAGCCGACCAGTAACGATGGCGATGGAGAATGCCGTCTCGGTGTTCCTTCAGACTGGGACTTTTGAGGAGGAGAAGTGACGCATGAAAACCGAAAAGAGAATGATCTGTTTTATCGTGTCAGCAGCATTGCTGATTCTGATGCTGTATTTTACATCCTGCGGTGCGGCCACTGCCGAGGCAGAAGTTGAAAGAAAGCCGTGCTACCATGTCACGGTCTACTCCCCGGAAATTGAAAAAGCTGGCTATGCCGGTAGGCGTAAGCAGAAGTACACCATTACCGTGGAGGACTTCAGTGAGCTGCTGCCGAAATCATACGCTTGCAGAGAGCAGTATCACCTGCTCCGCATCCCTCTGGAAGATGGACGATTTGAGCTGGTGTCCACCTCGCTGGTTGAAATCGAGTACTACTGAAGGGAGAGATGTGAGCATGAAAGCTGTCCTTTTGAGCATCCGGCCTGAGTGGTGCAAGAAAATTCTTGACGGAGAAAAGACAGTTGAGGTGCGCAGGACTTGCCCTGTGCATGGAACACCGTTTAAGGTGTACATCTACTGCACTTTGGCCGGGAGTGACAGCCTGTTTATGGATGTCCTCAACCGGGATGTGGCCGCGTGGAACCGTGGCGGCTGGCCAGAAAAAAGGGGGCACGTCATTGGCGAGTTCACCTGTAAGAAAATTACTGGCCTAACCCATGTTGGAGAAACAGGAAACTGGGAACCGGCAAGCCTGTACGTTATGGCGCCCGGATCGTACTACAAACCAGCCGACGAGCTTCTTAAAGCGGCCTGCATGAGCAAGGAAACCGCCGAAAAATATCTCAAAGGCCGTGACGGCTGCGGCTGGCACATTTCCGACCTGAATATTTACGACCAGCCGCGCGAACTGCGGGCGTTCACAGGCTTGCAGAGTACACGGTTCGGTATGCGGCCTGTGGAGATCACTCGCCCGCCCCAGAGCTGGCGCTATGTGGAGGAATTGAGCAATGAATAACCGAAGAACGGCGGCCAGTATTCGCCGCAGCTATACCGGTGCAAGAAGCCGCGCAGAGGGCGAAGGTTTTGAGCACATCATTGACAATTCCTGCGCCTATTACAGATCCATCGGCCTTGCAGACATCGAAAAGACCCCGGAACCGATGCGTCCGATCGGAAGCCCAGACCGTGCTGGCCGGTTCCTTGCCTGCTACACGAAACAGGCCCAGCCGGACTATAAGGGAATTCTCAAAGGCGGCAGGGCCATCAATTTTGAAGCAAAGCACACCGACAGTGACCGGCTGACCTTTGATCGTGTGTTGACCGCGCAAGCGCTCCGTCTGAGCCGCACAGAAGCCCTCGGCGGCATTGCCTTTGTCCTCTGTTCTTTCAGCGGCAGATACTTCTACCGCGTTCCGTGGGCCGTTTGGCGCGACATGAAGCGCCTGTTTGGCCGAAAGTACATCACCCCTGCGGATTTGGCAGAGTACCGCGTCCCGTTCGCAGCGCCCGGAGTGTTGCTATTTTTGGAGGGAGTAAAGGAGAAAAAAGATGATCTTCACATGTGCACCTGAAAATGAAAAGCGAGACGGTGTAGACTACCGCGATGTCAAGGCATGGTTTCAACAGTGCAGGGACTACAAGATAGACGTGGATAGGCAACTTGAACGTATTCACAGGATCTATGGCAGCGCTACCAAGATTACGCAGAACCTTTCCGGTATGCCAGCTGCCACAGGAAATGGTGACAAAATCGGTAATGCGGCTGTGGATATCATTGAGGAACAGACGCGGTATCGAGAGATGGTGAAGCGGCTGACAGCGTTGCAGAACGAGGCAACAAAGCGGGCATATTGCCTTGTCGTTGCTACAGAGTGCGCAAATGCGATCGTAGATTTTTACGTTAATGGAAAAACACAGGATCAGATTGCCGATGAAACCGGGGTTTCCGGTGTTGATATCGTTCGGAAGCGCATCAATCGTGGGTGTAAGGCTCTTGCTGAAATATGGACAGACTTCGGCACTCAGTGATTTTGCACAACATGCACAATACAAGAAGCACATTTTTGTAATGCTCCGACACTCCCGAAACTGGGAACGATAGGGTAAAATCTGTACAAGCGGAACCGCGCACAGCGGAGCGCCGCTTCTACGCAGTCTCCGAAACGAACCTCCATGATAATTTCCTCCTTTTGGCTTTGCATGCATTTTTCTCTCTTCACGTTTCGCGGGCTGCTTCTATGCGATACACTGAAACAAAGGCAGCCTGCCGCTCATGAGAGACAGGAGGCGGTTCGATTCCGCCGTATCGCACCGTATGGCGCATGGACTAGACAACCCGCAAGGCCGCACGTGCAACCTCCCGTGCCGAGAAAAGGCCTTAGAATCCTTGCCAAGGTGTAGCTTTCCTGACAGGATGTGCGCCAACCAACAGCCCCGGCGGAGAACCGGAGCTGTTTTTTATATGGCCGCCTGAGCGCAGTTTGGAGCGCGGCGCGTGTGTGTAGACATGGCTGGTTCGATTCCAAGGGCGGCTTTTTACTCTGGTAGCTCAATTGGCAGAGCGATGGTCTCCAAAACCGTAGGTTGCAGGTTCAAGGCCTGCCCAGAGCGCCATGCAATGTACAGTCGGGGGACGGCTGTGCAAAGCATAGCGGGGCATCTGGCCGCGAAAGTTCCAGATGCAGCAGCACCTAACTCGTTTATGCCTGTCCGGCAAACTGAATGCACTGGTGCTGCTTATATTTTTGATTTTCAAAAGCAGTCACATTTTGTGGCTGCTTTTTTGTTTGGAGAAAAAAGACGATGAACATTGTTATGAAGGGTCTGTCGGAGATCCACCCATATGAAAACAACCCTCGTATGAATGATAAAGCTGCAGCAGCCGTGGCAAAAAGCATTCAGGCATATGGTTTCAAAGTGCCAATCGTTATTGATGCCAACGGTGAGATTATCTGCGGTCACACTCGGTACAAGGCAGCACAGCAGCTTGGTCTTGCTGAAGTCCCCTGCGTGGTTGCCGATGACCTGACACCAAGTCAGGTGAAAGCCTTCCGGCTGGCAGATAACAAGGTTTCGGATGTTGCCATCTGGGATAACAAAAAGCTGCTGGCGGAGTTGGACGATCTGGACTGTCTCGGTGAAGACCTTTTTACTGGTTTTGAGCTGGGCGGGTTGTTTGACAATACGCTAGATGAGAGCGACAAGGCAGCTATCGAAAACAATGACATTGGCGTAATGTACGAAGCTGTTTTCAAGAGTGACAGCAAAGAAAAGCTGGATCGCTTGCAGAAGATCTGGGAGGACATGCAGAATGAAGGACAGGACGCTGATCGTGGAAATCTCGGGGAAAAGACCGGGAACGAGCAAAGATCGTCCGACGGAGAAAAACAGAACTGATTATCCCCACCTGATCATTTCAAACAATTCTGAGGGCTATCAGAGCGATTGGGAGATCGTGAACGTGCCAAAGGACTATGAGGAATGGTACAAAGCTGTAGCTAAAACCTCTGACAATGCCTGGTATGCGCCCATGAACCGCAGCTATGCTATTAAATATGCACGCGAACATGGGTACAGGTATCTGATTCAGCTGGACGACAACATTACGTTCCTAGAAATCGGCTACACCTGCAAAGTGGACGACAAAACCATCAAGCGCTTTAGGGTTCAGAGTCGGGACGGGATGCTGGATGATTTCGTAGACACACTGGTTACTGTGTTGGAATGCACCAATGCCGCGATGGCGGGCTGTAATCTTTGCGGTGTGGCGGCACCGAACAGCGATTATTTGGCAGAGCGGTTTGTTTACAGCTGCTTTGCACTTGACCTTGACCGGTGCCCGGATCTTTTTCAGGGTGATTTTGAGGACGATGTGGAGTTTCGCTTGAAGCTGCGCCAGATGGGCACACCATCCATTCAGGTTGCACCGTTGAGGTACAGCAAAACTGGGCAGGGAGGGAACAAGGACCTGTCTGGATGCAGGAAAGCATATGCTCAGGCTGGCGTAAAGCGTGGAGAGCACATGAGGCGGCTATATGGTAGCGACTATTCCTGCGGGATGCGGAGCAAGAGCAATTGCATCACCGCTGAGGTGGAGGCTGGCACATCGTACTTCAAACATATTCTGAAGCCGTTCAAGGTTGGAGTTCTCGTCAAGGATAAAGAAAAGATTGACGAGCAGATGCAGTTGATCTTCCGCAAGTGGGCAAAGGAGACAAAACCGTCCTGCATTATCAAGGAAAAACATATCAAGTCGAGGTAAAGTATGGGACGGCCAATGAAACAGATAGACAAGGTGCAGTTTGAAAAGCTGTGTGCCCTTCAATGCACTGAGGAGGAAATCTGCGGATTTTTGGATGTCACAGATAAGACCCTTGAAAAATGGTGCCAGAAGGAATACAAAGCTCATTTTTCCGAAGTTTTCAGACAAAAGCGGGGCGTTGGGAAAGTTTCACTGCGCCGAAGCCAATGGAGACTTGCTGAGAAAAACGCCAACATGGCAATTTGGCTTGGTAAACAGTATCTTGGGCAGAAAGACACACCTGTCGAGCATGAGCAGGATACACAGGATGATGGTTTGCTGGATGCACTGAATACATCTGCTGCATCTGCCCCGCCTGATGATGTAGATACGCTGCCGCCGGAGGATGATCATGCCGAACACGAGTAGTTTTCAGTGGCAGCCCCTGAGCCAGAAACAGCAGCGCGTGTTGAACTGGTGGACACCACAGAGCGCCTACAGTGACTATGAGGGCATCATTGCCGATGGGTCCATTCGTTCTGGCAAGACCATCAGCATGGGCTTTTCTTTCGTCCTATGGGCGATGGTCTGTTTCAACTCTCAGAAATTTGCTATGTGTGGCAAGACGATCTCAGCGCTACGCCGCAACGTTCTGGGGTCGCTCAAGCAACAGCTGTATGGACAGGGCTTCACCGTCACCGAACATCGAGCAGAAAATTATTGGTCAGTCAGTAAAGGCTCCAAAACCAATGATTTTTACTTTTTTGGCGGCAAAGATGAAGCTTCGCAAGACACCATTCAAGGCATTACACTGGCTGGATGCTTCTTTGATGAAGTCGCCCTGATGCCGCAGAGCTTTGTCAATCAGGCCACTGGTCGATGCTCAGTGACAGGGTCAAAGTGGTGGTTCAACTGCAACCCAGAAAGCCCAGAACACTGGTTCTACACCGGCTGGCTGCTCAAAGCTAGGTCGAGACGGTTAGTTTATCTTCACTTTACAATGGAGGACAACCTGACCCTTGCTGAACGCATCAAGGATCGTTATAGGCGGCAATTTTCCGGTGTGTTCTATCAGCGGTACATTCTTGGGCAGTGGGTCGCCGCCGAGGGGCTGATCTATCCGTTTTTTGCTGCACATCAGGACACCTACCTCTTTCACGGTGATGCTTCCCACATCGATGGGCAGTTTTACGTGTCCATCGACTACGGCACGCACAACCCCTGTTCCATGGGCCTGTGGGTCATTCATGATGGCAAGGCCCTGCGCATCAAGGAAAGCTATTTTGACAGCCGTGCCGAGCGTGTGCAGCGCACCGACGAAGAGCACTATGCCGAGCTTGAACGCCTGACCAAGGGCTATTACATTCAGGCGGTGGTGGTTGACCCGTCCGCCGCTTCCTTCATCGAGACCATCCGGCGGCACGGCAAGTATCTTGTGATCCCCGCTGATAACGACGTGCTGAACGGCATCCGCTGCGTGGCATCCCTGATGCAGGCCGGGCTTGTGACCATTCACGAGAGCTGCGCGGCATCCCGCCGGGAGTTCGGCCTGTACTCGTGGGACGACAAAGCCAAAGAGGACCGCGTCGTGAAGGAGAACGACCACGCCATGGACGACATCCGCTATTTCTGCTATACGATACTGGCCCCGCTGATCCGCTGGGCAGACTGGAGACGAAAATAATGTTTGATAGACTGCTTTTCTGGCTGCGGGAGAAAGCGCGGCTGCTGTTCGGTGAAAATACCACTGTCAGCGCCAGCGTGTCCTACAGCATGGAGAATGCGATCATCCTGTGGGCGCAGATGTACGATACCGGCGGGCCGTGGTGCCACGGCGGCAAGAACGCCCTGCACAGCCTGAAGCTGGCCCAGAGTGTTGCATCGGAGCTGGCCCGTCTGACCACGCTGGAAATGGAATGCCTTGTTTCCGGCAGTGCCCGCGCCGATAGCATCAACACCATGCTGCAACCCTTCATCGCAGACCTGCGCACACCGGTGGAGTACGGCTGTGCACTGGGCAGCATCCTGTTCCGGCCATTCCTCGATGCACAGGGCAGCGTGCAGATCGATGCTGTGCAGGGGGATTGCTTCTGCCCCACCCACTTTGATAGCTCTGGCCGCATGACCGGGGCTATTTTTTATGACCATCTGGTGCGCGGCAACCGCATTTACACTCGTCTTGAAGATCACGAGTTTTCCGGCAGCACGCACAGCATCACGGTCAAGGCGTTCCGTTCCATGACCAGTGCAGACCTCGGCATTGAAGTCCCGCTGACCGATGTGCAGGAGTGGGCCGCGATCTCCCCACACACTGAGTTTTCCGGTGTAGACCGCCCGCTCTGGGGCTATTTCAGAGTGTCCAGCGGCAATTCCACTGATCGGCACTCCCCGCTGGGCGTGAGCGTCTATGCCGCTGCTGTTGACACGATCCGGGACGTTGACGAGCAATATGGACGCCTGCTGTGGGAGTATGACGGCGGGCAGCTGGCCCTTGACGTTGACCAGACCGCCCTGCGGCCCGGCATCAACGGCGAGAGCGTTATGCCGCAGCGTGAGCAGCGCCTTTACCGCAACTGGTTGAACGGCAGTTCCGGGGCCAATGGCCGGAACCTTTACGAGGTGTTTGCCCCTGCCCTGCGCGATGAAAGTTATCGTCGGGGGATGGATGCCATGCTCAAGCGGGTGGAGTTCCAGTGCGGCCTTGCCTACGGCACCCTGTCCGACCCGCAGAACGTGGACAAGACCGCCGAGGAGATCAGGAGCAGCAAGCAGCGCAGCTACACTACCGTCAAGGATCTGCAGCGGGCGCTGGGCAATGCGCTGACCGATCTGGTATACTCCATCAGCAAGCTGCTGGATGCCCAGTGGAACAGCGGCGCAGCCGTTTCCCCGCCGGGCGACTGCAACGTGACCTTTGACTTTGACGATAGCATCATCTCCGACCCCAAAGAGCGCAAGCAGATGTATTGGGGCTACGTTACCGCAGGCAAGTTCCCGTTCTGGCGGTATCTGGTGGAGTTTGAGGGCTACAGCGAGGACGATGCCAAGGCCATTGCCGCCGAAGCGGATGCCGAGAACCGCAGCCCTGAAGCCCTCACCTTCGGGGGTGCCTGATGCTGCCGCCATCTTACCTCGACCAGATGCCGGATGCCTTTGTGCAGCTCTGGCAGCAGGTTGAGGATGATATCCTGCGGGACGTGGCCCGGCGCATCGGCAAGATGGACAAAGTGACCGCTACTGCAAACTGGCAGCTGTGGCGCTACCAGCAGACCGAAGCGCTGCGCAATGATGTGGTCAAGCTGCTGGCAAAGTACACCGGCAAGAGCGAAACGGCCATCCGTAAGCTGCTTTTGCAGGCCACCACCGAAGCCATGGAGCGGGAAGATGCGATCTATTACCACTACGACATGGAGCCGCCCCCTTTTGAAGAGAGCGCCGCGCTGAACAATTTGCTGGATGCCGGTGCGCGGCAGACCTGCGGCACATGGCAGAATCTGACCGCCACCACGGCAAACACCGTCACAGGGGCCTTTGAACGCACACTGGACGCTGCATGGCTCAAAGTGAGCACCGGTGCCTTCGACTACAAAACCGCCGTCAAACAGGCCGTGGACAGCCTTGCAGACGACATGCCCATGGTCACCTATCCCAGCGGCCACACCGACAGCATCGAGGTGGCCGCACGGCGTGCCATCCTGACTGGCGTGAACCAGACAGCTGGCAAGCTACAGGTGGCCCGCATGGACGAAATGGGCTGCGAATTTGTGGAAACGACCGCCCATGGCGGCGCGCGTCCTTCTCATGCAGAGTGGCAGGGACGGCGCTTTCACCGGGGCGGCGCGGTGGACTACAAGGGCAGGCACTACCCGGACTTTGAAGCCGCCACCGGCTATGGTACCGGCGCAGGCCTTTGCGGCTGGAACTGCCGCCACACCTTTTTCGCGGTGTTCCCGGAGCTGGGCGACCCGCCCGCGTGGACGCGCGACCAGCTGGAAGAGTTGAACGCCCGGAACATCGAGTGGAACGGCAAAAAGTACACCGCCTATGAGATATCCCAAATGCAGCGTGCCCGGGAGCGGAACGTCCGCAGCTGGAAAAAGCGGTATCTGGCCGAGGATGCTGCCGGGCTGGACACCACCGACAGCGCGGTGCGCCTGAGAGCGGCCCGCCAGAGCCTTGCAGAGTTTGCACAAGCCACGGGTGGCCGTGTGGACAGCGCCCGCACCAGCGTGCCAAAGTTTGGCCGGAGCGAAGCCAGCAGGGCAAGCGCACAGGCGCGAAAGGCAGAGCTTCCGGAGGCTAAAAGTACACGAGGAAGCGGCGGCGCATCTGGACAGAATGGAAAAACCGTGCGTAAAGTTTTGGGAAAGGTCGATACGACCGACACAAAACAGGTTAACGCACTTAAAGATTCGTTCTGTTCTGGCTATGCAAAATCTGATGTTGAGCATATGATGGTCATTACAAAAGATGGCGAAGTCCATTATATGACCGACAACAATCCCAGAGGGGTTGACTGTTCGTATCTGGGTGGTAAACTGGAAGGCAGTTACAACATTCACACCCATCCACCGAAAACCACGCAATATTCTTTTAGCACAGACGCAGATATCCCCGGCGCATTCGCTGACGGTACTGCTGTCATGGAAGCGGTTGACCACAAATACCGCTATCGTTTTGTTGTACCTGAAAATATCACGTTTGAGCAGTGGGAAGCCGTGTGTGAGGAAGTTCGCGAGGAGCGAAATGCCGTAATGGAAAGCAGAGGGTATGGCTTCGATGATTATGAAGAAAATATACAGCATGTCATTATTGACGAAACATGCCGCAGACTTGGCTTGAAGTGTTATCACAGGGAGAAGCGAACATGATTTATACTCTGGAACAGATTGACCAGCTCACAAAGGAAAGCGTCCGGCGTGAAAATGCGCTCATTGCTGAATATCGGCGTACACATACAGTCCCCGGCAGAGGGGTTATTTCTACTCCAGAAATTGATGCCGAGCGTGCAGAGCAAAAGCGTCTGTATGGGGAATACCTCAAAGCTCTTGCCAATAAGGATTAACCACCATCCACCCGGACGGTGGTTTTCTTTTGCCAATTTTTCAGGAGGTACACTATGGTTACTACTGTTCTTATTGTTCTGATGATCCTTGCCCTGCTTGAGATCGTTCTGCTGAACGGTGCCCGGCTGTTCTTCATGATTGCATCCGCTGTGCAGCAGGCGCAGGACGACAAATACACGCCGCACCCGCACCCCAAAAAGTAAGCTTTCATTCACGGAAATACCCCATTTTAACCACTATGTGCCCCGAAAAAGGCTTCATAGTGGTTTTTTCATGCCGTTTTAGCTCATGTTGGCAGAGCACCGGACTTTTAATCCGGGGGTGGCGGGTTCAACTCCCGCAAGCGGCACCACAGCGGAAGGCGGCGCGTACCCCGTCTTGTCCCGTGCGGAATGAGAACCGCGATACAAAACAGCAGGGACTTATCCACCCAACAAACAAAAGAAAGGAGCACATCGCAAGTGAAACGCGAAGATGTGAGCAAGATCATTCCGGGTATCACCTCGGACCAGCTGGACAGCATCATGAACCTGCACGGCGCGGATATCACGGCCAAGGTGAACGAGATCACCACCCTCAAGGCCGAGAAAACCACCTTGACCGAACAGCTGTCCACTGCAAACAGCAAACTGGAAGGCTACGACCCCGAGTGGAAGGCCAAAGCCGAGCAGGCCAAGACCGATGCTGCGGCTCAGATCGCTGCCCTCGAAAAGGGCTACGCTCTGGAACGCAAGGCATCCGGCCTGAAATTTTCCAGCGAGAGTGCCCGCAAGGCATTTCTGACAGATGCCAAGGCCCAGAATTTTGCCATGAAGGACGGCGAGATTCTGGGCTTTGATGATTATGTCAAGGCTTTCAAAGAGAGTGATCCCAGTGCTATCCTGCCGGACGGCGGCATGGCACGTTTTTCCGCATCGGCGACCGGCGCACCCGGCCAGCCCGCAAACACACATGAGGCCGCAAATGCTGCATTCCGCGCAGCGTTCGGCCAGAAAGGTTGATGATTCTTATGGCAATTGATGCAATCGCTCGCAATAAGGCTGAGGCCCTGATCCGGGAGCAGCTGGTGAACACCATCCAGCAGGACGTGCCCAAAAGCTCCACCGTCATGCAGCTGGGCACCCGCCTTGCCAATATGACCTCTAACCAGACCAAGATCCCCGTGCTGTCCATGCTGCCGCTGGCTTACTGGGTCAACGGTGACACCGGCATGAAAAAGACCAGCAAGCAGGAATGGGACAATGTCTATATGACCGCCGCAGAGCTGGCCGTCATTGTGCCTGTGCCTGAAGCCGTGCTGGCAGATTCCAGCTTCGACATCATGGGCGAGGTACAGCCCCGCGTCCGGGAAGCCATGGGCGCAAAGATCGACAACGCCATCCTGTTCGGCGGCGAGCGCCCCACCGAGTGGACGACCGATGTTCTGACCCTTGCGGCCAAGAACAAAGTCACCGGCCCCATCGACTACGCAAAGCTGCTGGGCAAGGACGGTCTGTTCTCCAAGGTTGAGGCTGGCGGCTTTGGTGTGGATGCCGTGGTTGGCGATCTGACCGCAAAGGCAGAACTGCGCGGCCTTGTGGATACCACGGGCCGTCCTCTGTTCCGTTCCGATATGCAGGGTGCAACCACCTACGCGCTGGACGGTGCCCCGATGTACTTCCCGGAGAACGGCGGCTTTGATGCTTCTAAGGCCCAGCTGATCGCAGGCAACTTCAAGAAGCTGGTGTACTCCATCCGTCAGGATGTCACCGTGAAGCTGCTGGATCAGGGCGTTATTCAGGATCCTTCCACCAAGGAGATCGTTTACAACCTCGCCCAGCAGGATATGGTGGCCCTGCGTGTGGTCATGCGCATGGGCTGGGCACTACCCAACCCCGCCACCCGCCTGAACGCCGACCGCTCCAAAGTCCCGTTCGCATTCCTGACCGCCGCTGCCGTCGCAGCATAAGGAGGCCCCATGCTGTACTGTACCTATTACCTGCACGAACAGGGCACTTGCCTGCATGGCGAGACCGGCCTGCGCGGCTCTTACTGGGGCCAGCGGGCACTGGCAGATATCGGTGCGCACCTTGCTCTTTACGGCGCGCGTGCCGTCACGACATTCTGGGGAGGGATGGGAAACTTATGAGCGAGACCGTAAAACCCACCATTGCCGCCCTGCGGGCGTGGCTCAAGACCTGCCCGCTCATCGCCGAGGAACAGGAAGCCACCGGCGCGGCCTTCCGCATTGCCGGACTGGACGAAGAGGCCACCGCCTTTTCCATCGAGGACAGCCCCGGCGACCCGGTGCTCACCGAGTATCTCTCCGGGCGGGACATGGCAAAGAATTACCTGTTCCTCTCCCGGCGGGAGTACGGCGAGGCGGACGTGCTGACCGTCCAGAACAGCGGCTTTTTTGAGCAGCTGACCGACTGGGTGCTGGCGCAGAATGACTGCGGCCATCTGCCCGATCTCTCGGAATGCGGCAGGGACAAACAATCCCTCAGCGTGTCCGTCACCTCCACCGGCTACATCGTCACCAGCAGCGCGGGCAGCTGCCGGATGCAGATGCAGCTGCGCCTGACCTACCACATGCCCAAATGAAAGGAGTTTTGATATGACTGTTTCTGAAACTCTGGCTAAGCTCAAGACCGATAAGGGTATCGAGCCGAAAGCCGACTACACCGGCGTAGAGCGCGCCGATGACTTTATTTTTGCCATTCAGACCAGTACCGAGCAGACCAAGGTCGGTGACTGGATCGTATGTGCAGAGCGCGTCAAGGAGCATTCCGGTGCTCTGAACGCCACCACCGAGGACAACTCGTATATCCGCGCCGGCACTGTGACCGAAAAGGGAGAGGTTCAGCGCACCTTTGCCCTGAACGGCAACCGTTGCGTGGGTGACGCTGCGCAGGATTTCCTGCTGAGCCACAAGGTCAAGTTCGGTTCCGGCCAGAGCGTGATCTTCCCCTACGTCTACTTCAGTGTCAAGACCGGCAAGGGCGAAAAGGGCCAGGCATCCTTCATCGTCACCAGCGATACCAGCGGTGCCGCCGGTGCCGCTGCAGGCTTTGCCTGCGACGTAAAGGGCATTGGCACCCCGTCGGAGTACGATTACCTGAACGACCCCGACATGCAGACGCAGGCAGCGCCCGGCAAGGCGGTCAAGGCCTGATATCCGCTTTCCCGTTCCGGTCCCGGAACGGGATTTTTTATGCCGTGAAACAGGTTTCTCCGGGGCAGTACCGGGGCACGGCGCAACGAAAGGAGCCAGAAAATGTTTATTTGTGGACAGGAATTTGAGTTTTCCATTTTGAACGCCAACGATATGGACCGCTTTGAAGATGCCAACGAACAGATGCAGCAGGCCGGCAGGGCCGAAACTGAGCGCTTCAACCATGGCGGTGTGCGTCTGGGTGACTATATGCGCGCACAGGCAAGGATCGTCATACACTGCATCGACGAGATCCTCGGTGCAGGCGCATCCGACCGCCTGGGTCTGGACGAGAACAACGCAGCGCCTATCTACGATGTGCTGGATGCCATCAACGAGGCCTGCAAGGCTGAAAAACAGCACTACGCCGACCGTATCCCGAAGCCGCAGCCCATGAACCGCGCCCAGCGCCGGGCCGAGAAGAAAGCACGGCAGCGCACCCAGACGGCAGGCCACATCGTCAGTCAGCAGCCTGTGAGCTTCCCCGCACAGCCGCCTGCCGCTCAGATGGTGGAGCGTGTGGACAAAGCTGCCCGCCGCAAGGCTCTGTTGGCCGAACTGGCTGCTCTGGAAAATGACTGACCTGCTGACGGATGCCCTGCCTACCACGTGGGAAGGCAGACGCATCGACCCGGATTTCCGGCATATGGTCTGGCTGCTGAATACCTACCGCCGGGCAGAAACTGACGAAGAAAAGGTCCAGTTGATGCACGACGCAGCGGAACGTTTTTTTGCAGATTCAATTCCAGACCCACAGCTGCCGGATGCTTTTGCGTCCCTGATGCGCTTTTTCCGCGGTTGTGCGGACGACGCTCCCGGTGGAGAGCCGCCGGAGGCCGATGCCGGTGCCGGTGAGATCACGCTGGACTACCACTGCGATGCAGCCTATGTTCTTGGCGCATTCCAGCAGGCCTACGGCATCGATCTGACCACTGACAAGGTGCACTGGTGGCGTTTTATGGCGCTGATGCAGGCACTGCCTCAGGAGACCGCGCTGTCGCAGATACTGCAGATCCGCACCACGGATACCAGCGAGATGGACCCAGCCACCCGACAGCGATACGAAGCGGCAAAGGAGCGGTACGCCCTGCCGCCGGAGCTGAAAGGAGGTGCGCGCGATGTTACCCCGCAGCAGCATGATGCCGCATTCCTCGCGCGGTTCCGCTGAGAACAGTACCCGCGTGCCGGTGCGCTGCCCGTATTGCAGCAAGCCGCTGCCTGCCTGGGCAGAAGCTTCCGCCAGCGCTCACGGTGTGTGGGTCAAATGCAAGAACCCGGCCTGCCGCCGGGAAGTAGAGATCAAGTTATAACAGCCTGTGCCCTTGTGCCCGCGCTCTTTTGGAATGGAGAGATGTGGACACATGGCAGATTTCAGCATCACCGGCGAAGTAAGGCTCAACAGTGACCCGGCGGAAAAGAGCACCAGCAAATGGACCGTTGCCGCCGGAAACATGATTGCTGACTTTGCGAAGAAAGCTTCGGCGGAACTGGGCAAAGTGGTCAAAAGCGGCATTGACTACAATGCCAGCATGGAAAGCTACCTGACCAATTTCAAGGTCATGCTGGGCAACGAAGAGCTTGCGGCCGAAAAGCTTTCCGAGCTGCGTAAGATGGCAGCGTCCACGCCCTTTGCTCTGTCCGACCTGACCGAGGGCACACAGACCCTGCTACAGTTCGGCATTGCCGCAGACGACACCACCGGCGTGCTGAAACAGCTTGGCGACATCTCCCTCGGCAACGCGGACAAACTGCAGACGCTGGTACGCGCCTACGGCAAGATGTCCAGCGCAAAGAAGGTCACGCTGGAAAACGTCAACATGATGATCGATGCGGGCTTCAACCCGCTGAACCAGATCTGCGACGCCACCGGCGAGAGCATGTCCGACCTGTACAAGCGCATCTCGGACGGAAAAGTCAGCTTCAGCGAGCTGCAGGCCGCCGTTTCTGCCGCCACCAGTCAGGGCGGGCAGTTCTACAACGGTATGCTGGAAGCCAGCCAGACCTTCAGCGGGCGCATGTCCACCCTGAAGGATAATGTCAGCGCCCTGACCGGTGAGCTGACCAGCGGCCTGTTTGCGGCTCTGGGTGATTTGGTTGTCAAGCTGAACGAGGTGGTGGTCTCCTTCCTCGACAGCGACGAGAAGATGGCCCAGCTCAAGGAGACCATCGGTATTGCAACGGCTGTTGTGGCCGCTGCCGGTGCAGCGTTCGCCGGGTATAAAGCAACCATTGCGGCAACAACGGTGGTTACCACTGCACAGAAATTGG
>ENA-OPCX01000066-OPCX01000066.1-human-gut-metagenome-genome-assembly--contig:-NODE-66-length-48900-cov-9.613062_pt1 | contig 48900 bp, 42 predicted proteins | sample MGYA00241570_ERZ501491 | MGnify/ENA primary metagenome ERZ501491 (study PRJEB25962, sample SAMEA2042620) | human gut metagenome | biome: human gut; feature: human-associated habitat; material: faeces... | reverse complement strand
TAATGCCTTAGTTGCATAACAAAAGCGTAGCAGCTAAAAGCCACTACGCTTTCAAATCTAACTTTTGGGGGTCACCACATAATAATGACTGCTGTTTATTTTATCAGTTATTTGTTTTATCGGCTAAAATTCCCGATAGCTTTTTTAATGCCATAAAACTCTCTTCGCTTATATCGTGCTCGATTTTACATGAATCTTCATAAGCTGTTTCTTCGCTTACACCGAGAGAAATTAAAAGTTCGGCTATATAATTATGCTTTTCAAGAATTTTCTGCGCAATATTCATTCCGCTTTCGGTAAGGGTGATATAACCCTCGCTGTCCATAAGAATGTAATCGTTTTCTCTTAGCTTTTTCATGGCAACGCTTACGCTTGGCTTTGAAAAACCGAGAAGATTTACTATGTCGATAGAACGAACGCATCCTCTTTTTTGTTTAATTAAAAGTATAGCCTCGAGGTAATCTTCGGCTGACTTGTGGACTGATAATGACAATAAAAACACTCCTTGAACAATGATAATATTAATGTTCAATCCCTTAATACATAAAATTAATAAAATATTACAAAAAGACTATATAACTATTTCTATTTATTGTATCATATTTTTATTAAAAAGTAAAGCTATTAAATTTTATTATTAAATATTTTTAAGTATAAAAATTCACTTGATATTTTTGGTGATTTAGCGTAAAATGTAAGGCAAAGGGCAGTATATAAATTTATTTGTAATATAAAATGAAAGGACGATTTTTATGTCACAAAATCCTGTAGTTACTATTGAGATGGAGAACGGCTCTGTCATTAAAGCTGAGCTTTATCCCGAAATTGCGCCAAATACAGTTAATAATTTTCTTAGCCTTGTAAATAATGGCTATTATGACGGACTTACTTTTCACAGAGTTATTTACGGTTTTATGATTCAGGGCGGTTGTCCTGATGGAACAGGTATGGGTGGCCCCGGTTACTCAATTAAAGGCGAATTTGCTGTTAACGGCTTTGAAAATAACCTCAAGCACACAGAGGGCGTACTTTCTATGGCTCGTTCAATGATGCCTGACTCTGCAGGTTCACAGTTCTTTATTATGCATAAAAATGCTCCTCATCTTGACGGACAGTATGCAGCATTCGGTAAAGTAATTGAGGGTATGGATGTTGTAAACCGGATTGCCGAGTGTGATACTGATTTTGCAGATAAACCTCTTGACGCACAGATTATGAAAAAGGTGACAGCCGAAACATTCGGTGTTGAGTATCCTGAACCTGAAAAGTGCTGACGAATATACATTATACATAGAAAGGAAATCACTATGAATGTTTTGCTGACCGGTGGCGCAGGCTACATTGGTACACATACTTGTATTGAACTTATAAATGCAGGCCATACTGTAGTAGTTGCGGATAATTTTTCAAACAGTTCTCCAAAAGCTATTGAGAGGGTAGAGGAGATTACAGGCAAAAAAATTCCGCTTTACAACATTGATGTTTGCGATGTTGAGGCTTTGGACAAACTTTTTGCCGAAAATAAAATTGATGCAGTAATTCACTTTGCAGGTCTTAAGGCAGTAGGCGAGAGTTGCGAAATTCCTGTAGCTTACTACAGAAACAATCTTGATTCAACGCTTGCTTTGCTTGAGGTTATGAAGAAATATTCAGTAGCAAACTTTGTATTCAGCTCATCCGCTACTGTATATGGTATTCCAAAGAGTGTTCCGCTTGTTGAAACAATGCCTACAGGCTGTACAAACCCTTACGGTTGGACAAAGCTTATGAATGAGCAGATTCTTACAGACGCAGCAAAGGCTGACAGCAACCTTTCCGTAGTTCTTTTAAGATATTTCAATCCTATCGGTGCTCACGAAAGCGGTAGAATCGGCGAAAATCCTAACGGTATTCCAAACAACCTTATGCCTTATATTACACAGGTTGCTGCAGGCAGACTTAAAAGACTCGGTGTGTTTGGTAATGACTATCCTACACATGACGGCACAGGCGTAAGAGATTATATCCATGTTGTGGATCTTGCAAAAGGTCATGTAAAAGCTATTGATTATGCCGAACAGCACAAGGGCACAGAGATATTTAACCTTGGCACAGGTACAGGCTACAGCGTACTTGATATTGTTAAGGCATTCAGCAAGGTTAATAATATTGAAATTCCTTATGATATAAAGCCGAGAAGAGCGGGCGATATAGCAGAATGTTACGCCGATCCGACAAAAGCATATGAAATTCTCGGTTGGAAAGCCGAAAAAAATCTTGAAGATATGTGCCGTGACTCTTGGAACTGGCAATTTCATAATATTAATGGTTACGAATGACCGAAAAAACAATCTTGTTTTTGTGCAATTAACCAAAATAACACAAATTTATAAAAATAACTCTCAAAAGTGTCAAAATCAATTGACTTTTGGGGAGTTTATTTATATAATAGAATAGCTTATAGAAGCATTATTATTAAAGGAGGAAAAAGAAAATGTTCAAAAAAGCATTAAGCCTTGTTGTCTCTTTGATGCTTATGGTAACTTCATTGTCATTTGCAGCAATTTCAGTTTCTGCTGCAGATACAACATATGTAGTTGCCGGCGTAGAAGAACTTTGCGGTGTTTTATGGAAGGGCAGCCCAGAAGAAGCTCCTGCAAATGTTATGACAGACAATGGCGACGGTACTTACACAAAAGTATTTACCAATGTTCAGCCGGCATCAGGTCTTACACTTAAGGTTGTAGAAAATGGTGCTGACGGTTCACAGAACTGGATTGGCGACGCAACAGGCAATAACATTACATTTAATGTAACTGTTGCAAGTGATGTAACAGTAAAATTTGATTCTTCTACTAAAGAAATCACTGTTACAGGCGACGGCGTTCAGTTTGTAACAAATCTCGATATCGACAGCATGCATGCTGTTGGTAACGGCGATCCTGATGATGCAGCTTGGTTAAACGGTGCAGCTTGGGATCCTGCAGCTAACCCTATGACAGAAGTTTCAGAAAAAGTTTATGAGATTACATTCAAGAATGTATCTAAGTTCGATAACTATCAGGTTAAGTTTGCCGCTAACGGCAAGTGGGCTGACAGTTGGGGCAGTGCAGCACTAAACTTCACACCTGAATCAGGCGTAGAGTTTGACGCAGCATATAACGGAGAGAACCTTACCGTTAATGTTCCTTATGAATTTGCTGATGTAACACTCAAGCTCGACCTTACAAACTTCGACTATGCTACAAAGGCCGGTGCTAAGGCAACCGTTACAGTAACTGAAGTGTCAACTCCTGCTGAAACAACAGAGGCTGATACAACAGTTGAGCCAACTACTGCTGCTCCTGCTACACAGGCAACAGCTGCTGCTCAGAAAGCACCTCTTACAGTAAATGCTACTTCAAATGTTTTCTCAACTGCAAAGGCTGAGTATAACAGCGAAACAAATCAGGTTACTGTAAGCTACTACCTCGACACAGATTATGACCTTGTAAACCTTGAATGGTACTTCACATATGACAGCGAAGTATTTTCTGTAAACAACAAGAGTAATCTTGATTCAACAGGTAAGAAACTTGGCATTATGCCACAGATTCCAAGCGGTTATGTAATCAACACAAGTATACCCGGCAAGGTAAATGCCAACGCTTCTGACCTTGGCCTTTACTCAATTGATGCAAAGGTTCCGTTTGTTAAGATTGTTTTAGATGTAAAGGGTACTCCTGAGAATGTCGAAACAACAGTAAACATGAATGTAAGAGTTCTTACAAAGGGTGAAATTGACTTTGATACAATGAGAGTTGATCCTGATTCAATGGTATCATATGTTTGCGATTACATCATTCATGATGCATCTTACATCAAAGCAGCTACAACAAAGCTCACAGAGTCAACATTTGTTCCATCAACAGAGTCAACAGAAGCTCCTGAAACAACAGTTCCTGAAACAACAGCTGCACCTGAAACAACAGTTCCAGAGACAACAGCTGCACCTGAAACAACAGTTCCAGAGACAACAGCTGCTCCTGAGACAACAGCTGCTCCTGAGACAACAGTTCCTGAAACAACTGCAGCTCCAGAAACAACAGTTCCTGAAACTACAGAAGAAGTTCCTGTTGGTACTCTTACTGTAAATGCTACTTCTAACTTATTCCCTGCATCATCTAATGTTGTTGCAGGTGACGAAGAGTATGTAACAGTAACTTATTACTTTGAGTCAGAGAAGAATGTTCTTAATGCTGACTTCAATCTTTCTTACAATCCGCAGATGCTCGCTGTAGATTCAGTTATGACACCATACACAAACGGTGTTGTAGTAAATGCTGAAACAGCAGGTGTGGTTTATGGTAATATGTCAAGCCTTGAGCTTTACAACTTCAACCAGAAGACACCATTTGTTTCAGTTGTATTCAAGAAACTTGGTCTTGGCGAAACAGATGTAAACCTCACAGTTGATAACCTTACACTCTCACTTGCAAACGCTGAAGGCGTAACAGACGAGGCTCAGGAAGAGGGTCTTGTAAGAGATGGCGTTCTTGCTGAAACATCAACAAAATATTCAGTTGAAACTGAAATTCAGGCAGGTAAGGTTGCACCTGTTGTTCCAACAACAGCTGAACCAACAACAGCTCCTGCTCCTGCAGGTTCAACATATGTTGTAGCAGGTTCAGAAGAACTTTGCGGTGTTTTATGGAAGGGTAGCCCGGAAGAAGCTCCTGAAAATGTTATGACAGATAACGGCGACGGTACATACACTAAGGTATTTACCGATGTTCAGATTGCTGATTCACTTCAGATTAAGGTTGTAGAAAATACAGCTGATGGCGGTCAGAATTGGATCGGTGATAACGGCGGAGACAACAATATAACCTTTAATGTTCTTGCCGCTTGTGATGTAACAGTTACATTTGACAGCAATACACGCAAAATTACTGTTTCAGGTGACGGTGTTCAGATCGTTACTGATATTGAAATCAAAAGCATGCATGCTGTTGGTAACGGTGACCCTGATGATGAATCATGGTTAAACGGTGTAGCTTGGGATCCAACAGGTAATGAGATGGAGCAGGTTGCAGATAAGGTTTATGAGATTACATATCACAATGTACCTGAGTTTGACAACTACCAGGTTAAGTTCGCAGCTAACGGCAAGTGGGCTGACAGCTGGGGCAGTGCAGAAGAGGGCTTCACACCTGAATCCGGCGTTGCATTTGACGCTGTATACAACGGTCAGAACCTCACTGTAAATGTACCATATGAGTTTGCTGATGTAACACTCAGAATTGACCTTTCAAACTTCGACTATGCTACAAAGCTTGGCGCAGTTGCTACAGTAACTGTAACAGGAGCTCCTCAAGTACCAACAACAGCTCCTGAAACAACAGTTCCAGAAACAACAGCTCCTGAAACAACAGTTCCAGCAACAACAGTTCCTGAAACAACAGTTCCAGCAACAACAGTTCCGGCAACAACAGTTCCGGCAACAACAGTTCCTGAAACAACAATTGCACAGAATACAACAACACCTAATACAACTCTTGCTCCTGCAACAGAAGATGCAACATCTTCAACAGGCGCAACAGTTAAGCCGGGTACAGCTGATACAGCTAACAACGGTAACAATGGCAACAGTACAGCCAATAACAACAATGGTACAGTTAAGACAGGTAATGCTTCTATGGCAGCAGTTATCCTCCTTGTACTTGTATCAGCTACCGGTGTAGTTTACTTTACCCGCAAGAAGGTTAAATAATCTTTTATAAGCATTAATAAAACTTAGTTTTTTTCACCCTCTGAGAAATCAGAGGGTGTTTTTTGTTTATAATTCAGAAGTCTAAATTATGGTTTAGCAAATTGTTTCGGCAAGTAATTATAAAAGTTTGGTCGACCTTTTCAAAGGTCATGGGTGTGGGCAAAGCCCACAAATACTTTCCGCTTACACAATCTGACGATAGCCAAACAGCTCGCTGTTTGGCGGCTTGAACACAACGGCGTTAGCCTTTAAAAGTTGCGATAGCAACAAGAAAGCCATTCGATATATAATGAAAAGTTAATCATTTCTTTTATAAAAGGCTGTCGCCGCATCCGAAACATATGCAACCTAAAATACCGCATAAGAGCATTATAATTGATTTTTTCTTTGTCATAGAATTACCTTTTTTCAACATATAGGTTAGTCTAAACTAACTGTACACATATATATTACCACAAAATAAAATATTTGCAAGTTATAGCAGATATTTATTTTGCGGTAACTGATTTTATATTTTTATTATCGGCGTTGTGAAGTCTGCTCCGCACTTTTTAGGCGGATTTACAGCGAGTGAAAAAACATCTGTTGCGAAAATTTCTGTTTTAAGTAATTTTTCTGTATTGCCTCCGAGTGACAAACCTTTTTTTACAGAGGTTATAACGGGGAGAGTACAGCTTTTCAGGATTTTAGCACCGTCATTTGTAAAGCCGAGCACTCTTGCATAGCACGGTTCGGTGTTTTGAATTTCTTTTGTTATATTCAAAAGTGCGCATATTAAAATTCTGCGTAGTCTTGCAAGTGTGTAACGCTTTGATTTTACGGCAAACAATATTTCATTAACAGAATTATATTCGTGCACTGCCGTGTAAATTCTGTTTTCAAGTCCCTCGGTTACATCGGGTAAATCGGCAAGCTGATGAACAGACATGGAGCGCAATTTATACAGCAAGGCGGTTTCCAAATTATCGGGCAGAGCAAGCTCTGTCGGTTCAAAAGGAGCAAACTCCGCAATATTTTTGCCTTGCTTTAATTGTTCTCTTATATATGATGCGGAGGCAAAACCGTTTTCAGTGTTTTCGCTGTCGTGTTCAACTCCCTCACGACGGATTGGCAGTGGTGATATGTTGCTCGGCAATGCTTTAAGATATTCAACGGCAAGCACATTGTTTGGTGTGGCAAGGATTTCGGCTGTTTTATCGCCGTATATTGCACGCACGGCAGATTCAATTGCTTTCGGATAATACGAACCGTTTTGCATTTCCTTTGCCACAATCGATTGTACGGCAGTATTTTTATGTGCGTCGGCTGTCTGTTTCAAAAGTTCAATATTACTGTTTTCACAACCGAATGCAAGATGCGTGAGTCGTGAGAAAGATGAGAGAATTTTAACTCCGCTTTTTGCAAATACTTCGGCATTTGATACGGCATAGGCGACAGGCAGTTCTATTACAAGGTCAGCGCCGCCGAGCAGGGCAGACTTTGCCCTTGTGAATTTGTCTGTAATTGCGATTTCGCCACGCTGTGTAAAGCTTGTGCTCATTACAACCGCAACAGGCTCGTTTACAAGGCTTTTTGCCTTTTGTATTAAATATTTATGTCCGTTATGAAAAGGGTTAAATTCGCAAATTATGCCGATTGCCATAGCATTACCTCGAAAAAGCAAAAAATTATTGTCAGATATTAAAAAATCACTTGAAAACTATTATAAAAAGTTTTATCATTATAGTGTAACACTCACAGAGTGACTTTTAATTGTCCTCAGATATATTATATATCAAAAATCGCTTTAGGACAACTAATATAGTTGAAAGGATGAATAATAATGAAGGTTCTCGTTATTAACGCAGGCAGCTCATCACTTAAATATCAGCTTATTGATATGGACAGCGAAAAGGTACTTGCAAAAGGAAACTGTGAAAGAATCGGTCAGGAGGGTGCATTTATCGGTTTTAAAGCTCCTGATGGCACAAAAATTGAACGCAAAACAGAGATGGTTAATCATACACAGGCTTTTGAGGCTGTTAAGGACGCACTTCTTGATCCGCAGTATGGTGCAATCAAGGATTTGTCAGAGGTTAGCGCAATCGGTCACAGAGTAGTGCAGGGCGGTAGCTATTTTAATAAGTCGGTTCTCGTAACAGACGATGTTATCAAGAAGATTGAAGAGCTTGCTCCTCTTGCTCCTCTCCACAACCCCGCTCACATTCAGGGCATCAATGCTTGTACAAAGGTATTCGGCAAAGATGTTCCTCAGGTTGTAGTATTTGATACCGCTTTCCATCAGACAATGCCGGAAAAGGCTTATATGTTTGCTATTCCATATAAATACTATGAAAAGTACGGTATCCGCCGTTACGGTTTCCACGGTACTTCTCACCGTTATGTATCACAGAAAATGGCTGAACTTATGGGCAGGAATATTGAAGATACAAAAATCATTACTTGTCACATCGGTAACGGTTCATCAATCACAGCTATCAAGGGCGGCAAGGTAATTGATACATCAATGGGTCTTACTCCGCTCGGCGGCTTTATGATGGGCACACGCTCAGGTTCACTTGATCCGTCTGTAATTACTTTCATTGCAGAGAAAGAAAACATTTCTGCCGAAGAAATGCTTAAGATTCTTAACAAGGAATCGGGTCTTTTGGGTGTATCCGGCATATCCTCAGATGATCGTGATGTTTGTGCAGCTGAGGAGCATGGCAACCACAGAGCACACCTTGCTCACGAAATGCTTTATTATCAGATTGCAAAGACAATCGGTTCTTATTATGTTGCACTCGGCGGTTGTGACGCAATCGTATTCACCGCAGGTATTGGCGAAAATCAGCCACAGCTCCGTGAAACCGTATGCGATTACATTTCTTGCCTTGGTGTAGAGATGGATAAGGAATTTAACAAGAAAGCAAAGTGCGGCGTTACAGGCACACTTTCAACTCCAAACTCAAAAATCAGAGTTGAGCTTATTGCTACTAACGAAGAACTTGTTATTGCAAGAGATACAAAGGAAATTGTAGAGGCTCTTTAATTAAAACTACATATAAAAAATAAGGTGGCTGTTCGTAGCGGACAGCCACCTTTTGCGTTACACGGAATCATTATTAACCGCAGTATCGGAGTCGGTATCTCTAAATAAAAGTGAAATACACCAAATTGCGGCGAGCGCAACGAGAATGTAAACAATTCGGCTTATAATTCCTGTCTGACCGCCGCAAATCCAGGCGACAAGGTCAAACTGAAAAATACCTACACAGCCCCAGTTAAGTCCGCCTATAATTAAAAGCGTCAGGGCAATTTTATCAATCATAATAATCCTCCTTAATTATAATTGTAAAAATATTATTGACGCTTTTAAAATAAATATTCAGTTGTTTTTATGTTCTGATAAATTTGTTTTGTATAGCTTTATCAATATAAAATATAATTAGTGCGCTTGTAATAGTCATTAATATAAAAAGTATAAATGAAATCGGTTTAGATAATCCAAAATTATCAACTGAAGTTACACTATTTAAAAAAGCATAGTGAGTAATATATATTGGATATGACAATTTATCAAAAGTTATCCAAATATTTGATTTTGCAATTTTTATAAATATTGTAAATTTGTTAACCAAATAATTACACATGAAATAAGTCGATACGGCTAATCCTAAATGAGTAGTGGAAACAATCAGTAAATAAAAATTATTAATAGAATTATCAAAACAATATTTGCCTACTAATCTGATGCCAATAGAAGCTAAAAATAAAAACAAGCCATAAATAATGAATATCGGCAGTGTATTTTTTACTTTGAATTTAGAAATATAATATCCTAAAAAATATGTAACAAAATATTCAAGTGAAATATATGGTATGTTAAAACACATCATTATTTTTGGAATAAACCAAGCAGCTACAAGTATCAGAATTATTACAGCTATATTGAGTTTATGCTTTTTTTCAATCTTTTTAACTAATATTGTCAGTAAATAGCAAATAAGAATAATTGTAACAAACCACAAATTTCCTAAAGGTTTAATTTCAGAAAATGGTATGAAAGGAGTTATAAAATTAATGCCTTGCAAGCAAAATAAATATTTTATTGCTTCCAAGCCATCAAATCCATTTATTTTAAAATACACTATGGAAACAGGAATAACAAACAAATAAAATGGAATTAACAGTTTTTTTACTCTTGTCAAAAACCATTTAGAAGGGCTATTTATTTCTTTATTTGCATAAAGAAATCCAGAAATGAATAAAAAAATATATACGCCATAATTAAAAAATTGTTCTAAAAAAGCTATATCAAGCCAACTTGCAATATGACAAAGTATTATAAATAGCATACCTAATACTCTTAGTATGGAAATGCAATAGTTTCTTCCTGTATTTTGATTTACATTCAAATTTTTACTCCTTTACATTAAAATTTTCAAACGAAAGTTAATCAGGAAAAATAATCGGGAACAATAGCATAAAGATTAAAAACATAAATCCGAGGCCGATTACGGCAAGTCCGATAATACGGGTAATTTTCGTTGCTTTTTTCAGCTTGTACTTTGAAATCATATTTTCGGTGGGAAAGGGAAGTAAAATAAGCATTATGCCGAGAATATCGCAGCTTGCGACCGTAATTATCATTCCTGCAGTTCGCAAAAACGCAAAAAGAAAAATTCCAATAGGAATACCGAAAAAGCAAATCATATTTATAATGCTGAACAATTTACCGTACTTTTCGGTAGTTTCGTAATATTTATTTGCATTGCCGTGACATTCTTCACTGCAATATTGTTCAAAATAGGATATTTCTTTTGCGCAATAATCACATTTTTTCAAGTTTTCAGAACCTTTCACTTATATTATAAACTATTCTAACACATTACACCGCTTTTTTCAATGATATTTAAGTGAATGGAATGGGAAAGATGTTTATAATGCCTAACAAATTTGTAAAGGTAATTATTATATTGTATTTATAAAAAATATATGCTATGCTTTCTTTGAGGAGATGGTAGAATGTCTAATTTTTTTGTGGCTCTGTATGCGGTACTACCTATGTTTATAATGCTTGCGATAGGTTTTACTGTGCGAAAAATGAAGGTGATTGAAGAGGCTCATTTGCCTGTGCTTAACAAAATCGTTTTTAATGTTTTCTTTCCGTTCTTGATGTTTAACAATATATATGCTTTTGATTTGTCGGCAGATTTTAATGCATCACTTCTTTTGTATGCGGTTGTTGCCGTAGCGGTTATTTACGGTTTGTCGGTTGGTTTTGCTTTAATTTTTGAAAAATCAAATAAAAGTCGTGGTGCGCTAATCCAGGCGATTTACAGGAGTAATTTTGTGCTTATGGGTTTGCCGATTGTAGGTAATATCTTTGGTAGCGGCAGACTTGGTATGACATCTATGCTTGTCACGGTTATTGTTCCGATGTACAATATTCTGGCTGTAATAACACTTGAAGTATTCAGGGGAGAGAGTATAAAAATTACAAAAATACTCAAAGGTATAGTTACAAATCCGCTGATTATCGGTTCGGTTGCAGGTATTTTGTTTGCGGTTTTCGGTATTAAATTACCTGAAATTGCAGAGAGCGTTATTTCTGATATGGCGTCGGCGGCAACACCGCTTGCGTTGATTGTGCTCGGAGCATCTTTTGAATTTGCAAGCATAAAAAGATACAAGAAAAACCTTATTGCGGTTATTTTTGCAAGACTTATTATTGTGCCTGCAATCAGTCTTTCAGTAGCTATTATGATTGGTTTCAGGGGAATTGATTTAGTTTCGCTTATCGGAATTTTTGCATCGCCCTGCGCTGTGTCTTCTTATACCATGGCAAGGCAAATGGACAGCGATTATGAATTATCGGCAGGTACTGTAGTTTTTACAACTATGCTTTCGTGTTTTACTTTATTCGGCTGGATTTATTTTTTAAAAGAGTTAAATTTCTTTTGATGTACAAATTGCACAAATATCGCATACAAAGCTTATACAACATATATAAATGGCTGATTTTGAATGAAATTAAAAAATATGCTTGATTTTGAAGTATTATGTGCTATAATAAAGCCATAAGATAAATTATAACAAATTTTCAATTATATGTTTTGAAAAAGTTTATAGTTATTTCTTTCTTTTAATTTTTGTGAGCATAGAAAAGAGCAAGACTTTGTCTTGCTTTTTTCTTTTTCTGTGTTTTTTGCACATATAATATTGTTGTATAATAGATTACATATTCAGAATAAAAAATGACAATCGAATAAAATTTACTAAAATGATAAAAAGTATTGACAAAAATAATTAAATAGTATATATTTAAGATGTACTATTTAAATTAATACAATAAATCCAATGAGTGCAATTCATAAGATTGGAGGTAGAATAATGATTCAGATTGACTTGACATCAAGAGTACCGATTTATGAACAAATTTGTACCAATATAATTCGTCTTGCATCAGCGGGAGTATTGAAGCCGGGTGATAAATTGTTGCCTGTAAGAAGTCTTGCATCTGAGCTTGGCATTAACCCTAATACCGTAGCAAAAGCATATAAATTGCTTGAAAATGACGGGTATATTGTATCCAATGTCGGACGGGGAAGTTATGTATCCGATAAACTGACAAAGGATTGTGCCGAAAGAGCCATGGCGCTCGATGATTTTAAACAGAGCACAAAAATAGCAAATTTACTGAGCGTTGACAAGGCAGAGCTTAATAGAATTATTGAAAATATTTATAACGGAGGTGGCATTGATGATTGAAATTTGCGGACTTACCAAGAGGTTCGGCAAGGTTAATGCTGTAGATAATATGACCGTGAATATTCCAAACGGTGCGGTTGTAGGTCTTGTAGGCAGTAACGGCAGCGGTAAATCAACACTTTTGCGTATGCTTGCGGGAGTATATGCACCTGACGGAGGAACTGTAAAAGTTGACGGCATACAGCATTTTGATAATCCCGTAACTAAAGGAGAATGCTTTTTTATACCTGACTTCCCGTATTTTTACAATACAAGCACGGTAGAGAGTACGGCTTTTCTTTACAGACGACTTTATCCGAATTGGAGCGAACAGGAATATAACAGACTTTGTTCGATTTTCCCGATTAACATAAAGGCACCTATTATTAATATGTCAAAGGGTATGCAAAGACAGGCGGCGCTTATTTTGGCGCTTTCAACCTGTCCGAAATATTTATTCCTTGACGAAATATTTGACGGTCTTGACCCTGTGGTAAGACATATGCTCAAAAGCCTGCTTGCCGAAAAGGTGGCAGACAATAATACAACCGTTGTAATTGCCTCTCATAACTTGAGAGAGCTTGAAGATTTGTGCGACAGACTTTGCCTTATGCATAGGGGACATATGATGCTTGAGCGTGGTATTGACGATTTAAGGCACGGTTTGCGCAAGGTACAGGTGGCATTTACGGAGTTGCCGTATAAGCCGAATATATTTGAGGGTATTAATGCAATTAATATAACCCGCAACGGCAATATATTTAATCTTACAATAAAGGGAACGGAAGAGGAGTTTATGCCAAAGCTTAAGGCACTTAATCCTGCTTTTGTTTCTGCAATACCTCTTACTTTGGAGGAAATATTTATTAGTGAAATGGGGGCGGCAGGATATGACATCCACAGTATCCTTTAAAGATAAGCTAAAGCAGATTTTTTCGGTTATTCTATGGGATTTGAAAGGCTGTAAAGGCTCGTTGATGGTATATACGATTTTGGCGTCGGTATTTACTGTTATAATTTTTACACTTGTTTTTGTGCTTACGGCAGATCAAACCTCATTTTCGCCTTTGTTTTCAACTGAAAGTTCACCCAAAATACCTCTAAGCGAAAAAATGCAGGTTTTTCAGGTTATTTCATCTACCATTATCGGTTTTCTTACACTTATTTTTGCTATTATTTATACAGTGCAGATATTCTCGTATATGCACAACAAGCGTAAAGTCGATTTTTACGGTTCGCTTCCTATAAGCAGAGCAAGACTTTTCCTCGCCAAGTACGGTGCAGCTTATTTGTTCTCTATCATTCCTATGCTTGTATTTATGGGCATTATTGCTATTGCGTCTGTTTGTACGGGTACGCTTTTACTTCCGCAGGTAACAAATATGTATGTTAATTTTATTGTGGGTACTCTTGCCTGCATAAGCGCATACGGTTTTCTGTCTGCTTGCTGTGGTACTACATTTAATACTGTTATTATGTTTATTGCGGTTTGTGCCTGCTATCCGTTATCTATGGTTTTTGTAAGGGCATATATCGACGCTTTCTTTACAGGCTCATACACGGGTAATTTTTCTGACAGTTTTATAACAAATGCACTCAATCCTATTTCTGCTTACTTTGGCAACAATCTTATTTATTGGATAATTTTCAGTGTAGTCTGCATTGCTTTGGGTACATTGCTGATTATGAAGAGAAGATCCGAAAGAGCCCAGACTTCATTTGCTTATTACATTCCTTGCCATATAATAAAAGTTATAGTTTCATTCCTTGCAGGTATGTTCCTCGGAACTATGTTCGGCGCTATAAATGTTTTTGGCAATGGCGTAGGCGGTTTTGTTTTTGGTTTTATTCTTGCAAGTGCGCCGACATTCCTTATCGTTCATATGATTTTCTACAAAGGCTTAAAGCAGATTGTAAGAACTATTCCGATTTATGCAGGTCTTGCTGTTGTGGTAATTGTCGGTGTGGTTCTTATTAATCTTGATGTGTTAGGCTACAATAATTATGTGCCTAAATCAGAAGATGTAAAGAGTGCGGGTTTGATTAGTTCAGAGTATAGCACTGTCGGCAAGAATATATCGAAATATTACACAAAGAGTGCGGGCGATTTTACAGACGAAGCTGACATTAAATCTATTATTAATGTTCACAATGAAATTCTCACCAAGAAAAAGACGAATACAACTTCTAAGGCTAAATTTTCAAGTGTGTGGGGCAGTATGCTTTACAATACCTTCAGAGAATATGCAAGCGACGAGATAATTACCGTTGCCTACAAGTTAAACAGCGGAAGAACCGTGACAAGATACTATTCTAAGAATCTGCTTGAAATGGCTGCGACATTTGGTTATGAGCCGATTGATTATACCGATGATACATATGATGTTGATTACGGTTATAGTTCATCTGGATTTACACAAATTTACACTGCCGCCAAACCTGTGCTTTCATCAAAGCCGTATATTATGAAATACTCTGGTGTGGCAAATGCCGGTCTGAACGAAGATTTCCAAGTAAGCAGTGTGACTGTTTATGCTTTGACCAAAACATATTCCGAGGACAGTGTATATTCGTCGACCATAGAAAACTATGGCGAGTATTCATATGATGAAAAAGAAAAAGATCCAAAAGAAATTGCTGCAAAGAAGAGTATTATGAATGATATAAACGCAGCATTTAAAAAAGACCTTGAGGCTGACACTGCTTATCTTAACGGTGTTTTGTATGATCCGTTTGCACTTCTTTACAATGATGATATTTATTATGATTCTTCTAATGACGATGATTCGGTTTTCAGCTTTGATTCTCTTAAATATATCAGAGAGAAGTATTCTAAGGATTATGTCTGCAAAATTCAATTACAATATACTAATTATGATCCTGAAAAAGCTAAAAAATTTATTTTCGGTACTAACAGTACAGATTCTGAGTATTACTTTGTACCGAAGTCATATACAAATACCATTGAGGTACTCAAAAAGTACGGCTTACTTAAAGCTGACTATACACTTAATAAAAACTCTGAGTATTTTAATGTTCCTGAATATGGTGATTACGACACAGTATATGAAAGATAAATAAATTACAGAGCGATTGTGTTGTGCAGTCGCTCTGTTTTTCTTTGACAAAGGGAGAGTAATCCATTATTATATTAGTAGTAAAAATGTTAGGAGATGACAGCGGTGGAATTATACAAAGGCAGACCGCAGAATATTGAGGGAAGACTTGACAGGGAAGTCAGAGTATATGATTTGCTCGACAGCCTTGGCATAGAGTATCTGCGAACAGATCACAGCCATGCCGATACTATGGAGGCGTGCAATGAAATTGACAAGGTACTTGATGTACTTATTTGTAAAAATCTGTTTTTGTGCAACAGGCAGAAAACTAAATTTTATCTTTTAATGATGCCGGGGGACAAGCCTTTTAAAACAAAGGAACTTTCAAGTCAAATTAATTCGGCAAGACTTTCTTTTGCGTCTGCCGAGGCTATGGAAGAGTACCTTGATATTTTGCCGGGGTCTGTAAGCGTTATGGGACTTATGAATGACAAGAAAAATGCCGTTAATCTTCTTGTTGACGAAGATGTGCTAAAGGGCGAGTATGTAGGCTGTCACCCATGCGTGAATACATCGAGCCTTAAAATAAAAACAACAGATGTTTTTGATAAGTTTTTAAAAGCAGTAGGGCATACGGCAACAGTTGTACATTTGACAGGTGAATAAACATAAGTAAAAAAGACTTCTGCAAATGGAAGTCTTTTGATGTATATATGTAAAATTTTATTTACATTGCATTTGATATATGATATAATGCTGATAATAAACATTTATGGAGGTTTATCTATGCAATACAAAATTGAGGGAGGTTCACTTCCGATAGTGGAGGTATCTCTTGAAAACGGAGAATCAATTATTACACAGGGCGGCGGAATGGTATGGATGTCACCTAACCTTAATATGGAAACTTCAGGCGGCGGCGTAGGCAAGATGTTCGGCAAAATGATGTCGGGAGAGTCTATTATGCAGAACCGCTACACAGCTATGGGCGGTCCGGGCTTCATTACTCTTGCTTCATCTTTCCCGGGTTCAATCATTCCATTTGAGATTCAGCCTAATATGCCTATAATCGTTCAGAAATCGGGTTTCCTTGCAAGTTCTGCAACTGTTGACCTCTCTGTACATTTTAATAAAAAAGCGGGTGCAGGCTTTTTTGGAGGCGAAGGCTTCATACTTCAAAAGTTATCGGGTTACGGAACTGCTTTTGTTGAGATTGACGGCTACTGCAAGCAGTATAACCTTGCACCCGGTCAGCAGATTGTTGTTGATACAGGCAACCTTGCTGCAATGGATGCATCTTGTCAAATGGACATCCAGCGTATTAAGGGTGTTAAGAATATGTTCCTCGGCGGAGAGGGTTTGTTTAATACAGTTATTACAGGACCGGGCAGAGTGTTCTTGCAGTCGCACCCAATTTCTACAGTAGCGGCAGCTATCCGTCCTTTTATTACAACAAACTAAGTTAATAGCTACATAATTTATGGAGCTGTAAAAAACAACCCAGATAAAAAACGACTGCATTCTAACCGAAAGGTAGGAATGCAGTCATTTTTGTGATATAATTTATTTGTAATGAAAAACCATATAAACAAGGTATATTATACACCGTATCAATTAAAATTATCACCGGAAATTGAAAAAATAATAGAAATTTCTGATCCGGTATATACATTTAACGAGGTTTTTCGTCATATTGATCTAAATAACACCTTGACAAAACAAAGATAACTGCCAATGCAAATAAATACAGCCGGGTATGGAAGAAAAGCAGTATAAAGCACAGACCATAAGTATTCAATATTCTTCATATTTTTATACAATTTCAAGAATATAAGAAAAAAATCACCGAGACTCACTTTTTCGTGAATCTCGGCTTTTTTGATATGCTGTTTTTACAGCACCTTTTAAATTGGGTTTAGATTAAGTAATATCTACATCACTTCTGCTTGAAGTACGAATGCGGATACATGTACTGCTTGCAACAGTTGAAGGACTTTTCATTGTGATTGTGTCATTACTACCGGGTGTTAATGCTGAAATAGCAGGTGTAGAGCTGTTTGTGTTGTTAAGAACAACACCGCTCGACATTGTGTATTCAACACGCTTCTTAGTAGCCTGATCCCAGATGTTTGTGCCAACTGTTGTTACAGTATATTGAAGAATATATTTGCGTTCTGCACTCATATTCAGCTTTTGAACATTAAAAGTAATTGACTTTACATTATCAATAGTAGTAACGGTCTTAAACTGATAAGGGCTTGTTGTTGTGTCAAATCTTGCAAGAATTAGTCTGTATTCTACATTAGGGTCAGCATAGAGGAAATAATCGTTTTTATTGCCATAGCCACCTGACGGATTTTCTACATCCATAAAACCGCCGGGATTTGATGTTTCGTTGTAAGCACTTACTGTTGGCATATTTACATATCCCTGAACATCACTGCCTGAATTACCATAAACAGAAAGCTGTTTTGAAATCATATCGCTTGTGCGTTCACAGTATGATAAATCATAACCTCGTTTAGCTACATCTGCCATAGCAAACATACCGCTTATACAGGTTGTAGACATAATAGCAAGGATACAAACAACTGCTACAAGCTCAACAAGCGTAGCACCTGCTTTTGCCTTTATAGAGCGTTTGGAGAGATATTTTTTGATATTTTTGGTTTTCATTGCATATCCTCCTTACTCTGCAAATTCCGGCTTGGTAACAACACCCTCGCAGGTTGTTGTTCCGTTTGTGCCATAGTCAACATAGGTTGTTATCTTGTAAGATACCATTTCCTTGCCTTCGCTATTTACATATTTACCTTGAAATTCAACAACATATGCCATTTCAGATATGTCAAAATCTCTTGAGCCGATTGACGCTGTATCATACTGCTTAGCAGTCATTGAATTGTCAAGAGCGTTTACATCATCATTAATACTTGTTTGAATTATTGAGTCAAATTTCAGACCTGTATTTGGCTGATTGGCAAAAAGCTTGTTTTTAGATAAGTCTAAGCTTGAATCCCATACTGATGTTGGATTGTGAGAAGGTGTCTTTTCAACATATGTCATAACAATGTCACAATACATCTGAGCTTTTGCCGAAGCCTTGTTCATAAGGCTGTTTTTGGTAATTGATTCATAGCTGATTGCAAGACCGGTGGCAGTAGCCGAAACGGCTATTGCCATGATCATAATTGCGCAAATAAGTTCAAGAAGAGAAAAGCCTTTTTTACTTTTAAAGTGTTTTTTCAATATCGGTTTTTTCCTCTTCATTTAGAAATACTTCCCTTCAAAGCTTACTTTGTCTGTTTTTAAATCGTTGTGAATGCTGTAGCTTATAGTGTCGTCTTTGTTTATTTCCTTTGCATAGTAGTAAGGATTTGTTGCAGTCCATTTCTGCCAGAAAGCACTGCTTAAGATGTTGAAGTCTGACTTTTCCTCAGGGAAGTAGTAGTAGCCTTCATTAAGTGAATATGTCAGTCCGTCATCAAGCACAAGTTCAGTATCACGGGTGATATGGAGCAAAGATCCGTCTTTAGGTGTTTTATTAGTCTGAATTTCGGTTGTACCGTCAGTTTTTGTTATAGTAGTTTTTGTAATAAGCTCACATATTGAGTCTGAATAGCCACCGTAGGTATTAATGAACAAACCATTATTAGCACCACTGCCATCCAATTTATTTGCACCTATTGAAATAGCATCGCCCTTGAGTGTAGCGTTGTTTCCCTTGACTGTATTGCCAAAGTCACAGTAAATTGCTTTTGCTGTGTATGCACCGTTTTTAAGAGTGCCGCCGTTTGAAGCTTCAAACTTAATTACAGAACTGCTCTGATTAAGCTTGCTGTCGGCAACGGAAGTGTTTATAGTTCCGCTTTGTACCCAGTCAATACCTGAAGAATCAGAATCTTCCTGTTCTGTTGAGTGGCTATCAAAGTAGTCTTTTGCTTTATCGTCGAAAAGATTAAGTCCTTCTTGCGGTATATCTGTGTATTTGCCTGCCTTTACTGTGTAAGTGGTTCCGTTTGCTGTTTCTACAGTAAAGTCATTGATTACTGTCAGTGTAAATGAGCTTTCACCCCAGTATGGCATTACATTGAATGAAGCTGTAGCATCATTTTGCTTGATTTTATTTGCTCCTGAAGAGGTAATAGTGGTTTTTTTAGTGCCACTATCAGTAGCAAAATCACTTGTAGGAAGATTGGTTTGATTAAAGTTATAAGGATACATCTTGTTTCGGTTATAGTATAATTCCTCTCCCTGTTCAGGTCCAATACTTAAAACGACACTACGGCTTCTAATATTAATATTAACATTTGAATTTAAATCCATTTGATTAACATTATACCAAAGATAATTGAACTCTGTGCCGGCATACAGGTCTATATAGCTTTTGTTTGACGCTGTAGGCATTGCAGATGGTGCACAATAAGTATAATAATCCTCCCAACCTGTATAGTAGTTGCTTTTAGGAATATTTGTACATACAAGTGGATTATCTTTTGTCTTGAAAGTTCCGTTTTTCTCAAGAAAACATACAGTTTTTTTGCCAGAGTCAGTTTTTTCTTCATATGCTGAGTGCATATTTTTGAGATTACCATTTGAATCGAGCAAGGAACTATATTTGTCAATACCGTTGAGATTTTTATAGTGGCTGTCAGTACTTAAATCTGTGATTTTCTTAAGTTTATTTGGCGTTTGCGGATCAAATAAATCAATACCTGTTTGATTTATAGTTTCGTTGTCAATAGGTAAAAAATAGTATCCTTTATTATATACGGCTGCCTCTTTATAGTTAGGATTTTTACATATAATATTATCCTTGGTAAAGTAAATTACTACACCTTTGTCTGTAGCAAAGTCACTACCAGCATATTTTACAGCAGCACCTTTTTGACCGGCTGAGGTTTTACAAGCCATATTACCGCCGATTACAAGAAATTTGCACTCCAAAGTACAGCCATATGATGCATCAGAATTAGGATAGTAACAAATATCCTGTAAGTCTACACCTGTACTTGATTTTACATCAGTACCTGAATAATTACCAAGAAGATAGATACCGTTGTTATATGCAATAGCTCTGCAACGGCTTCCTGAGCTACTTGTGATTTTTACTGCCTTATCAAAAACAAGTGGGAAAAATGATGAAATTGGTGTTTTTTCTGCTTCATTACGAAGAATATATGCCAAACCGCCTTTATCTTCCATACCTTGAATTGTACGGAAATCTCTTTCTTCATTTAAAGTAGATTTAATTTGAGATCTTAAAAGAGAGAAAGCTGTCTGGTCACCGAGCGTAAGGAAACCTGTGCTACTTGCGGCAGGTGGAGTAGAAAATTTCTTTTCAGACATTCTGAGTGATGTGCTTACTTCTTTCTTTTCCCAATGCTGGGTAACTTCAAATTTAGCTGAAATATCACCTGTGTTGCCACCGTTTGTGTTGTTGTACTTGCTTTCTGAACCTACAGCTGTAATAGTATATTCAGTGTCTGAAGTCTTTGTTATTTTAACATAAGCGTTGCCAATAACTGTAAAGTCTGTGCTATCAATAAAATTCTGTGCGTCAGATGCATTTGAAAAATCCTTTACCTGAACATTACCGGATGCATCATAGTAGAAAACATAATATTTTGAATCATCGATATTTGTAGGTAAGTTAAGCTTGCCGTCATTCAAGAAATCCTCAGCTATATCAAGAGCACTTTTTGAGGAAACATATGCCTGACGAGAATTCATTGATGTACCGGTTTCTTTTTGCTGGAGCATTGCAATAGATAAAAAAGAGGTTGTTGTTAAGAAAAGGACTGCAACCAAGGCAATGGCAAGCACCATAGAAAAACCCTTTTTGCTGTTAATCTTTCTCTTCTTTGTAGTGAATTTCTTCATAAAAAAAACTCCTTTCGATTATTGAAATACAATTAGTTAATAACTGAATACATACCGAACATTGCCTGTACGATAGAAATTACAACGAAACCTACGATACCGGCGATAATGATTGTCATTGCAGGTGTCATTGCATCTGTCATACGCTGTGTAGCGTCGGTTGCCTGTTCTTCGTACATATCTGCCATTTTGTTAAGGGAATCGCTGAGCATACCGCTTTCCTCACCGACTCTTATCATTGATACAAAGAGCGGATCGAAAGCTTTTGGGTATCTTGAAAGGGAAATATTGATCGGTGTACCGATTCTTACATCTTCAATTACCTGGTTAAGACAGTCGGACATAAATTTGTTGCCTACTACATCTCTTGAAAGTTCAAGTGCGTAAAGAATGTTTACACCGGAAGAAGTAAGTGTTGCCATCATATTTGCAAATCTTGTAAGCTGGTTAAGTCTTAAAACTTCGCCGATAATCGGGATTTTAAGCTGGAATGTTGACCACCACATACAGAATGAATAGTTCTTTTTGTAAAGAATTCTGATTGTAACTACAATTGCAACGATAATAAGAATAATGAGCCAGCCGTAATGAATAAGTACATCTGAAATACCCATTGTAATCTGCGTCATTATCGGAAGTTCGGAGTCAAAACTTTCAAACAATCCTTTAAATGACGGAAGTACAACTACACTCATTACTATGATAAGTCCGATTGTAAGAATGAGGAGGAAGATAGGGTAAATCATTGCACCCTTGATCTTGTTCTTAAGTGTGATTTCCTTTTTGAGAAGACTAACGCACTTATCAAATGCTTCATCAAGTCGACCGTTTGCCTCACCTGTTTGAATAATGTTTACATAAACAGTTGGGAAAGTTTTAAATGAGCTTAGCGACTGCGAAAGAGTAATACCGTTGTAGAGGTTTGCGGTTATTTCCTGTAAAATTCTCAACATATTCTTATCTTTTTCAGTGTCACACATTACGGCCATTGCAACCGAAAGCGAAATACCCGAACGAATCATCAATGCCATCTGGTGCATAAATGTAAGAAGTCGCTTGTTACTGATTTTTAATGTATGCACATCTTTTGAACCGCCAAGATCACGCTGCCAGATCGGAATATCTTCCTGCGAACCTTTTTTTACTTCATTAATGGAAATAGCGATAAGACCACGCTGTTCAAGCTTTCGCTTAACCTCTTCCTTGGTGTTTGCTGTCATACGGTTACGATATTTACGATTTTTTTCGTTTACTGCTACATAAGAAAATTCCATTATTTTTACCTCCTGTTAAGATAAGCGTTTGTGCTGTTTTGCGGGAGATTAGAATACTGTGGCATTGGAGCGGTCAACTGCTGTGGTGGTTGCTGTGGTATTCCCGGTACGCTCGGCTGCGGAGAATTGTTGCCGCCTGTAAGTATTGCGTTATCAGCCACATCGTAACTGTACTTGTCGGCAGTTTCTTTTGAAATAAGTCCTCTTTTGAGGAGGTTTTCGATACTTAACTTTCTTGTAATCATACCTGTCTGCTGGTTCAAAGAAATCATCTGTTCAATCTGCGGAATCTTATCTTCACGGATAAGGTTAGCGATAGCAGAATTAACAAACATAATTTCAAAAGCGCCGATACGACCCGGACGGTCTGATCTTGGAAGCAAACGCTGTGAAATTACTGCCTTAAGTGTGGTTGAAAGCTGGTTGAGTGCCTGTTTCTGCCTTTCAACAGGGAACATATCTATAAGACGGTCGATTGTTTTTGCGGCACTCTCTGTATGAAGTGTTGAAAAAACAAGGTGGCCTGTTTCTGCTGCACGAAGAGCGATTGACATTGACTCAAGGTCACGAATCTCACCCATGAGGATAATATCAGGGTCTTCACGAAGTGCCGATTTAAGTGCTGACGAGTAAGTTTCACTGTCTTGGCCGACTTCTCTCTGGTTAATAATACATTTTGCAGGGGAGTGCATATACTCAACAGGGTCTTCAATTGTGATAATGTGCAGTTCTTCTCGATGGTTAATTTCATTGATAAGAGCTGCAAGTGTTGTTGACTTACCGCTACCGGTAGGACCTGTTACAAGTACAAGACCTTCCTGCAGGTTAAGAATTTTTGCAATAGACCGCGGCAAATTTAAATCGCCGAGTTTTGGAGGATTCAATTTGATTACACGCATTACAAGCGTCGCACCGTGGCGCTGCTTGAATGCATTAACTCTGAATCGTGCGAGGTTTCCAAACTGATAAGCCGAGTCGATATCGCCTGTGTTGCAGAACTTAAGGTAATCGGCAGGCTCAAGAACCTCGTCAATATACTTCATAACTGTGTCCTCGTCAAGAATCTCTGTGCCTTTGTAGTTCATAATTTTACCGTTTTTACGGTAAGAAGGCAAGTTATTGCTCGCAAGGTGAATATCAGACGCACCGTTTTCAACGGCAAATCTGACCATCTCTTCAAATTCCATAAAACTTACTCCTTAATCTTCCTGATAGATTTCTGATACAGTGTCAATGAATGTATCAAATGATATAATACCGTCATACAACAGCTTTTTAAGGTTATCACGAAGTGAAATCATACCCTCTTCTCTTGCTATTGTGTCAATTTCATCTGTGGTTTTACCGAGATGAATGGCATTTTTAATAGATCTTGAAACAGGCATAACCTCGTGAACGGCAATTCTTCCCTTATAACCTATGTTGTTACAAGCAGGGCACTGACCCGGTTTGTAAAGTGTGAGCTGTTTGGTGATAGGGAGTCCGAGAAGTCTAAGCTCGTCATCTGTTGCATCATATGCTTGCTTACACTCCGGGCAAAGTCTTCTTACAAGCTTTTGGGCAATAACGCCGAGCATAGAAGAAGATACCATATAAGGTTCAACACCCATATCAATAAGTCGGACAACCGAGCTGGCTGCGTTATATGTATGGATTGTTGAAAGTACAAGGTGACCTGTGATAGCGGCTCTTGCTGCGATATCTGCGGTTTCCTGGTCACGAATCTCACCGATCATAATAATATCAGGGTCCTGACGGAGGATAGAACGAAGAACGCTTGCAAATGTAAGTCCTGCTTTTTCATTGATATTAACCTGTGTAGCACCCGGCAAAACCATTTCGACAGGGTTTTCAACTGTTACAATGTTTTTGTCTTCGGTGTTAAGAGATGAAAGAGCAGCGTAAAGTGTGGTTGACTTACCTGAACCTGTTGCACCCGAAAGAAGAATGATACCACGGCTTGATGTCAAAAGCTGGTCGAATTTCTCAAGGTTTTCGGGGAGAAAACCGATGTTCTTTTTATCAAGCTTCATACTGAGTGCGGTTGTAATTCTGATTACGATTTTTTCGCCATAAACACAAGGAAGAGAAGATACACGCATATCAATTTTTTGATTATTGATATTATAGTGAATTCTACCGTCCTGCGGAATTCTTTTTTCCGCAATGTTCATACCGCTGATAAATTTAATACGGCTCGTTACAGAGGGAGCAAGCTCCTTGCTTGAGTCCATATATTTAATAAGTTTACCGTCAATACGGAAACGAATTACCAATTTCTTTTCCTGAGGCTCAAGGTGAATATCGGATACACGCTGTCTTACAGCCTCGGCTATCATATTGTTTACAAATTTAATGATAGGCTGATCTTCAATATCCTCTTGATCTTCGGTGGATACTGTGTCCTCAGTTTTTTTCATCTGGCTCTGAACAAATTCCTGAGCCTCGTCTATTACCGCTTCTTTGTCCGACACACTGAAAATTTCGTCAAGTTTGATTTTAAGTTGTGTAGGAGTACATATAGCGGTTTTTATTTTTCTTTTTGTATAGTTGTTGAGAGTATAAATTGCTTTATAATCAAGCGGATTTGTCATGGCAATCAAGAGATAATTGCCTTCAATCGTAAGCGGCATAACGCCGAGGTCTTCCATCATCTGCTCCGGAATGAGCTGGGCTACATCGTCTGATATGTAGTAGGAAGTAAGGTCAACAAGCGGCAAATGCATTTTCTTTGCCATAAGGTCATAAATCTGCTCCTCTGTGACAACGCCTTCTTTTATTAACGCTTGTTCAAGAGTAAGAGTATTGTCTTCCATATAAAGCATTTCAACACGCTTTAATGTTTTTAAACTTACTGTACCGCTTTTAACGAGATAGTCACTCAAGTTAAAAACAGAGTTTTTCATATATGATCATCCTTTCACGGGAATTGACAAGATTAATAGCTAAGGCTGAAAAGACCGAAGTAAAGGTCTAAACCGTAGTTAATTACATTGACTAAGAACAAGCTGCAAAGTGAACCGATGCAGAGAAACGGGCCAAAGGGGAAATAGCTTGAAACTTCGTTTTTTGAAAATATTTTTTTGAAAAGCAAAAATATTATATAAAGGAAAGCTATAAATACGGCGATTAAAAGTCCTGAAAATACCATAGGAAAACCAAGGCAAGCACCAAGTGCAAGCATAAGTTTTACATCGCCGAAGCCCATTCCGTTCTTTTTGAGAATTACAATAGAAAATAAATTTATAAGCATAAGCGAACCGCCGCCGCATACAGCACCAAGCGGAATACTCCACCATTCTTTAATAAAGATTTGCTGCGTGAAAAGGTCGGTTATTGCAAGCGCAACGCAAAGCACTGCAAGTGCAATTGTGAATTGGTCGGGAATAATTGTATATTTAAAGTCACTCATAGCTATGAGGAGCATTGTAATCGAAATTAATAAAAAGAAAATCGTGTAATAAGAATAGCCGAAAAACGCAAAGATGCCTAAGTTAAATATAGCAAACAAAGCGGAAGTGTAAATTCCGCTTTGTTTGAAAATATACCTTGTGCCTAAAAGACTTTCGTCCGGCTCTTCATCATAGTCGCACAGCCATTTTGCAGGCACGACATTCATAAGCCTGTATGCGAGCATACAGAGTACAACTGACAGTATTAAAATTACTGCGAGAGTTATATAGGTTGAAATTTGTGAAAAGTCGATTGGAAGTAAATTAGCCATAGTAAAGTCCTTATAATTATGTAGTTGGTTCTGTTGGTGCAGTAGTTGCAACCTGCTTTGTTGAGTCAAAATAGTACAATGTTACATCGAATGAGGTCGAGTAATCACTGCTGTCTTCCATTGGTGACATTATGAGTGAATTAATAAAGTAACAACCCTTTGATTCCTGTTCAAGGTAATGAACAAGTTTGAGTGTGTTCTCTTCTGAGCCGTTGTAGCTGAAAGAAAGATTTGTTTTAAAAAGCGGAACACCGCCCTTTGATGTTCTGCCCTGGTCATCCTGAATACTTTCACCACGGTTAAGTGATGTCATATCAATACCGAGGTCAGCAAAGATAGACTGTAAATCTTCAACAGATGATTTTGCGTCAATATAAAGTGCTTCTTGATTTTCGTTGTACTGCTGAGTCATTTCGTCAATTTTGGCTTCGACACTTGTCTGATTTGCAAGTACATCGTCGCAGTCGGCAATTTGAGCTGAAATTGTAGCATGATCTTCATTGTATTTTGGAAGCTTTGTAATAGTTGGTACTACAAGTGCAATCAATATAATTACAAAAACAATGAGAAGTACTAAAAAGGCGATAATTGAACCCGGAATTTTATTTTTCTTCATTATTTTTCCCTCCCTTAATTTTCAGCATTGCTGTTATTGGTTGATTCATTAGCAGCGTTTCTTGCTTCAACAGTTGTTTTGTCTGTTGTAATTTGTGCAGAAAGCTGATAAAGACCTGAATCCGGATCATCTGAAACCGAGAAGGTTTCATTCATTATAAAATATCCGTCCTCTTTGATGCTGTTCTGTAAATCAATAAAGGCAGGGAAGTCTTTGATTGTACCGTTGATCGGAATAGAGTAGCTTTCATCACCGTCAGTAGTATGAGTAATATTGTAACTGCCAAAGCTTTTCATTTTCTTAACAACCTGTGTGTCAAGCTGATTAATTACATCTTCGCAATAAAGCTGTGTTCTCGGTAAAAGCTCGGCATCCTGTGACTGATTTTCCAAAGACTGGGTAATGTCATTTCTTTGTTGAATAAGAGTTTTTGCATAGTCGTACTTTGTATCGTTATAAATTATATCATCTACAACGCTTCTGCCAAAGTAGAAACCAAAGAAAGCAAGTCCCGCAACACAGAGTATGCCAAGACCGACACAACCGACTTTTGCAGCCTTTGCACTGTCATCAAGTGTTTTAGCCTGTTGAGCCTTTAGTCCGTAAATAAGGTTGTTCTCAAATACTGTACCGCAGTTCATAAGTTCGTTCATAAGGAAGTATGAACCGTTTTTGTAGAAGTCATCTCTTGCTTTAAGTGACGGTTCCGGAACTACAGAGCCTGTATTGAATGTATCAGATACAAGCATAACCTCGCCTGCAAGTCCAAAACTTACAAAATAGTTGCGGATGTGAGGAATGTAAGCCAAGAAGTCACTTAAGAATATCTGGTCAATGCTGATGTTGAGCGACATTGTAACAAGGCGAACATTGCGGACGATATCATCTATAAGGTTTTCTGCAATATCGTCAATCTTTCTTTTTGAAGACGCATTTCTGCATTCATTTTTAAATCCGTATCCGGCAGTACGCAGGTAATCAATAGCGGCAGCCGTGCTTAAATCTCTGTCTTCTTCAATTACCTGTAAAATTTCATCTACAGGGGATGTAAATTCGTGACAGTAGAGAGGCACACCGTTTTTGGCGATAAAAACTCTGACTGCTGAATAGTCCATACTGATGAGAGCTACGGTTTTGTTAAAGCTGTAGATTGTCTTTTGAGCAGCATAAATCATTGCCGCCTCTGACGGAATAATCTGGATAAGATTAAGTGAGAAAGACTTAAATCCTGCAACAAGGTCATCCGCAAGTGCCTTTGGCATTGCAAAAGCCTTAGATGTGATTTCTTCGCTGACTTCTTTTGTTTTGTATGTAGAGTAATCCTTGTAGATTACCGAGAAGTCGGAAACCGCCTCGCCGACAAAATCTCTGATTCTGTCAATTGCAAGTCCTTCAATTATTCTTTTGGCACCTCTGATATGCTGATACTCCTGACAGGTAAGGTCGTAGCTTTCTACCATAAGAATAACATCACGAACCTCACTGTGGTTCATTGTGCTTAGTCCGTCTTTTACAAGGCGGGCGAGTAAAGCAGGGTCTTCCCATACGGAGCTTTTGTCTTTTAATACAGCCTTGTCAACAGGAATAATAAGAGGGGAGGAGAAAGAGTAGGCTTTCTTTTCGTTAGGGTCAGCCTGTTTTTTACTGTTACCTTTATTTGCAGTGCCGTTAGCAGCTGCCTCGCCTACAGTTTCGCAGGCTGTTATGCAAAGGTATCTTTTGGCAATCTGCACCAGTACATAATTCATATTTAATACACCACCTGAAATTTTATGCTTGTTTAAGCTTATCAAAACCGTTAAAAAATTTTAAACTGATTTGATTATAAAATTACTTTAAAGAATAAATTAAAATAATTTTATAATCAAACAGGGCAAATCAGGGCATATCCCCTAAAAGTTATTAACAATACACAAAAATTGAGTTTAATACACCGAAAAACCTATATACATTTCAAAAGGCTCGCACTCGGCGAGCCTTTTGCTTGTATGTTGTCGGTCATCAGCAAAACCGAGATTGCGTATTTGTTATCAAAATCAGAATAAACCTGAAACACCATCAGAGGTAAGAATAGCTGGTTGACTTGAACCACCAGGAGTGATTGAACTATCGAGGTTTTTACCGCTACTATCCAACCAATAGCATTTATCATCATTTGCATCCCAAGAAAGAGTATATGGTGTACCGCCAATTGTGCGTGTATCAGCAGCAGTGCCAAGACCGATGCTCTGGAGTGACTTCTTATCAACAACATCTTTTACTGTTGCACTTGCCTGATAAACAGATGTATCTTTAGCAATAATCTGAGCGTGAGCTTCTTTAAGAGCAAGCTCAAGTGTCTGTGCGTCTGAAAGAGCAGCACTTCTCTGTGAAGATGCGATTGTTGATGATACAACCGGAATAGCGATAGCTGCGAGTACTGCAAGGATTGCAATAACTACTACGAGCTCTACGAGTGTAAAGCCTTTTTTGCTGTTCTTCTTAACTTCTTCGATTTTTGCAGTTTTTACTGCCTGAATTTCGTTCATTGTTTTTACCTCTCTTTTTAATAATAATTTGTGAGCCGTTTTGCGGAAACTGTAACAGCTTTTGCTGATATGATTTTGCGTTACCGTTCCCTTGAAACAAGTTTATTATATAACATTTTTGCAAGTCTTGCAATATATTTTTACCAAAAAAAGTTAATAAAACGCATTTTTATAACATTGCACAAACTTTACTGCGTTAAATTGTTAAAAGTGCCATTAATTTTTTCTGTTTGAAAGATTTAGCGTTGTAATATTTCCGTCTATTATACACCCTTTTGTTTGGTCGTAAAGAGCAATAGCCTCATCGGGTAATTTTGTACCGTCAATGGTTTTGTCGTTTGCATCAAATTTGCCGTCATTATTTGAATCAACTGCAAAATATACCTTGCTTTTACAGATAACAGGATAATACGGTGTGCCAAAAAGATGTTCGGGCTGAATAATATGCTCAAGTTTATTAGCGGCTATAACTTCAGAAATTTGTATAGTATTTGTGCTTGCATGGATATATTTTGTGTTATCTGCACCCGCAACAGCCGAATCGGCTTCTTTAAAGGCATATTCTATGGTGCTTGCGTTGGTTTTTGCCTTGCTTACAACAGATGACCTTGTGGTTGCCGCAACCACTGGAATGGCTATTGCACTGAGTATTGCAAGTATTGCAATTACCACTACGAGTTCTACCAATGTAAAGCCTTTTTTGCTTTTGATTTTTTTTGCAGGAACTAACGATTTAAATCGCACGCTTATGCGTGAATTTGGTGTTCTTTTTTCTTTCATTTTTTCTCCCTCATTCAAAATATAATATTTTGCAAAATATTATTACAACAAATATTGTACACCGAAAGTAAAAATAATGCAAGTGCATTTTTATAGTTTTTATGCCGTTTTTTTTATTAATTTGTTGAAAATAATAATGCCCTTGATTTATAAAAAAACAGTACCGATTGTAAAACTTTTTTAATATTTTTGTTGATATATTGCTTAAATGACAGTTTAATTTAATTATATATTAAACACGGATTTTCGTAAAAATTCTCTATACTATTTATATAGGGATTTTTTTAACGGTTAAATAACGGTTAAATTTTCGTTTTATCATTTACAAAACCGAACATATGTGGTATGATGTTAAATGTTAAATTATGTATTTTTATCGGAGGATTTTACTATGGACGCTTATAAAAAGGAATTTATTGAATTTATGGTTGATTGCCAGGTGCTTAAATTTGGCGATTTCGTAACAAAAAGCGGCAGAAAGACACCTTTCTTTGTAAACACAGGCTTTTACAGAACAGGCGCACAGCTTAGAAAGCTCGGCGGCTACTATGCAGAGGCTATCAAAGAGAAATTCGGTCTTGATTTTGATGTTCTCTTCGGACCTGCATACAAGGGTATTCCGCTTTCTGTTGCCGCTGCTATTGCTATCAGCGAAAAGTACGATACAGATATTCGCTACTGCTCAAACCGTAAAGAGGTTAAGGACCACGGCGATAAGGGTATTTTACTCGGCAGTCCTATAAATGACGGCGACAAGGTAGTTATTATCGAAGATGTTACTACAGCCGGTACTTCTATCGAGGAAACTCTCCCGATTATCAAGGCACAGGGCAATGTTGACCCTATCGGTCTTGTTGTATCCGTTGACAGAATGGAGAGAGGCAAGGGCACAAAGAGTGCGCTTTCTGAAATTGAAGAGAAATACGGCTTAAAAACAACCGCAATCGTTACCATGGCAGAGGTTGTTGAGCACCTTTACAATAAGGAATACAAGGGCAAAGTTATTATTGACGACAAGCTCAAGGCTGCAATTGACGCGTACTATGAGCAGTACGGTGTAAAAGAATAATTACTTAACAGAAATTTAATCAGAGGTGAATGGCGTGGCAAATGAGCATACAGGACACCGTGACCGTGTTCGCAAAAAGTTTCTTGAAAACGGATTTGACGGCTTTGAGCCGCACGAGGTGCTTGAAATGTGCCTTTTCTATGCCATTCCCAGAAAAGATACAAATGCGCTTGCACACCGTTTGCTCGACAGGTATTTAACCGTTGCGGGTGTGTGCGACGCACCTGTTGACGAGCTTATGCGTGAATTTTCACTTTCGCAGTCTTGTGCGGTTTTTCTGAAAATGCTGCCCGAATTTTCGAGAGTGTATAAAGAATCAAAAACGGAAAATCATAATGTCATCGAGCTTGAACATCTCGGAGAAATGTTTATAAATAAGTTTATAGGCAGAACAAACGAGGCAGTTGCGCTTATGCTTGGAGATGCAAAGGGCAGAATGATTTTCTTTGACATTATTGCCAAAGGTTCGCTAAGTTCGTCGGATGTTCCGCTTAGGAAAATCGTTGACCTTGCGCTAAGGCACAACGCAAAGACCGCTTTTTTAGGACACAATCATCCGAGCGGCTCGGCATTGCCCTCGCAAAGTGATCTGACTTCTACAAAAATCATAAGACGAACTCTTGACAGCATAGGAGTGAGCCTTGTTGACCATTATATTGTGACGGAGTTTGACTATGTTTCCCTGCGTGAAAGTGAAATGTCGGGAAGTATTTTTTTATTGTAATAAGGTTTGATTTTATGGAATTTAAACTGAAATCTAAATATAAGCCTACGGGTGACCAACCTGCTGCGATTGATGAGCTTGTAAACAGCATTGAATCGGGCAACAGAGAGCAGACTTTGCTCGGCGTAACGGGTTCGGGTAAAACATTTACTATGGCTAATATAATAGAAAGAACGCAAAGACCTACCCTGGTGCTTGCACACAACAAAACTCTTGCGGCTCAGCTTTGCAGCGAGTTTAAGGAGTTTTTCCCCGACAATGCGGTAGAATACTTTGTGTCTTATTACGATTACTATCAGCCGGAGGCATACATTGCCAACACGGATACTTATATAGAAAAGGACAGCGCTGTAAATGACGAAATAGACAAACTCAGGCACAGCGCTACTCTTGCGCTTTCCGAAAGACGAGATGTAATTATAGTTGCTTCGGTTTCCTGTATTTACAGCTTGGGCGACCCTATTGATTACCGAAATATGGTAATATCTTTACGCCCCGGTATGGAAAAAAGCCGAGATGACCTTGTGAAAAAACTCGTTGAACTGCAATATGAGCGCAACGATGTTAATTTTATAAGAAATAAGTTCAGAGTAAGGGGAGATGTGGTCGAAATTTTTCCTGCCGCATCTAACGATTCTATAATAAGAGTAGAATTTTTCGGCGATGAAATTGACCGTATATCCGAGATTAACCCACTTACGGGAGAACTAAAGGCGGTTTTGCGTCATGCGGCAATTTATCCTGCGTCACACTACATTGTTTCTAAGGATAAAATGGCAACCGCACTCAAAGAAATTGACCATGAACTTGAAGAAAGACTTGCGTATTTTCGTGAGAACGGAAAATTGCTTGAGGCACAGAGAATTGAACAGCGCACACGCTATGATATGGAGATGCTGCAGGAAATCGGATTTTGTACGGGCATTGAGAACTATTCGAGAATTTTGTCGGGCAGAAAGCCCGGTTCTTCGCCGTTTACTTTGCTTGACTATTTTCCCAAGGATTTTCTGTTGTTTGTTGATGAGTCGCATGTCACTTTGCCGCAGGTAAGAGGAATGTACGCAGGCGACCATGCACGAAAGAAAAATCTTATTGATTACGGTTTCCGCCTGCCGTCTGCATTTGACAACAGACCGCTTAATTTTGACGAATTTTACGACAGAATAAATCAGGTTGTGTTTGTAAGTGCAACTCCGGGCGACCTTGAACTTGAAAAATCACAGACAATAGCAGAGCAGATTATCAGACCTACAGGACTTCTTGACCCTGAAATTTCGGTAAGACCTACCGAGGGACAGCTTGATGATTTGGTTTCTGAAATTAATATAAGGGTGAGCAAAAAGCAGAGAGTGCTTATTACCACTCTTACCAAAAAAATGGCGGAGGATTTGACAGCATACCTTGAAACAATGGGTATCAAGGTGCGCTATATGCACCACGATATAGACACCGTAGAGCGTATGGAAATTGTCAGAGATTTGCGCCTCGGCGAATTTGATGTGCTTGTCGGAATCAACCTTTTGCGAGAGGGTCTTGATATTCCGGAAGTATCGCTGGTTGCCGTGCTTGACGCCGACAAAGAGGGATTTTTGCGCAGTGAGCGTTCACTTATCCAGATTTGCGGCCGTGCCGCACGAAACAGCGAGGGCACTGTAATAATGTATGCCGACAGTGTAACCGATTCTATGCACAAGGCGATTACCGAAACCGAACGCAGAAGAAAAATTCAGCAGGCATACAACAAGGAACACGGCATTACGCCAACCACTATTGTTAAAAAAGTCAGTGAAATTCTTGAAATTTCTACACATACAGATGATGAATTTAAATCGGCTAAAAAGCTGAACAAGGCTCAAAAGCAACAGCTTATCGAGAGCCTTACTAAGGAAATGAAAGCTGCCGCAAAGCTGCTTGAGTTTGAACACGCCGCATATTTGCGTGACAAAATCAAAAAGCTCCGTGGCGATAAATGAGGATTGATTAAATGGCTAAAACCAAAGCAGTTGAATACGGTGATTCAAGTATTTCTGCACTTAAAGGCGCAGACAGAGTACGAAAAAGACCTGCGGTTATTTTTGGCTCTGACGGTATTGACGGCTGTCAACATTCAGTTTTTGAAATTCTTTCTAACTCTATTGACGAGGCAAGAGAGGGCTACGGCAAAAAAATTACCGTAACAAGGTTTTCCGACGGTTCTATCGAGGTAGAAGACCACGGCAGAGGTATTCCCGTTGACTTTAACGAAAAAGAAAATGAGTTTAACTGGAAACTTGTATTCTGCGAAATGTATGCAGGCGGTAAATATAACAACAATGAGGGAGAAAGCTATGAGTTCTCGCTTGGTATGAACGGTCTCGGACTTTGCTCAACACAGTACAGCTCCGAATATATGGATGTTGATATTCGCCGTGGCGGTACCCACTATACCCTGCATTTTGAAAAGGGCGAGAATGTCGGCGGCTTAAAAAAAGAGCCGTACAATAAAAAGGATACAGGTACAAAAATCCGTTGGAAACCTGACCTTGAGGTATTTACCGATATAGACATTCAGCCTGAATATTTCCTTGACATAATGAAAAGACAGGCTATTGTCAATGCGGGCGTTGAATTTGTGTTCAGAAATCAGAACGGTAAGAGCTTTGACACCACAACTTATTGCTATGTAAACGGTATTGAGGATCATGTTGCGGAGGTCATCGGCGAAAACGGTTTTACTTCGGTTCAGCATTGGACAACGGAGGTAAAAACCCGTGACCGTGACGATAAGCCGGAATATAAATGTAAAATTGATGTTGCGGTTGCTTTTTCAAATCAGACAAGACTTACCGAGTATTACCACAACTCAAGCTGGCTTGAGCACGGCGGTGCTCCTGATAAAGCGGTGAGAACTGCTTTTCTTTATCAGATAGACAATTACTTAAAGACAAATAATAAATACAATAAATCGGAAAGCAAGATAAAATTTGATGATATTGAAGACTGCCTTGTGTGTGTAATTTCTTCGTTTTCGAGCGTATCTTCGTATGAAAACCAGACTAAAAAGTCAGTTACCAACAAGGGTATTCAGGACGCAATGACTGCTTTCTTAAAGCAGAGCCTTGAAGTTTATTTTATCGAAAATCCGCTTGAGGCAGACAAAATCGCACAGCAGGTGCTTGTAAACAAGCGCAGCAGAGAGAATGCCGAAAAAACAAGACTTAACATAAAGAAAAAGCTTTCGGGCAGTCTTGATATGACAAACCGTGTAGCTAAGTTTGTTGACTGCCGCAGCAAAAATGCCGAGGAAAGAGAGCTTTTTATAGTAGAGGGTGACTCTGCTCTCGGTGCTTGTAAGCAGGCAAGAAACCCTGATTTTCAGGCGATTATGCCAATCAGAGGTAAAATACTTAACTGTCTTAAGGCTGATTATGACAAAATTTTTAAGAGCGAAATAATTACGGATTTGCTTAGAGTGCTCGGTTGCGGTGTTGAGGTAAAGTCAAAGGCCAATAAAAACTTGAGCGAATTTGACCTTAACGCACTGCGTTGGAATAAAGTTATTCTCTGTACCGATGCCGATGTTGACGGATTTCAGATCAGAACGCTGCTTTTGACAATGCTGTACAGACTTACTCCTACGCTAATAAACGAGGGAAAAGTCTTTATTGCGGAATCACCGCTTTATGAGATTACAGCTAAAAATGATGTGTATTTTGCGTATGACGAGGCGGAAAAAGATAAGTTTATTGCGGAAATCGGCAAAGAGAAGTTCACAATTCAGCGCTCAAAAGGTCTTGGTGAAAACGAGCCTGATATGATGAACCTTACAACTATGAATCCTGCTACTCGCAGACTTATAAAGGTTATGCCGACAGACGCTGAAAAAACAGCGGAAATTTTTGATATTCTGCTCGGTGACAATCTTCAGGGCAGAAAAGATTACATTGTGGCTCATGGTAACGAGTACATTGACAATCTTGATGTAAGCTAACGGGAGGTGCGAATTTATGGCAAAAAGAAGAAGAACACAGCCTGCCGCAACGGGAAAAACACACGGTGTTATCAACGGTGCGGGTGAAGTTGTAGAACAGAACATTGACTCTACAATCAGAGAAAACTATATGCCTTACGCAATGAGCGTTATTCTTTCCCGTGCTATTCCGGAGATTGACGGATTTAAACCGTCGCACAGAAAGCTGCTTTATACAATGTATAAAATGGGACTTTTAAACGGTGCAAGAACAAAATCCGCTAATATTGTCGGTGCAACTATGAAACTTAATCCGCACGGCGATTCGGCGATTTATGACACTATGGTGCGACTTTCGAGAGGCTACGAAGCACTTTTACATCCTTATGTGGATTCAAAAGGTAACTTCGGTAAATTCTACAGCCGTGATATGGCATGGGCGGCATCAAGATATACAGAGGCAAAACTTGACAAAATCTGTAACGAGCTTTTTCGTGATATAGATAAAGATACCGTAGACTTTGTTGATAACTACGATAATACAATGAAAGAGCCGTCACTTTTGCCGGTTGCTTTTCCGTCTGTACTTGTAAATACAAACACAGGTATTGCGGTAGGTATGGCGTCAAATATCTGTTCTTTCAATTTAAAAGAAATTTGCGAAACCACGGCGGCGCTTATTCGTGACCCGAACCACGATGTTATGCAGACATTGCCTGCACCTGATTTTATCGGCGGCTGTCAGATTATTTATGACGAAAACGCCTTAAGACAGGTTTATGAAACGGGTAAGGGCGGAATAAAACTAAGGGCAAGGTACCGGTACGATAAATCGGCAAACTGTATTGATGTACTTTCAATTCCGAGCACAACCACTTGCGAAGTTATTATTGAAAAGATTATTGACCTTGTAAAAGCAGGAAAAATAAAGGATATTGCCGATGTTCGAGATGAAACGGGTATTGACGGACTCAAGATTACCATTGATCTCAAGCGTGGAGCAGATCCCGACAAGCTGATGGCTAAGCTGTACCGTTTTACAACGCTTGAAGATTCATTCTCCTGCAATTTTAATGTACTTATCGGCGGAGTGCCGAGGGTGCTCGGTGTTAAGGCTTTGCTTGAAGAATGGATTGCATTCAGAATTGAATGTGTAAGACGAAGAACATATTTTGACAGAAACAAAAAAGCCGAAAAACTCCACCTTTTAAAGGGTCTTGAGGCTATTTTGCTTGATATTGACAAAGCGGTTAAAATTGTAAGAGAAACAGATGAAGAGGCAGAGGTTGTACCAAACCTTATGATCGGATTTGGTATTGACGAGGTTCAGGCAGAGTATGTTGCAGAAATAAAACTTCGTCATCTGAACCGTGAATATATTTTAAAGCGTACGGCAGAAATTGAGGCACTTGAAAAGGAAATTGCCGAACTTGACGAAATTCTCAAGAGCAAGACAAGAATTAAAACCATAATTGTAAAGGAGCTTAAAGAGATTGCCGAAAAATACGGTCAGCCACGAAAGAGTATTATAATTTACGAAGATATCGTAAGTTATACGGAGGAAAAGGACGATGTTCCTGATTACCCCGTAAATCTTTTCTTTACAAAGGAAGGCTATTTCAAGAAGATTACTCCGCAGTCGCTTAGAATGAGCAGCAACCATAAGCTCAAGGACGGCGATGAGATTGCCCAGACCTGCGAATTTTCAAATAACGGCGAATTGCTGTTCTTTACCGATAAATGTCAGGTTTATAAGGCAAAGGCGGCGGATTTCACCGATACAAAGGCAAGCGCTCTCGGCGAGTATGTACCGGCAAAGTTGGGTATGGACGAGGGCGAAAACGCTGTATATATGGTTGCAACAAAGGATTATAAGGGTATTCTGTTGTTTGCGTTTGAGAACGGTAAGCTTGCAAAAGTGCCGCTTGAGGCTTATCAAACAAAGACAAACCGCAAAAAACTTACGGGCGCTTATTCCGATAAATCACCGCTTGCGGGAATGGTATTCTTTACAGAGGATAAAGAATTTTTGTTGAAAGCGTCATCAGGCAGAATGTTGCTTATTCATTCGGGTGCAATCAATCTGAAAACAACCCGTTCGACACAGGGCGTGGCGGTTATGAAACTCAAAAAAGGTCACAGACTGTTTGAAATTTCGGAGTATGTTGAGGGAACATTTGCAAAGCCGCAGAGGTACAGAACAAAGACCTTGCCGACTCTCGGCGCTATGCCTGCAAATGAAGATTCAACCGACGAACAGCTTACGCTGATTTAACTGTATATTTCACTTTTGGAAATATACCGAAAAAATTTAAATTTTTTCAAAAAAATCTTGCAAAATCTATAATTTTATGTTAATATAAATTAGTTAGTTTTTGTATTTGGAACTTATTATACATTTATATTACAGAAAGGAACGGTATAATATGGGCGTTTGGGGTATTGTTCTTGGTTCAGTGCTTATCGTAGCAGCCATTGCAATTATCATCGTAATTATTCTTCAGCAGGGCAACCAGCAGGGTATCGGCGTTGTTTCCGGTGCTGCTGACTCTTATTTCTCAAAAAATAAGGCTCGCTCGATTGATGCAAAGCTTGCTCGTTTTACAAAGTTTTTTGCAGCAATTTTCGTAATTATCGTAATTGCACTTAATGTACTTGCTTATTTTGTCGGAAAAAGTTTCTGATTAAGCTTGTAATATTTTTAAAATTTCAAACATAATTATAGACCGTAGGTTAGTCCTGCGGTCTATTTTTGTTTTTATGGTTTAGCAAATTGATTTGCAAATTAATCATAAAAGTTTGGTCGACCTTTAAAAAGGCTTGACCTAAATTTTTAAATTATTTTGCCTAACATTTAGAGCAAAACCAATTTATCCTACATATATAAAAGACTCTGTTTTACAGTATTGTTTATGCTAAAGGAGCTGTTAATTATGCCTTTGTGGGGAATAGGATTAATGTTTTTCGGTGCATTTTTGCTGTTTGCATTTGCTCATTACATAAGTAAAAGCAGACATCCGTTTAAAAGAAGTCTGCTTTCAATGGCTATAGGAATTTTAACGCTGATTGCGGTAAATCTGACAGGTTCTTTTACAGGTGTGTACCTGCCTATAAGCCTTGTGTCGGTGTGTTGTGCCGCATTTGGCGGAGTGCCCGGAGTAACGCTGATGCTTGGACTGAATTTATTTTTTTAAATCAATTTCTGTTTGTTTTATTTTTATCCAAAAGCCTTGCAAAATCAATTAGTAAGGCTTTTTTCTGCATTAAGGTATTTATTTTCAAAGAAAAAGGCTCATTTGATTATAAGGGCTTAAAAATGGCTGATTTAAACAAAGACGGCATTATTGATGTAAGAGATGTTACCGAGTTGCAAAAAAATATTTCAAAATAAAAATATTTTAAGTGCTTTTTATAGAATAATCGATATAACAAAATACCGACTCGCATTAAAATTGCAAGTCGGTATCTTGTTTCTTAATATTAATCTTATCAATTGCTTTTATAATCATAAAAGACTTTCGAGTGCTTCGCCTACGCTTTCTTTGTTTTGTGTGAGCATGGCGAGTATTACTTTATAAAAAGTTGTTGGGTTTTCGTAAAAATTCTTTTTGATTATTTGTGCCTGCGGCATATCCGGAGCAAAAATCGAAAAACTCAGCAAATCAAGATTTCCTCCCGAAATTTTGCAGTTTACATTGTAACCCATATCGGTTTTAACGATTTCTACGCTGTTTTCACGCTCTTTTTTCTTTTGTGCAAGCAGGTTTATTGCGCAGTCATACGCTTTTTCTTTTACGGTGTAGGCAAGTATGGTGTCGAGCTGATTTGCAATCATAACTCCGTTTTCGCTGACGGTATATGTCTTTATATCTCCGTCAGAGCCTTCTTCAATTATATTTCCTTTTTCAATAAGATCGTCAAAGCATGAACTTGTTTCAAAGTAATTTGCAAGGCTTTCCTCACATATTGAGTCAACAATAATTTCTTTGCTGACGGGTTCTTTAATTGAATTTAAAAGATAGCATATAAGAATACGGATTTCGTATTTGCTCCTCATTCCGCCCGGGACAATACCCTCGTCAAATGTATCAAAAGCCATAGTTTCACCTAATTTCAGTTTAATTTATTTAATTATATCATATAAAAATATAAATGTGTAGAGAAATTTTATAATAACCGAAAAAATATTCCGATATGTATTGCTTTTGCGGTTAATTATGTTTTAATTTAACAGTAATTAAGGCTGAATTTTCATATTTAAAAAATTGCCGATATGGAGAAAATATTATAAATAAACACACATAAAATTTCGCAAATAAAAATATTTTAATAATATAGTAACCTAAATGTTAAAAATATTTTAAAAATTATAGTATAATTTGAAAAAATAATTGACTGTATATTGTTCTTATGGTAGAATGTTGTTGTGAAAGGAGATGTGAATATGGAAGAGTATATGCCTTTTGTCTGGATTGGTATTGCAGTGGTTATGGCTGTGGGCGAGGCCGCAACAAATCAGCTTGTTTCAATATGGTTTGTCGTAGGTGCACTTTGCGCTGCCGTATCCTCTCTTATTACTTCATCTGTGCTTGTTCAGGTTATAGTGTTTATCGTAGTTACCTGCGGTACGCTCATTGCTACAAAACCGCTTGTGGATAAGTATAAAAAAGGTCATAAGGATGTAAAAACAAATTCCGACAGACTTATTGGGCAAACAGGTGTAATGCTTACCGATATTGACTCTTTGGAAACAGTAGGTCAGGTAAAGGTGAGCGGTGAAGTTTGGACCGCAAAGTTGAAAAATCCTACACCTGTACAGAAAGACGACAAAGTCAAAATCCTTGCCATTGAGGGTGTAAAAATGATAGTTGAACCTTGGCAGGGAGAATAATTATTGAATGGAGAAATCAGAATGGGACCGTTAATTGTAATTGCAATTATTTTATTAATCATTTTAATTGCTATAATCAGCAATGTTAAAATCGTACCGCAGGCGCACGCTTATGTAGTTGAAAGACTCGGTGCTTATCACTCAACTTGGGGTACGGGCTTGCATGTGAAAATTCCTTTTATCGACAAAGTTTCAAGAAAAGTATCTTTAAAAGAGCAGGTAGTTGACTTCCCGCCTCAGCCTGTTATCACAAGAGATAATGTTACTATGCAGATTGATACCGTAGTTTATTTTGAAATTACAGACCCTAAGCTTTACAGCTACGGTGTTGAGCGTCCGCTTAACGCTATTGAAAATCTTACGGCAACCACACTTCGTAACATAATCGGTGAACTCGAACTCGACAGCACACTTACTTCCCGTGACACTATCAACGATAAAATCAGAATTATCCTTGATGAGGCTACAGACGCATGGGGTATCAGAGTAAAGCGTGTTGAGCTTAAGAACATTCTTCCGCCTCGTGAAATTCAGGACGCAATGGAAAAGCAGATGAAGGCAGAGCGTGAAAGAAGAGCTAAGATTCTTGACGCCGAAGGTGAAAAGCGCAGTCAGATTCTTATTGCGGAAGGTCTTAAAGAGTCTGCTATTCTAAAAGCTGACGCTGTTAAGGAACAGAAAATCAGAGAGGCTGCCGGTGAGGCAGAGGCTATTCTTACAGTACAGAGAGCTAATGCCGACGCTCTTCGTATGCTCAATGAGGCTGCTCCTACAGACAGAATCATTCAGCTTAAATCTCTCGAGGCGTTTGCAAAGGCAGCTGACGGTAAGGCTACAAAGATTATTATTCCGTCGGAGCTCCAGTCAATTGCAGGAAATGTTGCCGCAATTAAGGAAATCTGGAAAGATGAGCCTGCAAAGAAGTAATACAGTATAATTCTAAATCAAAATATGGCATAAGGGTGCAGTTTTTATCTGCACCCTTAGGTGCTTTTTTATAGGAAGTGAATTAATGGTTCTTATTCTTTGGACATTTGTTATATTTTCGTTTTTAGGCTGGGTCGGTAATGTTATACGAAACCTTGCGGTATATAAAAGGTTTAAAAATAACGGCTTTCTGACTTCTCCGTTTTTTCCTATGTACGGACTTACGGCTGTTATTTGCAGAGTGGTTTTGACTCCGCTTGCAAATTATCCGTGGCTTTTGCTTGCTGCTTCGATTGCGCTTACAACCGCCGTAATAGTTCTTTCGGGATTTTTATTTGAAAAAATCCTCGGATTTAAAGTATGGGATTATTCGCAGTCAAAACTTAGCATCGGCAGTTATATATCTTTGCCTTATGCATTGTTGGCAGGACTTTTCGGATTTGGTTTTATAAAAGTATTTATGCCCGTATCCGACGCACTTGTTATGCTTATTCCGACTACAGTCAGCTATATAATTTTGTTTGCTCTGCTTGCAATAATTTTGCTTGACTATATTTTTTCTGTGATTACGGTTATAAGATTAAAACGCAGAATAAAATATTTAAGCAATATTGAAGAATTGCTCGGAGATGATGCAGACGAGGAAAAAATAAAACTTATAGGTGAAAACTGTAACAGACTTTTTACGGAAAATATTTTAAGAAGAAGACTTGCAAATGCATTTCCTGACCTTAAAACAAGCGTTTATCTCGGTATGATTTCAGATAAAGTGGGCGAGGTCAAGGATAAAAATATGACCGAATATACGGCTGTTTTTGAGAATAAAGAAGAACGCCCTTTTGCGTTCGGACTTTGTTTTACAAAGTTGTTTTATCTGTTTGTGATCGGCTCGCTTTTTGGCACGATACTTGAAACTTTGTGGGCGTTTATGATTGACGGTAATTTTCAGGTGAGAGTGGGACTTGTGTACGGACCGTTCATTCCCGTTTACGGCGGCGGAGCGTGCTTTTTGACTGTTGTGCTTTATAAGCTGTATAAACTTAACGATACGCTTATTTTTGTAATCAGCGCAGTGGTTGGTGCAAGTTTTGAGTATTTTTGCTCATGGTTTCAGGAAACTGTTTTTGGTACGGTATCATGGGATTACAGCGATACTCCGCTGAATTTTAACGGACGAACAAACCTTATGTATGCGCTTATCTGGGGATTTCTGGGACTTGTATGGGTACGCTTTGTTTATCCGTGGATGGCAAGACTTATTGAGAAAATTCCAAAGCGTGCAGGCGGTGTAATGACGGCGGTACTCATAATATTTATGGTATTTAATGCATTTATGTCTTGTGCGGCGGTTTACAGATGGCAGGACAGGGCAGAACACCCCCAAACGGATAACGCTTTTATACAGTATATAGATTATCATTTTGACGATGAGAAAATGGAATTTCTGTTTCCAAATATGAAAGCACCGGAAAAAGATTAGCAGTGAATTGAAAATTCAGAGTTCAATTCGGGCAGCAGGTAAATATATCTGCTGCCCGTTGATTTATGGTTTAGCGCATTGTTTGTTGTGAAAGTTTGAAAAACATCGACTTCTGTATCAATTATAAAATTTTTAATCAAAACTGCGTTTAAACTGTAAATTAGCTTATGAATTTCAAAATAATTCCTGTCACATATTGCATTTTATTCTGATTTTTTATATAATGGTAATTAAAGTGATTTTAGGGCAATGAATTTTTGCCTTTGCAAAAACTTTGTCTAAACAATTTTGCCACCGTTTTTACGGTGCCGTTAAAAGTTAAGGAGTGTAATGATGAAAAAGGTTGCTATTATTATGGGTTCTGACAGTGATTTCCCTGTAGTTTCAAAGGCTGTCACAAAGCTTAAGGAATTTGGTGTTCCATATGAAGTGCATGTTATGAGTGCTCACAGAACTCCTGATGCTGCTATTGAATTTTCAGGCAGCGCAAAGAAAAACGGCTTTGGAGTAATCATTGCCGCAGCGGGTATGGCTGCTCATCTTGCAGGTGTGCTTGCAGCAAAAACAACTTTGCCTGTAATCGGTATTCCTTGCAAATCAGCCGCTTTTGACGGTATGGATGCTTTACTTGCAACAGTTATGATGCCGACAGGTATTCCTGTAGCTACAGTTGCTGTTGACGGCGCTGCGAATGCTGCAATTCTTGCAATCGAAATGCTCGCTCTTTCTGACGATACACTTGCAGAAAAGCTCGAGAAAATGAAAGCAGATATGGAAGAAGGCGTAGCCAAAAAGGATGAGGCTATGCAGCTTAAGGTGGCAGAACTTTGATTAAGTATGTTGATATATATGACAAAGACAAGGTAAACGATGAATGCGGCGTGTTCGGCGTTTACAAAGCCGGCAGTGATGACTTTAATATAGCCTCCCTTACCCGTGAGGCCTTGTACGGACTTCAACACAGGGGACAGGTAAGTGCAGGCATTACTGTAAATAACAATGAAAATTTTACTACCGTAAAAGAATTCGGTATGGTGTCAGAGGTCTTTAACGATAAGGCTATAGATAAACTCGGCGACGGAAACATTGCAGTCGGTCATGTGCGTTACAGTGCGCACGAAAGCCTTGACAGAGCGGCAAATCAGCCCCTTGTTATGAGATATATTGCCGGTTCGCTTGCTATTGCAAGCAACGGTGCGATTACTAATTTTGCCGAAATTCGCCAACAGCTTGAGCATGGCGGTGCAATCTTTCAGTCTAACTCAAATGTTGAGATTATGTCTTATGTAATCGCAACCGAACGCTGTACCACGGACGACCTTGAAACAGCGGTTTTGTTTGCTATGGATAAACTTGAGGGCGCATATTCCGCAGTCCTTTGCGGTCCGTCAAGACTTATCGGTTTTCGTGATAAAAACGGCTTCCGTCCGCTTTGCATCGGAAAACTTAACAACAGCTATATTATTACTTCCGAGAGCTGTGTAATTGACAGCCTCGGCGGTGAATTTTTGCGTGATGTTGAGCCCGGAGAAATGGTTGTAATTGATGAAACGGGTTTTCACAGTTACAAGTCGAGAATTAAGGCATATAATACATCTATGTGTATTTTTGAATATGTTTATGTTGCCCGTCCCGACAGTGTTATTGACGGTGTAAGTGTTCATAATGCGAGATTTAAGGCAGGTGAACTGCTTTATAATGAACATCCGATTGATGCCGATATGGTATGCGGCGTTCCCGATTCGGGAATTATTGCCGCACAAGGCTATGCTAAGGCGTCGGGTATTCCGTACGGTACAGGTTTTGTTAAGAATAAATACATTGGCAGAACCGTAGGTACGGGAAAAGATAAAAAGAAAAGACTTCTCAAAACAAGACTTACTGCCCTTAAGGCAAATGTAAGCGGAAAGAGAATTATTATTGTTGACGACTCTATTGTGCGCGGCGAAACCGCAAATCATATTGTAAAACTTTTGCGTGACGCAGGTGCAAAAGAGGTTCATATGCTTATAAGCTCTCCGCCTTTTGTATGTCCGTGCTATTTCGGTATGGATATTCACAACAAGGAGTCGCTTATTGCAAATAGGTTTTCACAAGAAGAGATATGCAATAAAATCGGTGCGGATTCTCTTGGCTATCTAAGCATTTCGGGTCTTAACCAAATTGCAGAGGGCGCCAATGTTGGATTTTGCGACGGTTGCTTTACGGGAGAATATCCTGCGGAAATTCCGAGAACTATATTTGTTGATAAATTCGCAAAGAAAATTAATAAAAAATAATCTGGAGTGATTGAAGATGAAGAGTTTTTCAGAGAGCTACAAGGCAGCAGGTGTTGATGTAACAGCAGGTTATAAGTCGGTTGAACTTATGAAACAGCATGTTGCACGCACAAAAATTGACGGCGTTGTTTCTGGTATCGGCGGTTTTGGCGGTCTTTTTGCCCCAAATGTAAGCGGTATGACAGAGCCTGTACTTGTCAGCGGTACTGACGGTGTAGGTACAAAAATCAAACTTGCTTTTCTTATGGATAAGCACGATACTATCGGTATTGATGCAGTTGCAATGTGCGTAAACGATGTAATTTGCTGCGGTGCAAAGCCGTTATTCTTCCTTGACTATATTGCAATCGGAAAGAACTATCCTGAAAAGGTTGCGGAAATCGTTAAGGGCGTTGCAGATGGCTGTGTAATGTCAGAATGTGCACTTATCGGCGGCGAAACAGCCGAGCATCCGGGTCTTATGCCTGTTGACGAATACGATGTTGCAGGTTTCTGCGTAGGCCTTGCAGACAAGCCGAAGATGATTGACGGCTCAAAACTTAAAGCAGGCGATGTTTTGGTTGCACTCCGTTCTTCGGGCGTTCACTCAAACGGTTTTTCACTTGTAAGAAAAGTTTTTGATATTAACGAAAACACAATCAATAATACATACCCTGAGCTTGACAAAACTTTAGGCGAAACTCTCCTCACTCCTACAAAAATATATGTAAAACCACTCTTTGCTCTTATGAAAGAAGTTGAAGTAAAGGCTGTATCTCACATTACAGGCGGCGGTTTCTACGAGAATATTCCCCGTATGTTAAATGACGGTCTTTCAGCTAAGATTAATAAGAGCGCTGTTCCTGTTCTCCCAATCTTTGACCTTATTCAGAGAGTCGGCGGTATTTCAGAGCACGATATGTTTAATACATTCAATATGGGTGTAGGTATGCTCGTTGCAGTTGACAAAAACGATGCGGATAAGGCTCTTGAGGTTCTCAAGGCAAACGGTGAGGATGCTGTAATCATCGGTGAAGTAGTAGAGGGCAATGACGGAGTTGTAATTGAATAATGAAAAATATTGTTGTTCTTGTATCCGGTGGCGGTACTAATTTACAGGCTCTTATAGACGCATCTGAAAGAGGGGAGATAAAGGGCGGTAAAATCACCTGCGTTATTTCTTCAAATCCGAATGCTTATGCACTTGAGAGGGCTAAAAAGCATAACATTGCCACCGACATAATCCGCAGAAAGGATTATGCAAGCCTTGACGAATACGATAAGGCATTAACCGAGCTTTTAAAGTCAAAAAATGCGGATTTGGTTGTGCTTGCGGGATTTATGACAATCCTCGGTACAGGTGTAATCAGAGCGTTTGAAAACAGAATTATAAATATTCATCCGTCACTTATTCCGTCTTTCTGCGGCGAGGGCTTTTATGGACTAAAGGTTCACGAGCAGGCACTTGCAAGGGGAGTAAAGGTGACAGGTGCAACAGCACATTTTGTAAATGAGGTATGTGACGGCGGTCCTATCATCATTCAGAAAGCTGTTGAAATTCAAAACGGCGACACACCCGAAATTTTACAGAAAAGAGTTATGGAACAGGCGGAGTGGAAAATTCTTCCTAAGGCTGTTTCACTTTTCTGCGAAGATAAAATAAAGGTAAACGGCAATGTTACAGTAATTGCCGAATAATTCGGAGGTAAACAATGAAACCAATTTCACTTGAAAAAGAAATCTCTTCTGTTACTTATCCGGGCAGAGGAATTGTTATAGGCAGAAGTGCTGACGGCACAAAGGCTGTAATTGCTTACTTTATTATGGGCAGAAGCGAAAACAGCCGTAACAGAATTTTTGTAGAAGACGGCGAGGGTATCAGAACACAGGCTTTCGATGAAAGCAAGATGGAAGATCCCCACCTCATCATTTATGCACCCGTAAGAGTTCTCGGCAACAAGACGATAGTTACAAACGGCGACCAGACCGACACTATCTATGAGCTTATGGACAAGCAGATGACATTCGAGCAGGCTCTCAGAACAAGAGAATTTGAAGATGACAAGCCCAACTACACACCGAGAATTTCCGGTATTATTCATCTGGAGAACGGCAGTTTCAACTACGCCATGTCCATCTTAAAGAGTAACCACGGTGACCCGGACTCCTGCCGCCGCTATACATTTGCATATGAAAATCCCAAGGCAGGCGAAGGACATTTTATCCATACCTATATGCATGACGGCAATCCGCTGCCCAGCTTTGAAGGTGAACCGAAGGAAGTGGAAATTCCCAATGACATTGATGCGTTTACCGATATGCTGTGGAACAGCTTAAACGAAGACAACAAGGTTTCCTTATTTGTCAGATACATTGAAGTGGAAACCGGCAGATACGAAACCAGAATTGTCAACAAGAACAAATAGGCATGCCTTTTACGGCACATAGAAAGGAATACAGTTATTATGAACGAAATCGAATTAAAATACGGATGTAACCCCAACCAGAAGCCTTCCCGCATTTTTATGGAAGACGGCAGCGACCTTCCCGTTACGGTGTTAAACGGCAAGCCCGGCTATATTAACTTTCTGGATGCTTTTAACGGCTGGCAGCTTGTAAAGGAGCTGAAAGAAGCAACCGGACTTCCGGCAGCCACATCCTTTAAGCATGTTTCTCCTGCCGGCGCGGCGCTGGGACTTCATATGTCCGAAACCTTAAAGAAGATTTACTGGGTGGACGATTTAGGAGAGCTTTCTCCTCTGGCATGTGCGTATGCGAGAGCAAGAGGTGCGGACAGAATGTCTTCCTTCGGTGATTTCATTGCCCTTTCCGACGTATGCGACGAGGATACCGCCCGCCTGATTAAACGAGAGGTTTCCGACGGTGTTATCGCTCCCGGCTATACCGAAAAGGCACTGGAGCTTCTGAAATCCAAAAAGAAGGGCAACTACAATATTATTCAGATTGATCCTTCCTATGTACCGGCGCCCATCGAAAGAAAGCAGGTGTACGGCATTACCTTTGAACAGGGCAGAAACGAGTTAAAGATTGACAAAGAGCTTTTAAGCAACATCGTAACCCAGAATAAGGACATTCCCGAAAGCGCCCTTCGCGACATGAAGGTAGCGCTCATTACCTTAAAATACACCCAGTCCAATTCCGTATGTTATGTAAAGGACGGTCAGGCAATCGGTATCGGCGCAGGACAGCAGTCCCGTGTACACTGCACCAGACTTGCAGGACAGAAGGCTGATAACTGGTTCCTTCGTCAGAGT
>ENA-OPCX01000022-OPCX01000022.1-human-gut-metagenome-genome-assembly--contig:-NODE-22-length-67472-cov-10.497308_pt1 | contig 67472 bp, 60 predicted proteins | sample MGYA00241570_ERZ501491 | MGnify/ENA primary metagenome ERZ501491 (study PRJEB25962, sample SAMEA2042620) | human gut metagenome | biome: human gut; feature: human-associated habitat; material: faeces... | reverse complement strand
TGGTATTCTAATTGGGATTGTATTGATAAAGATTTGAATACTGTGCGGTACTGTCTGCAAGTGCAGGCTATGTCCGCAATGCTTTTGTTATCTGTTATTTTTGCGAGCATTCTGAATATGAATACTTCTTACCGCTATTTATTCTAAGCCGATTTAAGAGTCTGCTACTACAAATATCATCCCAGAGATTACAATCCTTCACCACATGAGTATATTGAGGAAAATAAAAATCTCTATTCTTTGTTTATTGCGGTGCAAATTTTGAATGCTATATTTGCTTTACAATGAATTTTTATTATGTTATTATATGAATAATAATGAGAGAGTTAAGTTGGCAAGAATTTTCTAATAGCATCAATAAAGCATCAAAATTACAAAAATGCAATTCTGATGCTCTAACTTTGGCTTAAAAAGTGGCTTGTCTATGCGGTTTTGAACTTTCAACAGTCGCTCCAAAACCGCGTGCCGAGGGTTCAAGTCAGCTGACTTCCCATAAGGAACATATAACTTAATTTTTTTACAGAGCAGGTAGTTTTCACTATCTGCTCTGTTTTTTCAACATTTGTAATATAAAAAACACTTACAATATGATATAATAACTTAATGAAATATTACACCGGTTGTTTATTGGAGGTACATATGGTTACGGAGCAGGAAATTAAAAGCAGAAAATTCAAATGTGATTTTGAAAAGGAAAAGCTGTCTTATCAGGTCAGCAGTAAAGAAATGGAGATTTTTTATGAAAAGAAAACAAAGCTTGCAAAAACGCTAAATAATTTTGTGCTGAAACTTGAAATGGATTACGATTGCAGTCGTAACAAAATAGCCGATAAGATTGAAGATAATTGTCAGCAGAGCTGGGACACATATAAAAAAATAATAAACGGAAGAGGTAAAGCCACACGAGTTGCGTTGTATAAATTCTGCATTGGTATGAATTTGAGCAGAGAAGAAGCCGATACCCTGTTCAATCTGACAGAGGAAGGAAGGCTTACCGACGATAACATAGGCGATTATATTTTTATAAGGGCATTAGGTCAGGATTCAATATTCGACTTTATCTATGAATTTGAAAAATACACAGGAAAGAGCATAGCATTAAGGGATAGACCAACAAAATAAAAGAAAGTTAACGGGAAAACTTATCCCTTTCTTATGATAATCCGGCAATATATAATGAAGACACACTTAAATAAAGGAGGTCTTCAGAATTACTAATCCGAATATCAATTGCCCAAAAGGCTCTCAAATTACTAATTTACGAAAGGATAAATTTTCTATGAAACCCATTATTTCCTGCAACATCGCTTATATGAAGTACTACAAAGGCATTATCGACGGCGTTGACGAACCCGTAAACGGCGGAGCATATGTACAGGAAACAAACGACGCTCACGAGGCGTACAACTTTGACTTTTTCAGAGGCGAAGGAGACGAAACCGATTTCTGCATAGGCTTTGTAATGCTTGCACAATCCCTGAAAAACAAAACAAGCCAGCTCCACATTGAAAAAATCAACGGCTGTCAGCTTTCAAAAAATGAAGAAAGCGTTGACGGTGTAACCGTTGTATGGTGTGCAAAGTCAGACAAGATTGACGGAATGAGAGTTGTCGGCTGGTACAAGGACGCTACCGTCTACAGATATCCGCAATTTGTTGATTTTATCAACGGATACGTTCAGGAATTCAACTTTATTGACAAGAAGGAAAACTGCGTACTTCTGCCCGAAAACGAACGTTTTTCATCAAAGTGGATTGTTCCGAGAAGCGGTCACAATGGATATGATTTCGGCTTCGGACGTTCAAATTTATGGTACGCTCAAGGTACGGAAAACAATGCAGAACTAAAACGCTACATTGAAAATCTGTCGGCACAAATTGAAAACTACAACGGCGAAAACTGGATTGACAAGGAGGTGTAATAATATGAAAAACTTTACCTGGGAAAACTTTGACAATGAATTTTTAAAAGCAGTTATCTACTCACCCGAAACAAACGCCGACGACCGTCCTCTGCACGAAACGGACGAAAAGGACGACCTTGTCTGCTCAATGAATCTGATTTGCACCGCACCGAACGACAAATTCGTAAAAAGCTACCGTCAGATTATTGAGGACAAGCTCCTGTGCAAATACCCCGATATTCTCGACGAGGTTTTGGGCGTCCTCTGCATTTCAGGCAAGGACTTCGGCACAAGGTTCAGAATTCTGCGCCAAAAGGCAACCTCGGCAAGCCTTATTATCGCATACGCAACAGCGATTGCAAAAATCGGCGGTGTTGACGTTATTTTTTCAGAGGACACAAAGTTCAGAAGAACTATTGAGCTGAATATGAGAGAAACTCCTGCGGAGGATATTTCGCTCTACGACTTTCAGAAAGACGCGGTAAACGCCCTCGAAAATCACTTCATCAAGGAAGATAAAAAGTCAGGCTTGCTTGTAATGCCAACGGGAAGCGGAAAAAGCAGAACAGCCTCATATTTTTTGATTAAAGATATGATAAGTCAGGGGTATCAGATTCTCTGGATAGTTCACCGTCATATGCTGATTAATCAGGCGGCAGAGTGTTTTTACAGATTCGCAGGTCTTTCAAAGCTTGAAAATCCCGACATCAAAAGCTACAAAATCAGCTGTACCTCCTCCGAGCACCAAAGCATAAAATCTGTTGATAAAAACGACAATGTTATCATAGGAAGTATTCAGTCAATTTGCAGAAACCAAAGGCATTTAAGAAGAATTACAAGCAAAAAGCTGATGATTGTCATTGACGAGGCTCACCACACCTTTGCACGTTCCTATCAGGACACGATAAAATATCTTCTCAAATACCGCCCCGACGCAAAGCTCCTCGGACTTACGGCAACACCTGTACGCAGTAACGATTACGACAGCGCAGTTTTGCTGAAGCTATTTGACGACAATATTATCTACAGCATATCGCTCGGAAATCTGATTACAAAGGGAATACTTGCAGAGCCTGTATTTACGAGAATAGAAACAAACGAGGACTTTGAGCCTGTTATCACCGAGGACGAAGCGCAGAAAATCAAAAGGCGTGGCGAGCTCCCCGATTCCCTGCTCGGAAAAATTGCCGTCTGCTCCTCACGAAACAGCATTATTATTGACGAGTACCTAAAAAACGCAGAAAAATACGGCAAGACTCTGATTTTTGCGCTGAATGTTATGCATTGCAGACTTCTTTGTGACGAGCTGAAAAAGCGCGGCGTAAAATGCGACTGTATTTATTCGGGCAACGAGGACAACAGCTACATAATCGAGCAGTTCAAAAGCGGAAAATTTGACGTGCTTGTGAATGTGAACATAATGACGGAGGGCAGTGACGTCCCCAATATCGAAACTGTTTTTCTCACAAGACCTACACAGAGCGAGGGCTTGCTGATGCAGATGATTGGCAGAGGTATGCGTGGCATTCAGGCAGGCGGTACGGAAAAGGTCAACCTTGTTGACTTCAACGACAAGTGGACGGTGTTCAACAAATGGCTCAATCCGAAGTGGCTGTTTGCGGAAATTGACGAAAACGAGGAAACCGAAGAAGAACAGACACAGGCTGAAACCGCAATCAGCGAGGAAGAACAGGAAGAAATATATTCGTGGGAGCTTTGCAAGGAGGCGTACAATATTCTGTCGGCAAAGGCAATGACTTACAACAGTCTTGTCACTCTCCCTTCCTGCTGGTATTCGCTGATTGACGAGGACGGTTACGATTACACTCTGCTTGCATTTGAGGACCAGCTGAAAGGCTATGTGAATCTTATGAAGGACAAGAAAGAGATTGTTTCAAGCGAGTCGGTTGACGTTCCTAAGCTGATTGAAAAGTACTTTTCGGGATTCTGTATGCGACCGAGCGAGCGTGAAATTGCGATGCTGATTGACAATCTCAAAAACTTTGAGGAAGAACCGAAGGTGCATATGTTTGCAGACCGCAAAAAGATTGACCCGTACTATGTTGCAAAACAGGCTCTTGAAGAAAACAAGGACTTCAAGGTGTTGGCAGAGCAAGCATATCAGAATTATCCGTTAGCCGAAGAAATATACGGAAGCTGGGAAAACTATGCAAGCAAGGTTTTTCACTTCTACATTTACAGAGGCAAAGCTCCCGCATACGGCACACGAGTAAGCGAGCTCCCCGATGAGCAGATACCGTTTAACAGAGAGCCGTATTACAACCTTGACGAGCTTGTGCAGGAAGTAAAGGACGAGATGTTCCACGGCACATACGACGGAATTTCGTCAATCCGCTGGACTGACAAGGCGTACAAGCAATACTACGGCTGTTATTTTTACAGAGACAACAGCATAGTCATAAATTGCGTTCTCAACTCAAAGGACGTCCCGAAAGAGGTTGTTAAATTCGTAATTTACCACGAGCTTCTTCACCGTGACTATATGCATCACGATAAGATGTTCAGAGAGCAGGAGCATAAGTACAAGGACTACGAGGAATGCGAATACTTCCTTTACGGCTGTATGCCGAAGCTTGAAATCAGCGAATGGTAACTTTAGATGAGTTTATAGGTTTTACAGAGCAGGTAGTTTCGCTATCTGCTCTGCTTTTTGTATAGATTTTTGCGATTGAATATCTCTCACCAGAACTTCCCTATGTGTGTCAGAAATATATCAATCTCATACTTTGCTCCTGAATTGTCTTTGCCATTTTCGTGTATGGTGATTTTGCTTACGAAAGTTCTCAGTATCTCGGGCGTCAGTTCTTCAATGTAGATGTATTTGTTTGCCAAGGCTATGAATCTGTCAACATTGCTTTCCTCAGTTTTGAGTTCATTTATCTGATTTTGCAGTTCGGGTATCTTTGCTTTTAGCTCATGCAGTTCAGCTGTATAGCTGTCAGATAAAAGTCTGTACTGGTCATCGGGAATTTTGCCGAGTGCGTTATCCTCATACAGCTTTCTGAATATTACATTCAACTCGTTTTTACGGTTATTTAACCTATCAAGCTCGGTTATCTTCTGACTGAGCTTTTTTCGGCTTTCCGACAAACTTCTTTTACTGATGCACTCAACAAATTTGTCCTTTTCATTGACCGCATAGTAAATTGCCTGATTGATTTCTTCCCTGACAATTTCATCTAATACAATCTCACGAATTCGGTGTGGAAGAATACAATCGCCATCCTTATGCCTGCGGTAGGAACTACACATAAAGTAATAGCTTTTTGGCTTTGGTTTGTTTCCGCTGTTGTAAGTCAACCTTGCTCCGCAATCGGCACAGTAGAGCAAACCACTGTATTTATTGATATTACCTGACTTCGTAATTCTCTTCCTGCCCTCACGAACTTTCTGAACAATATCCCAGGTTTCCTTGACAATTATAGCTTCGTGAGTGTTCTCAAATCTGAATTGATTTTCTATGGGAACAACTTTCTTTTTCCTATCTTTGTAGGATAAAGTTGTGGTTTTGCAATTAACCGTATGTCCGAGGTACACTTCATTTTCAAGCATACCGACAATGGTCTTTGTCGACCAACTGTATCGGTCTGTGATATCTGTTTTCTGAATGATAACTCCGTCATTTTCATAGCGGTACACCGATGGCCTTGGAATTTTCTTCTCGGCGAGAACCTTTGCAATATTCCTCGGACCCATTCCTGTGGCACAGAGTTGAAATATCAGTTTCACATTTTTAGCTGTTTCTTCATTGATAATCAGATGTCCCTTCCTGTCGGGATCTTTCTTGTAACCGTAGGGAATATGAGAACCAATGCGTTCTCCTCGTTCCGCTTTAGACTTGATAACCGCCCTGATCTTTTTGCTTGTATCTCTTGCAAACCATTCGTTAAACAGATTTTTGAAAGGTGCAAGCTCATTTGACGAGCTGTTTATATCTTGGCTATCGTAGTTATCGTTTACGGCTATGTAACGAACATCTCGGTGCGGAAACTCCATTTCGATATAATTACCAACGCTGATGTAGTTCCTGCCGAGTCTTGATAGATCCTTTGTAATAAGAGTATCAACCTTGTTCTCCTCAATAAGAGTCAGTATTTCCTGAAATGCAGGTCGGTCAAAGAACACTCCCGAATATCCGTCATCCACGAACACCTCAATATTTCTGAACCCGTTTTCAATTGCATATTTCGTAAGCATTGCTTTTTGATTCTCTATACTGTTACTGTCGCCCTCTTTTTCATCTTCCTGTGACAGCCGGCAATAGAGTGCTGTGATTTTTTCTTCTGTTGTAATTAAATTATCCATTTCTCCTCCTTGTCTGTATCAAACCGCTTGAGAGTAATTTTTTGCAACGCAATCATACTCCTAAGCGGTTTGAATATCCAGACCAAATTTCAAATATCAAGATACTTTTTCAATTTCCTGCATCATTAGATATTTCAAGTTATCCTCCGCCGTCCGATTGGAATTCATATCAAAGATTGAGTTGACAGAGTATGTAACCCCGTTTATCCTGTAATCTTTGTGCGAAACCATTTTGTTATCTTCCATAATAACCATTCTGCTTCGTTTCAGATGACCGGCTACCGCAGAGTTATAATTTTCTTCCTTTGGAATTCTGAAATCATTAATATCTTTCATTAAACCTCCGTTCTGATGAAGCTACATATTCAGATTAAATCCCATTTCTTCATCTTCGTATTCTATATTTTCTTCTTTTGATATTGCACCTGCAAGCACACCTACAGCAAGTCCTATTGCTGTACCAATATCACTGCCGTTTTGCTCGGCTGCAATCCGCTTTCTGCGTTCTTCTTCATCCTCCGACTCATCATCAATTATCCGAGAAAGTGATTCAGCAAGAGAGTTGATACTGCCGAGGACAGTACAGTTATTACTATCCATTTTAAGGCTGTCAGAAAAGTTGACTTCTTCACCTGTGAAGCTATTGCTGATTCCAGTTCCCGACCTTGTTGCAAGGTATTGTTCAAAAACTGCTCTTGACTCTTCCCAGCCTGTTGGATAGACTCGGTCATCTGCAACTGCATCGACCTGATTTCTTTCAGCGCCTGTTCCAAAATTTTCTTCAGCTCCGCCTGACAACCCTTCGAGATCAATTCCATATTGTCTTTGTTGATTTCCAGAATTCTCTCCAGATATTGCACCATCTGGTCGTCCGTTGAGATTTTTGAAATCATATTGTACAGCTCCGGCTGAAAGGTTATTGCCGTTCTCAACAGGGTGAGTTCTTCCTCCCTGACCTGTGACGGAATCGAAATCATTTTCGTTTCTCCCGATAGTAATTCTATCGCTGTCAGCGAGTTGCTGTTCCTCTGCTTGAGATTTTCCAAAATATTGTTCTTGCCTGTATCTGAATTCATTTTCCATACTTCCTTTCAAATATTTATCGTTGTGCAGTTTAATATCTCTGCACTTCATTTTATTCGGGCATTGATAGGTGATGTATTTCCTGCCATCAGTCCAAGTCACCGAATAACCCATAATCGACATTGTGTTTATGAAATCCTCCTTGCTTCCGCTTATGTTCATAGCTTTGTCTATGCCATTCATCAGTTTGAATTTCCAACTCTGACCTTTGACTGCAGTGCGGTATTCTCTTGTAGAGATTTTTATACCGCCCATGTTGTAAGGTTCAAGAGTTGAGAGATTATGATGTCTGCAGATTTCATCGCTCAATGCCCGTAACGATTTGAGTGTGTTTGGATTCTGACGAAGCTTTTTGTCGTTTTCAAAGCTGACTGAGTTGATTACGAAGTGAGAATGAATATGCTGTGCACCGCAATGTGTTGCAACTAAAACTTCATATCCTGTCCACGCTTTTTCGGCAAACTCTATAGCTATCTCATGAGCTTGGTGCGGAGTAATATTTTCTTCGGGTGAGAAGGATTGAACGTACTGATAGAAATTCATTCCGTCCGTCTTTTTATACGATTTCTTTGTTGCAAGAAATTCTGCAAAGGCATTTTCACCGTCACAGTTAATTCCGCTGACAAGTCTTTGATTTGAAATTTTATCATAGACTTTTTTATCCCGACAACAGTAATCAATTACACCTTTCATTGCACTTATTGATTGCTTTGACTCACGAATATATGTTACAGTCGCCATTACTTGTCCTCCGACAGTTTATAATTGCATTATAGATTTTTCTCTGCATAGCAATCATTTCACCAAAGTTGTAGGAATAAAAAGCACCGCTGTTTATCTTTCTCGTTATCTGATTCAGGTTGTTGCCAATCCTTTTAAGTTCAACAAGTAACGGTTGCAAGTCAACAACTTTGATTTCGGTTTGCAATGAAGATTTCAAAATATACTCGGTCAATGTTAATTTAGATTTCTTAGCTTTTGAAATAATAGCTGACTTTTCAGATTGAGTTAATCTGATACTCAATGTTTGATTTCTCTTACGATTTTCTATTTTTATGCACCTCCGTATTAAAGTGGGTCCGGGCTTCGCTCGGTTTTACGTGTTCGGCGGACAGCCGGGCGCTCTGCTTGCCCCGGACAAGTCCGGGAAATATAGCCAAAACCTCTGCTACTAAAAATAAGTTTTTAATTCTGCCGTAAATTCGCCCAAATTTTGATTTTTACTTGCAGTCGGATACTTCCTCCACCTCTGTAAAATAATCGCACAAATCGGCAACAACGGCGAAACAACCGCCTTGCGACGATAAAAACGATAGAAACGATAAATCAGAGAGCGGTATTTTTATCGTACTTAACGTCACCATCGTCACCGACAGACATATATAATTTTTTCACTCCTCCCATATTTTTACTACTCTTTTCTGATAAATTCACTTACCTCCTTCCGCTTGTATTGTGGATAAATTTGTGTTAGACTTATATTTGTCATCGACAATATATTTTTATTCACTGACAATTTATAAGAGGCAATTATGTTTGAAAAGATACTTTACTGCGTTGGAAATAAGACAATAGAAATAAACGGAGAAGATTTTTCTCTCGGTGAACTTACCATCGAGTTACTCAATCTTCCCCGTAACGATTATTTGGAAATGAAAACTATTCTTGATTCTGCGATTCAAAAATCTTATAAATATGAAACCTCGCACGATTTAAAAGACTGGTTTGAAGCTAATGAAGATTTTATATTGCTTGATAAGATAATGAGTAAATACAAAATTTTTTCTCTGTTGAAGGATGATAATAATATTTTGGAAGAAGCAAGGCAATTTACTTCACAGCTTTCTCTTTTTGAAAATGATGATTGCGAGCTTTCACACAGAGATTTGGAAATTTTATCGCAGATTGAAGAATACAACGAATATCTTGAACATCCCGAAAACTTCGGGAAATGCGATACAGTATATCTTGACGATGAGGAAAGCGGATTAAGCTTTCCTATTGACATTCCAAAGTCTGATATTCCGTCAGCACCGCCCTCAAAAACAAGAGCATTGCTTATCTATCCAGGCAATATCAAAGCAAAATGGGAGTACTACAAAAACTTTTGCTCTATGTATGAGAGAATATTATCCGATATACAGTCATTCAACAATACAATCTACAACTTTATAGACTTCTATTTATCCAAAATTCAAAAACTCAATTCAAATAATTATGCGTCTGCTTTGCATAACTTTTTGAATCACCCGAGTGCAATCAAGCTGATTGCAAATCCGATTACCGATACAGGCTTATTTACTAATGCCGATTCAGTTACACTCAGATATATTCCCAGAGAAACATTAAAGGGTTCAGGTGAGTTTAAAATTTATGAATATTACGAAGTGCAATCACTCCAGACGCTTCTGAAAACAGATTTTTACAAGGCTTTAGAGGCAGGATATATAATTCGCAGGTGTGAGTATTGCGGAAGATTTTTTCTGCTTAATAAAGCATACCACACTAAATACTGCGACAAGCCTGCTCCCGACAATCCGAAATACACCTGCGCTCAGCTTGGCTATCACTACAAAGGAGTTAAAGAAACCGTTGCAGACAATCCAAAGGCGCAGTCGCTTAACCGCTGTTACAAGCGTATTGACAAGGACTTATCCCGACGCATTATTACGGCAGAAGAAAGAGAAATCCTTTACGCAAAGGCTAAAGATTTATATCACCACGCTAAAATCACGCCGGGAATTTCAAATGAAGAATTTGAAAAATCTCTTGCTTCTGGAAATCTTTATCCTCTCTGCAATGTAATACGAAAAACAAATCCGAGAGGACGACCGAAAGCTAAAAGGTAAGCGTATGACTAACGAAGAAATGATTCAGAAATATTACGACGGCGATGACAGTATGCTTGAAAAACTGTACAATGAAAACATCGGTTTTATACACAACATTGCAAAAGAAGCTGCCGTTGCATTCAATTGCTTCCATAAAAAAGAAAACAGACCGCAGGAGCTTACGGTCTATACAAAAGAAATATTAAGTGACTTGGATAGCGAGGGAGCACTTGCGTTCTTTGACTGTATTCAATCTCGAAAATATGATGTTACCAAAGCGAAGCTGACTACATATCTATATCCGCATATCAAAGGAGCAATGTACCGTTGGCTTGAGAAGAACGTGGGTGCAGTTTCACTTTCAAAGCACGATATGAACACAGTCCGTAAGGTTCAGAAAATGTATTATGAAGATTACAAGGAAGTAAATGAAATTGCAGATGAATTGAAGTTGTCTGAAACCACAGTTGAGAAATATATCAACTACAACACGCACAGCCTGTATATGGAGGACATCACATCCGACAATTCTGATAGTATTATTGATTCCCTTTTATCAGATGAAACATCAGCTTCTACGGACAAGCTTGTTCAGCAAAAGCTCTGCCTTGAGCTTTTGAAAAAACAGTTTAACAAGCTACCCGACAAAGACAAATATATACTCGGACATTCAATGGGTGTATTCGGCTATGAAAAGAAAACGCTTGACGAAGTTGCTCTTGTTGAAATGATGACCATAGACGGAGTGATCAAGGCAAGAAAAGCTATTATTAAAAAGTTAATAAAAACAGGTAAATACAACGATTAACGGGAGAACAATTTACAGCGTTCTCCCGTTGATTTTTGAGTAAACAATTATTATTGATTTACCGATTCAATGATAATCCGTGCTCCTAACCTAAAGCCGTTCAGGAATGCTTCTCGGTCACAGATTTCAGAAATTTCACGATTGCAATCCTTGTATTTTTCAAAGGTGATTTCCTGTTCTTCGGAAAAAGTTACCGTGAGCTTTTCTTTGTTTCTGTTTAGCAATTTCAACAGTTCCGTGACCTCGATGTTTAGTTTTGCACATTTTTCAGTTGGAACTATATTTCCGTAATACAACTCTTCAAGTATATTCATTGCCGCACCGCCTTTCGCAGTACAAACATATATCACAAAGCTCTTGCAAAGTCCAGACTTTTTTCAAGTATTACTCTATTCTATAAAAATATTAATATGGAAAAAACAACTTGCAATTCCCGATGTTTCAAGTTACCATACAACAAATAAATTATGATAAATAAAAATTCGCAGAATATTTACATCTGCGAATGCTAAAATAACCTATTATTTTTATTATTTCTACAATATTTTACCACATATTTAATAATAATTCAATTGATTTTACTACTGTATTTTGAAATAAATCATAGAAAATCGTATTATTTGCAGCTGAACTTATTTTATTTGTGGTCAAATATGTAGTCTGTTTTAAAATTAATATATTAAAACAGAAAGGATTTGTTAGTATGCCAAGGCGAGGAGAAAATATTTATAAGAGAAAGGACGGAAGATGGGAAGCTCGATTTGTTAAAGAAATAACTATTGACGGAAAGAAAAAATATGGCTCTGTTTATGGGCATTCTTACTCTGAAGTAAAGCAGAAACAAAAAACTCATATTTTTAATCCGCAGATTATTGAAACGAAAAATTTTGCAACAGTTGAAGCCGTTATGAAGAATTGGTTGTATCTTACAAAGCACAAAACCAAGTACTCTACTTTTGTGAAATATGAAACTATCATCAACAATCATATCATTCCTGAGCTTGGAAAAATCAATGTGAGTATGCTGACCGCTAAACGCATATCAGAATTTACCGATAAACTTATCGGTTCTTTTGCAACAGCAACAGTAAATAATATATTGATCGTTCTTGAAATGGGTTTTGACTACGCTGAGGAAGAATACAATATAAAATGCCCTAAAATTTCGCTGTTGAAACAATCCAAACAAGAAATGCGAGTGTTATCTCGGTCAGAACAGCAGACACTTATCAGATATATTAGAAACAATGATAATTGTTTTAGTTTTGGAATTTTGTTTGCACTTTTTACCGGTATTCGGATTGGCGAATTATGTGCTTTACAGTGGGATGACATAAAGGATAACAAAATTCATATTTCAAAAACAATGCAGAGAATAAAAAATGAAGACGGGAAAAGTACAGTTATGATTACTGAACCAAAAACAGATAAATCAAACCGCATTATTCCTGTTCCAACAGCTATTTATGAACTGATTGAAAAGTACAGAAAACCAAAAGGATATGTTATTCGTCAAGCTAATGACAAATTTATTGAGCCACGTCTTTTGCAGAAAAAATTCGGAGAAATTACTTCTGCTTGCGGTTTGGAAAATGTAAATTTTCACGCACTCCGTCACACCTTTGCAACAAGGTGTATCGAGTCAGGATTTGATGTTAAGACTCTGTCCGAAATTCTTGGGCACACTAATGTACGAACAACCATGGACAGATATGTTCATTCTTCCTTTGAACTTAAACAAAAGAATATGGAAAAACTCACGTTAGAACAGGTAATTTAATTTACTATTCATCGTCAAAAAAATGGTCACTATTTATCTTACACTTTGATAATAGTGACCATTTTTATATTTAAACGCAGATGTAAATATTCTGCGAACGGAAATTCCATATTACGCAGTTTCTGTCTTTTTTATTATTTGTTTTGAAACGGGAATATATGCATATTCATCTTTATTTGGTTTTGGAAGTGAAAAAATGTTTGAATTTGGCAATGCAAACCCATCACAAAAGGAAGCAATAACCGCCTGTAATGGACCCGTTTTGATTATTGCAGGACCGGGAACCGGTAAAACATACACTCTTGTTCAACGCACGGTTTATCTTATTCAGGAATGTGGTGTTTTGCCGGAACAGATTTTTATTGCTACTTTCACTGAGAAGGCTGCGAAAGAAATAATAACCCGTATCACTAACGAACTTATATCACGGGATATTTTTATTAATATCAATGAAATGTATATTGGCACTTTTCATTCGTTGTGCCTGAGAATTATCAAAGAAAATATAGAATTTACAAGATTGAAAAGAAATTATAGGTTATTAGATGACTTTGACCAGAAATATCTTGTATTTCAAAACGTATATAAATTCAAAAGCATAGAAAATATTGAAAGTATTTTTCCTCAAAACAGTTCGTGGAAACTTGCTGAAGAAATATGTATATATGTTAACAACTTATCTGAAGAATTGGTTAGTATAACAGATTTATATTCAGATTCCAATCCCGAGATTATAGCTCTTGCAGAAGTTATGTCATTATACAGCGAATTAATCCGAGAAGAAAATTTAATTGACTTTTCTACTATACAAACAGAGTGTTTCAGACTGATTAGTGAAAATCCTGATGTCCTGACTGCTTTACAGGACAAATTTCGATACCTGATGATTGATGAGTATCAGGATACAAACTACATTCAGGAACAAATTGTATTCTTACTTGCAGGAAAACGAAAAAATATTTGTGTGGTTGGTGACGATGACCAGGGTTTATATCGTTTCAGGGGAGCAACTATACGAAATATTTTGGAATTTCCTTCAAAGTTTTCAAGTGGCGAATGTAGGATTATTCCCTTGACAATAAATTACCGTTCAAATAAGGATATCGTAGATTTCTATAATAAATGGATGTCCACAACCGACGGTTCAAAGTTCAAGTTTTCGTGGGATAAATTTCGTTATTCAAAGAGAATTGAACCGTATTTGCAGACAACTTTAAGCAGTTCTGCTGTTGTAAAACTCTCAAGCAATGATGATACCGATGAATGGCACGAGAAAATTTTAAATTTTATTACTGACCTAAAAAGCACTGGTAAGATTAACAACTACAATCAAATTGCTTTTCTATTTAATTCTGTAAAACATCAACGTGCTACGGCACTCGCAAATTATCTTGAAAGCAAAGGAATAAATGTGTATTCACCCCGTTCCGATATGTTTTTCAGCAGGGTTGAAATCAAACTGACACTTGGAATTTTAATGCTTATGTTTCCTTCGTATGTGAGCGGAATAGAAAAGGGTGAATATAAATTTTTAAAGCCCGAGCATTATTATTACTTTCGTGATTGTATTGTTACGGCAAATGAATTTGTAACAAAAAATGAAAACAAAGAGCTCAAACGCTTTATTCGCGCAAGAGGAAAAGCTCATTATAGTTTGAGCGGCACTACTGACTATGCCTACTGTGGTTTACTGTACCAGTTGTTTCAGTATGAGCCGTTTGTATCTATACTCAATACAGAGATGAGTTCGGGTGTCATAGATATAAGACCAGCAAGAAACCTCGCTTTATTAACTCAGATAATCGGTAAGTATGAATATCTACACAGAATAAATGTATTAAGCGCCAAGAGTATAAATAAAAATACCGAGCGGTTATTTAATCTGTATCTGCGCCTGCTTATTGACGGTGGTATAGCAGAGTACGAAGATGAATCAGAGTACGCTCCGAGCGGGTGTGTTTCTTTTCTGACCATTCACCAATCCAAAGGTATGGAATTCCCGATAGTGTTTGTCGATTCATTGAGCAATGTTCCAAGAAAATCATATAAAGACTTTATGAGCAATATCGAAGAGAAGTACTTTCATCGACCTGCATTTGAGCCATATGAGCAGATAAAGTATTTTGATTTTTGGAGACTTTACTATACAGCTTTTTCCCGAGCTCAGGATTTACTTATCCTCACCTGTGATGAAAACCCGAAAACTCCAAGCAAATATTTTGCAGAGATTTATGACGAAATTCCAAGTATTGAAAGCCCTTGTTTTAGCCTGAATGAGTTTGAGTTTCACAATGTTAAATCTACTAATCTTAAAGACACATTTTCTTTTACCTCTCATATCACGGTTTACGAAACCTGCTCTCGGCAATACAAGTTCTACAAAGAATTGGAATTTTTACCTGTAAGGCAGAGTGCAATGATATTCGGTACACTTGTGCACGAAACTATTGAGGATATTCATCGTTGTGCTATAAGAGGTGAAGAAAGCAAAATTACGCCAGAAAATATATCTGATTGGTTTGAGAATAACTATGTTTCGTTGATAAAATCTGAACACACTTATCTTGACAAACCGCAAAAAGAGGCTGCACTAAATCAGGTTTTGCGATACGTAAAGAGGCAACACGGCAAGTGGGATAGCATTAAACAAGCAGAGGTAGATGTAAGCCTTGTACAACCTGATTACATCATTGAAGGAAAAATTGACCTTATCAAAGGCAATAACGATACTGTTGAGCTTGTTGATTTTAAATCAGAGAAAAAGCCCGATATGGAGCTTATGAGATCAAGGATTGAGCATTACCGCAGACAACTGCATATTTATGCCTATCTTGTTGAGAAACGCACAGGATTGAAAGTTAGCAAAATGCACCTTTACTATACAGGAGAAGAAGACGGAAATCCGATGATTTCTTTTCCCTACACAAAAAGTGCAGTAGAAGGGACAGTTTCTGCATTTGACAAAACTGTTCATAAGATTTTGAACAAAGAATTCAATCAATGCGCTGAATCGATTAAAACCTGCAAAAACTGCGATTTTCGTTTCTACTGTCAAAACTATTAGTACAATACGGAGGACTATTATGGACGAGCAAATAACATTTGAATTTGAAAAACGACCTACTATTAAAGGCTTTCCCGAACTGCGTTGGACAGGAAAAAGGCCGTATAACTCAACGCAATATTATCCTGCACAGCTCCGTGAAAGCTACGGAACGGAAACAGATAACTGTATGAATAAGATATTCTGGGGCGATAACCTTCAGGTAATGAGCCATTTGTTAAAAGAATTTCGTGGAAAGATTGACCTAATTTACATAGATCCGCCGTTTGACAGTAAGGCTGATTATAAAAAGAAAATTGAAATCAAGGGTATTGGAAAGACCACAAGCGATAGTTCGTCATTTGAAGAAAAACAGTATGGGGATATTTGGACTAATGATGAGTATCTTCAATTTATGTATGAGCGACTTATTATAATGAGAGAATTGCTTTCAGATAAAGGTTCTATATACTTACACTGTGATTGGCATAAATCACATCATCTGCGTATGCTAATGGATGATATCTTTGCTCCAAATAATTTTATTAATGAAATTATTTGGGGATATGAAGACATTGGGAGTAGGACTGTAAAATATTTTAAAAGAAAGCATGATACAATCCTGATGTATTCAAAAACAAGTTCAGAAGAAAGAATATTCAATGTAACGAGAAAGCGTCTGTCGGAAAGTACAATTAAAAGGTATCAACCATATTTTGATGAGAGCGGGAAAATATCATATCGCAAGCTAAAAGAAACCAATCCAGGTGTTTTTGCTAAGTTAAAAGGTATTCCTAATGATTTAGATTTACCATGGCTTGATATTAACAATGGTGCACCTCTGTCAGATTGGTGGATTGATATTTCTGCACTAAAAAATGGCTTTGCAGAATCAACTGCATACCCAACCCAAAAACCAGAAGCTCTTTTAGAAAGAATTATAAAAGCTTCATCAAATCCCGGCGACATTGTCTTTGACTGCTTTATGGGCAGCGGCACAACACAAGCCGTTGCTATGAAACTTGGAAGAAGATTTATAGGTGCAGATATAAATCTGGGCGCTATACAGACCACGACTAAAAGGCTTATTTCTGTTGCAAAAGAAATAGAGAATAACGACTCTGAAAATGATGTTCCTAAATACACAGGTTTTGAAGTTTACAATGTAAACAACTATGATTTTTTCAGAAACCCTGTTGAAGCCCGCAATCTGATTATTGAAGCACTTGGAATTCAGCCATTCCCCCAAAGTAATGTATGGGACGGTGAACTCGATGGCAGAATGGTAAAAATTATGCCTGTGAACAGAATTGCAACAAAGGCAGATTTGGAAGAACTCAAAGCAAATCTACCATACAAAACATATGAAAAAAGGCATGAGGAAAACCCGTCACAGCCTGTTGAAAGAATTACTATTGTATGTATGGGACATGAACCTGATCTGAAAGCGTCTTTGGAGCAGGAACTCTCCGAGTATAAATTAGATATCGCTATTGTTGATATTTTACGGGACAAAAAGGATTTACAACTGAAGCGTGAAGCAGAAGCAGAAATAGTCCGTGAGAACGGAAAGCTGGTAATCCGTTCTTTCTATCCTATGAATCTATTGCAAAAATTATCATTGCAGAAAGAATATGTTGAAGATTGGCGACAGCTGGTTGAGTCGGTTATGATTGATTGGAACTTTGACGGAGTGGTTATTCAGCCTTCTGAAATAGATATACCCGATAAAAATAATATTGTAAAGGGTGTTTATGATATTCCTGAAAATGCAGGAAATATTAAAGTGAAGATTACAGACTTGCTTTCCGAGTCACTAGAAAAGGAGGTGTAGTTCTATGGCTAAAAAGCTTGCAACCTTCGTTGAGGATTTTGCTTTCTATGAGCAGTTATGGTTTTACTATACATCTAACAGAGGTAAAATTCGTTCTCGCTACAATGACCTGACACGAAAATTCCTTGCTTATAATGACTGTAAAGAAAACCCAGACGCTTTTTTGAGAGAGCCTCAGTTTGAAGCTCTTGAAATGTACGTGTTTATAAAAGAGTTTATGGATAATGCGCATATGTATGCAATATTTGATGACTGGAGAAAACGACAGAATAAGTTTTCGGACGCATCATATTATACCATCCACAAAGACGGACAAGCTAATTTTCTTGATATAGGCGACGAACAAAACGAGATTATATTCAAGCAAATGAAAAAATATAAAGAAGAGTATCCTAATTATATTTATGCACTTACCATGGGACTTGGTAAAACAATTCTCATGGCAACGTGCATATTCTATGAGTTTTTGCTTGCAAACAAATACCCAAAGGATAAGCGATTTTGCCATAATGCCCTTGTGTTTGCTCCCGATAAAACAGTACTTGAGTCCTTGCGTGAAATAATGACCTTTGACAAAACGAAAGTAGTTCCTCCGGAATATGCAAGAGTACTTGATAATAATATCAAGTTTCACTTTCTTGATGAGGCGGGAATGACTTTACATACCATTGATGATTCTAACTTTAATATTGTCATTTCAAATAATCAGAAAATAATTGTCAAGAAAAAAAGGAAGTCAGATACACCTACAGATATATTATTCGGCTCAGGTTCGTTATTAGCGGATATTTACGGTGACGATACAGATAGCGATGATGTATGGGATGATGCATCCTTGATTGATAATCAGCGATTTAAAAAACTATGCAGATTACCTCAGCTTGGAGTATATGTGGATGAGGCGCATCATTTATTTGGCTCACAGCTTGAAAAAGAGTTACGTGCAGGCACGGCTAATAAGACCACTTTACGAAATACTATTAATATGCTCGCAAAGAGTACTTCAATTGTAGCGTGCTACAACTATACAGGCACACCCTATGTAAACAAACAGGTTTTACCTGAAGTCGTTTATGCCTATGGATTAAAAGAGTCTATTGCCAAAGGTTTTCTGAAAGACGCTGCATTAAAAGGATATGAAAATGTCAAGAACGAGGACTTTTTAAGAGAGTCAATCAACGACTTCTGGAAAAAATACGGTAGCAAGACCTATGAAGGTTTATCACCGAAACTCGCTATTTTTGCTGCAAATGTGGCAGAAGCAACAGATGTTGTCAGACCCGCCGTTGAAAAAGTACTCAGTGAGCTGAATATTTCTATCTCAACTATCCTTGTGAACACAGGTGATTCGTCTGTAACATCGAATGATGATATAAGAAATTTTAACAACCTTGACGTTCTCGGTACTGAGGGAAGTAAAAAACAGTTTATTATATTAGTAGAAAAAGGCCGAGAAGGTTGGAACTGTCGTTCACTGTTAGGAATTGCGCTTTTTCGCAGTCCAAAATCAAAAGTATTTGTACTCCAGGCTACTATGCGTTGCCTTAGGAAATTAACCGATGAACAGTTGACTGCTTCTGTTTACCTGTCTAAAGAAAATTATGACATATTAGATAGCGAACTTAAAAAGAACTATAATATGGAGTTATCGGATTTCGGAAAGTCCAATACCAAGAGCAAAAAATCTTACAAAGTAAGAGTTGTACCGCCGCCTCGAACTATTCGTATGAAGCGCATAAGGCACGAATATTCCTTAATTGAAAAAGAATATTCAGAGCCGATAAACTTTGATTTGGATAATCTTGATGTAGCAAAGTACGAGTCAACTGTTTTTGAAAAAGCAAGCCTGCGCATTAATATGTCTGAAAAAGAAAGAAATATTGATGATACAAAACAACAGGTTAAATTCAGTGCACTTACTCTCGTAGGTGAGATTTCACGGTATATTAACATCTCTTGCTTGCTTATCTCAAGAATACTAAATGAATCGGTTGACCGAATGGACAAAATATTAAATTCAGTTAATAGTCACAACGAGATACTAAATGATGTTATTATTCCAACTATATTTAATGTCCTGTACGAAGTTGTTTCAACCCAAAAGAGCGAAGATGTAAACATTGTTTTACTCAAAGAACCAAAAGGTGCAGGGTATTATGAATTTACTGCAAGTGAGGATTTAGTCATAACCAAAGATCACAACAACTTTAAAGCCAACGAAATTGCAAAAAGCTTTCACGCTGATACTTATTGTTTTGATTCATTACCTGAGCGTGAATGTTTCTTGCAATACATAACTGACAATAGAGTCAAAGAGATATACTTTACGGGTATGTTTACGGCACACCAAGGCGATTTGTCAATTCAATATTACGACCCTGAGTCAGAAAGAGTACGACATTATTACCCTGATTTCCTTGCATTAATGGAAGATGGTTCATACCAGCTTATTGAAGTAAAAGGCGATAATAAAATCGATGATTCCGTAGTTAAGGCGAAAGCAAATGCAGCGAAAGAACTTGCAGTTGCCAGCGGAGTTGAATATTTGATGTACGCCAGCAGCGATATTATGAAACATAATATTCTAAATTATGAAACATTACAATATAGTTTAGGAGATATTAGTGATTAATCACTTTTTTGAGCTTTATAATGATTAATTAAGTTTGATTTTGCCTTTTCTTTACTAATTTATTTTAATATTATATTCAAAAATTAAAAACTCGAAATTCATTTAACCTGAATTTCGAGTTTTTTACAGCCTGACAGACCAGAGAGTTATCAATCTAATAACTCTCTGGTCTCTTTCCGTTGCTTGCCATGTATTATTTTGCTAATTTTTAGCAGATAAGTATTTGGAAATTCAGTATAAAAATAATTTACTGATTTCTCATAAGATTAATTTATGTTTAAAGAAGCCATATTTTCTATTTATTATAGATTAGTATTTTTTGTTTGCATATTGAAGTGATATGATATGTCATCTATTGAAAATTTGAAAAATATTATTGAAATCATAAAAAACTAAAACTTTACATTACAACTACCCATTTTTAATCTGATTTATATAATCGTTAGTTTTGCGAAGACAATTTCAATAACATAAAATAATCAAATCTTCAAATGTAATCCACAAAACAAGTTATCTAACGATACTTTTAAACAGGGACCTTATGTATCCCGCTAATGTAATATAAATAAACTCATTTTAAAGAACTCTTATCAAATTTCTCGAAGTTTGGCTATATATGATAAAATATCAAATTCTTTTTTCTCAGAATTTGTTTTTAAATATAATGGGTGATGAGGATGACCTTTCTTTGATGTTTCACCAAAAGTTATCCAATTGTAATCCCCTATTTCAGAATAAATTTCATATAAGCAATCAACTAAATAAGATCTTTTAGATATTAGTGTTCCCCATGCAGCCCAAATTTCATTAACTTCATATTTCCTTAATATTAATTTAATCATTTCTAAATTTTTTTCACATGCAACTTTATCTGCCTCTAAATCCAAGTTATCTGGATTTGTAGATCTTTGAGGATAAAGATTAAACATAATCCATCCATCATAGCCATAAAATGAAGCAATTCGTTTAACTGATTTGATAGTTGGATCTAATTTTTCTGGAGTTGCCGTACTTGGATTAACACCAAAGCAAACAAGCGGTTTTCGTCCTGAACAACCTAATGAAAAACGGTATAAGTTACTTGGATCAGTATCATATATCCATAAGTTACTACACATATTGTCATCTCCTTTTTTCAATATTAACACAAAAATCTCAGAAAATAAAGAAATATTCAAAATGTAATTATAATTTTATATTGAAAAGTAATTACTTTTTTGGTATAATATAATTATGAGGTGATTTTCTTTGAAACTAAATGACGAAAAAACATATAAAGCACAAATGTTTAATAGAGGGCAGTCAGCAAAAGTATTTAAGGAAGTTGTAGACTGTAATTCTCCTGCATGTGTTATCAGAAACAGTGAACCGTATGTTGCCATAATTAAGTATGAATCATACTTAGAATTAAAAGGAAAAGCAAAAAAACTTGATGAAATAAGAGGTGAGAAAAAGTGTTAAATGATGTATCATTAGAAATAATACAAAAATGTTTAAATCAATGTATGCATTGTTCTTCAAACTCTTGTTATAAATCAGAGGCTATTTTAGATTTTGATATAATCAAAGAAGTAATAGAGGACATTGAATATCTAGGTGGTAAAAGACTTTGTTTGTCTGGAGGAGAACCATTTCTTCATCCAGAAATAATTGATATAATTGGATATGCTACCTCAAAAGAATTGTTCTTAGACATTTATTCAAGCGGAATTATTGGAACACCCGGAAGAGAAAAAGCCATAAGTAAAGAATTATTGTATGAATGTAAAAAAAATGGCCTTCGTCGTATAATTTTTAATTTGCAATCTCAAAATCCAGAAACTTATGATTCAATAATGCATACAAAAAATAACTTTCCGTTAGTTATAGAAAGTATAAAAAACTCTCAAATGTGCGGGATAGAAACCGAAATTCATTTCGTACCTATGAAGCAAAATTATAAGGAAATAAAAGATGTCATTAAATTAGCAAAAGATTTAAAAGTTAATCAGGTAAGTTTTCTAAAACTCGTTACACATGGTAGGGCAAAAGAAAATAAAACGCAAATAGAATTAAGTGAACAAGAAACAATCCATGTTCAGAAAGAATTGTACAAAATAAAAAAGGATGGAAGCAACATTAGAATTGGGTTACCTCTGTTATTCCCTGAAAAACAAAACATGTGTCATGCAGTAAAAGAAAAAATATACATAAAATTTGATGGAAGCGTTTTTGGATGTGAAGCTTTCAAATACATTAAATTTTTTGACGATATTAATAATGAGATTCTTCCAGATAATGTTTATAGCAAAAGATTAAGGGAAATTTATTGTTCATCACCTTTCTTGTTAAAAAGCAAAGAACTTATAAAAAAATATTCTTGTGATATATCAAATTGCGAAAACTGTCCAGTTCAAAAATATATGAAGGAGACCTTATAAATGTTTAACATTAATGATAAAAATCTGATAAATGATATCTGTAACGAATTTTCACATACCATAGAAGAAAATGAAAAATCTCTCAAAACAGATGGGGTTACTCTGGTACATCCTATTGACAAAGAAGTTAGAGATAAACTTAATAATTTGATTACAAGCGGTAAGGAAACAATGGAATATTCTCAGGTAAAAGAATTGGATAATTTGTGGATTATGTTGATGAATAAATCTATAAAGTGTTTACGCCTTTTTGATACCCGAGAGCCATTTTTAAAGAATTGTAAGAAGACTCCTGTTGCTTACGGCCTTGATAAACTAAAGAAATATCATAATAGATATTCTGCTTTTGAAAGTCTACTATATGGTGCCAGTTCATATTATAGAGATCATGTTTTTCACGCAGTAAGGACATGGATGTTAGGAATCTTCTGCTTATTAAAACCAATGAATAATCAAAAATTTATTGATAAAATTACTATAGATGGTTGTTCAAATGAACAATTCACAAAAAATATAAACTTTTTTGAAAAAATAAGCATGTGGACAGTTATCGCATTGTGTCATGATTTAGGATATCCGCTTGAAAAATCACAACAAATCCTTGATAAAACTCAACAAATGATGCAAGAGTTTATACCAAATCCGAATATTTGGAACAATTTTACCTTTAGTGGAGTACAAGACAATATAAATGAATATATAATTAAATTCATGAGCACTAAAATGGTTTTAGCAAAAACAAGCGAAAGAACTAATGAATCTGAGAATATCGAAAATGTCGAAGACAAAAGCGAATATAATAAATACAATTCAAATCTGTACTATGGCAGGGTTCAGCCAAAGTATTACTTGAAATACACGAAATCTCTTGAACATTTTGATCATGGCATTATTAGTTCAACAATTATTTACAAAATGTTACTATATTTTCTTGAATCAGACTTTAACTTAAATGATGATTATGAATACAAATACGAAGATGCTAGACAATTCTTTATACGTAGGGAAATGTTAAGAGCTATGGCTTCACACACATGCTCAGATATTTACAACATATATCTAACTACTTTTTCCAGTATTTTATTCTTGTGTGATGAATTACAAGAATGGGGAAGAAAATCATGGAATGAACTATATTGTGGATTACAACCAAATGCTGTAAAATTATCAATTGATAAATTCACTCCAAACGAAGTCAATGTATGTGAAGAAATTAATATGGAGCAGGTAGATGAAGAGGACATATTTATTGAAAACCTTAAAAGAATATTCCAAAGACAATACGAACATTATAAGGTAATATTTAGAGATGGACAGTACACAGAGGCTAGACAATTTAATTTTATTAAGAAAATGAAAATTCAACTAAAGCAAAGTGGAACTCAAGAAAACAATATTGAAATTAATTATGCTCTAAATGCCCAAGATACAGATAAATTTGAAATAAACCTAGAAAAGTCTTATCAGTATAATAAAGATGAAGCAAAGCAAAAAATAAAAAGTAGTCTAGAATATTCTGAATACTTTGAAAAAGTAAAAATCAATTAATATTAACCATAATAAATAAGCTAAAGCGTATAATCTCACAAACATACATTTCAACTTCGCTTTATAGTGTTTAGATCTCTAACTAGGTTTCAGAGCCTTGAATTTTTACAATAAAATTATTTTAAAAATCAAATAGGCATTAACGTTATCCTTATGAGCAGTCAGCATCCTTCTGCCCCTGCCAAAGGAAACGGTCTAAGTAAAGGCCGTTTTTTATTTAAAAGAATTTTCAAAAATCCCTTGCAATCTCATATTAATGGTGTTATAATTAAATACAATAAGTATTGTAAAGTAAGGAGTGGGAAGTAAGCCCACTCCTTTCTGTTTGCAACTGCGGTGTTATTGAGTGGTGTATGTTTATTGTATTGTATCGGCTTATACACTTGTAATCGGTCGGTTATAACTTGCAACATTAAACTAACCTGTGCTTGATTGCTTTACAGTTGCTTACGGTGAAAATAATTTGCAACTGCGTTATGCTTTGTTGCAAACGCTCATAAGGAGGTATTTATGGCAAAGAAAAAAGGCGGTCTTACCGTGACTAAGGTTTGGGAGCTTTGCGAGCCTATTGTTAAGGATTTCGGACTTTCGCTTTGGGATGTGCGCTATGTTAAAGAGGGCGCCGACTGGTTTTTAAGAGTTTATATCGACAAGCCTGACGGCATTGATATTACCGATTGCGAGAATGTATCCCGTGCTATTGACAAGCCGCTTGACGAGCTTGACCCTATTGAGAGTGCATATTGCCTTGAGGTATGCTCTCCGGGGCTTGAGCGTGAGCTTGTGCGTGACGAGCATTTTATGCAGTTTATCGGCGCTGACATCAAAGTCAAAATGCTCCGTCCTATCGAGGGCATAGGCAGAGAATTCGGCGGCGTGCTTGACGCTTACGATAACGGCGAGGTAACAATCTCCGACCACGACGGAGAGAACCATATAACTATCAATAAAAAAGATGCGTCTTGGATTAAACTTGACGACTTTGATATGTAACTTCAGTTTATTAAAACAATTTTAAGATAAGAGAAAAGGATGATCAGAAAAATGAATACTAAGGAACTTTTTGCTGCTCTTGAAATGCTTGAAAAAGAAAAAGGCATTCCAATGGACTATATGATTGAAAACATCGAAAAAGGTATTGAGGTTGCCTGCAAAAATTACTACGGCGGTAACGACGAAGTGGTTTTCAAAATTCTTCCGGACAAAAATGTCTTTGATGTAAGACTTAAGAAAACTGTTGTTGAAGAAGTTTTTGATCCTGATTACGAGATTTCGCTTGAGGACGCACAGAAGATCCTTAAGAGAAAAGCAATCAATATTGACGATAAGGTTGCTATTCCGCTCGACCCTAAGGACTTAGGCAGAATTGCAATCGGCGCTGCGAGAAATACTATTCGTCAGGGTATCCGTACAGGCGAAAAGGGTCAGACGCTTTCAGAATTCAAGAGCAAGCTCGGCGAACTCGTTACAGCTACTGTTGAAAGAATTGACCCTAAGAGCGGTGCGGCAGTTATCAGAATAGGCAAGAGCGAGGCTATGCTCCCTAAGAGCGAGCAAATCGGTCACGATAACCTCAAGGAGGGCGACCACATCAAGGTTTATATCGCTGATGTAAAGACAAGCGAAAAAGGTCCTCGTGCTATAATTTCAAGATCACATCAAGACCTTGTTAAAAGACTTTTTGAGCAGGAAGTACCTGAAATTTTCGACGGTGTTGTTGAAATCAAATCGGTTTCCCGTGAGGCAGGTTCAAGAACCAAAATGGCTGTTGTCAGCAAAAATCCCGACATTGATGCCGTAGGTGCTTGTATCGGTACAAAGGGCGCTCGTGTAAACAGCATTGTTGACGAGCTTGGCGGTGAGAAGATTGATATTATCGAATACAGCGATGACCCGCAGAAGTACATTTCAGCCGCACTTTCTCCTGCAAAGGTATTGAGCGTTGAAATTACAGACCTTGAGAACAAAAACTGCAGAGTAACTGTTCCGGACGGTCAGCTTTCTCTTGCTATCGGCAACAAGGGTCAGAATGCCCGCCTTGCCGCAAGACTTACAGGCTGGAAGATTGACATTCGTCCCGAAAGCGGTTTCTTCGGAGAAGATGAAGAGGACGAAAAACTCGAAGTTGCCGAAGATACAACAGCAGAAGATACACTTGAGCTTGACGATACAGCAGAAGAGAATACAGAGGCACTCGACCTTGACGGCGAGAAAACTGCCGAGGCTGATGTTGAGGCTGATGAGAATACAAACGAAGAATAATTTTATATAAAATATAAATATATAAATGCAGGGAGGGATTTTATGACACAGAAAAAACAGCCGCTTAGAAAATGCACAGGTTGTGGCGAAATGAAAGAAAAGCGTGAGCTTATCAGAGTAGTAAAAGCTCCCGATACCAAGGACGAGAACGGCAATTTAACCGCAAAGGGCGAGATAAGTCTTGACCTTACGGGTAAAAAGTCGGGAAGAGGAGCGTATATTTGCCACGACATAAAATGTTTTGAAAAAGCGAGAAAGGCAAGACGGTTTGAAAGAGCGTTTTCCTGCAAAATCCCCGACGAAGTTTATGAACAGCTTGAAAACAGCTTGAAAGCGGACAGCTAAGGGAGGCAGTCGGATATGAATGACAGAATATTGTCGTTGCTCGGATTGTGCCGCCGTGCAGGAAAGCTTGTAATCGGAGCTGACCCCTGCATTGACTCAATGGCAAAGAGCAAGGCAAAACTGATTTTGTATGCAAATGATTTTTCACAAAACAGCTTAAAGCCTGTTTTATTGCAGGCGCATAAGCAAAATGTTCGTGTACTTGAAGTAAACAGAACCAAAGATGAAATAAGTTTTTCACTCGGCAAACTTTGCGGAGTTTTATCGGTGGAGGACAAAGGTTTTGCAGATAAGCTTGCTATGCTTATTGAAGGTGAACAGAGAGGAGAATAATATGATAAAATACAAAGTAAGAGATGTTGCCAAGGATTTAGGCGTTAGTGTAAAAGAAATTTCAGATATTCTTGAGAAAAATTGCGATGTTACAAAAAAGGCTATGGCTACTCTCGAGGAGAGCGAACTTAATATTATTTTTGACGCCGTAACACAGAAAAACAATGTGGCAAATTTTGATAAGTTTTTTGCGTCAAGAAATAAAACCGCAGAACCTGCAAAGGCAGAGGTTAAAGCCGAGAAAAAGGCTAATAATAAAGACAGCAAAGACAACAAGCCGAACGGCAGAAAGAATGACCGCAAGTCTGACAATAAGGACAACAAGGCAGAGGGCAAAAAGCAGAATAAAGTTCAGGATAAGTCTGCAAAGCAAACAAAGGCTGAACCAAAGGCTGAACCAAAGGCAGAGTCAAAGCCTGTTGAAATTACAAGCGAGGAAGAAACTTCAACCCGTAAGCGCAGAGTAATTGATACCCGTGCCGTAAATGTTGATGTTGAGCGTTACAACCAGAAGTACGATGACCTTGCAAACGCATCTTCAAAGATGAGAAGTACAGACAACACTGTTAAAAAGCAGAAGTTTACTAACCGTTCTCAAAAGCAGAAGGGCAGAAGACAGGGCAAGAGAGAAACCGAGCAGGAGCGTTTAAAGCGTATTGCGCTTGAGCGTAAGCAAAAGCAGATGACAATTCAGATTCCTGACGAAATCGTAGTACAGGAGCTTGCTTTAAGACTTAAGGCTACTGTTGCCGAGGTTGTTAAAAAGGCATTCCTTATGGGTACAATGGTAACAGCAACCGACACAATCGACTTTGATACAGCGTCACTCATTGCAATGGAGTTCCACGCAAAGGTTGAAAAAGAAGTTGTGGTTACAATCGAAGAAAGAATTATTGACGACAGTGAAGATGACGATACAAATCTCGTAGAGAGAGCGCCGGTTGTAGTTGTAATGGGTCATGTTGACCACGGTAAAACTTCAATCCTTGACGCTATCCGTCATGCAAATGTTACAGCAGGCGAGGCAGGCGGTATTACTCAGCACATTGGTGCTTACAGAGTAGAAATCAACGGCAAGCCTATCACCTTCCTTGACACACCGGGTCACGAGGCTTTCACTACTATGAGAGCAAGAGGTGCGCAGGTAACAGATATTGCAATCCTCGTTGTAGCTGCCGATGACGGTATTATGCCGCAGACAGTAGAGGCTATCAACCACGCAAAGGCTGCGGGTGTATCTGTAATTGTTGCTATCAATAAAATGGATAAGGTCGGCGCAAATCCGGAGAATGTTAAGCAGCAGCTTACAGAGTATGAGCTTGTTCCGGAGGAATGGGGCGGCGACACACCTTGTATTCCTGTATCTGCAAAAACCAAAGAGGGTCTTGACGACCTCCTCGAAATGGTAACACTTATTGCAGAAATGAAAGAGCTTAAGGCTAACCCTGACAGAGCCGCAAAAGGTACTGTTATTGAGGCTCGTCTTGATAAAGGCAGAGGTCCTATTGCCACTGTACTTGTACAGAACGGTACACTTCATCAGGGTGACATCGTAATTGCAGGTACTTGCGTAGGCAGAGTAAGAGTAATGGTAAACGATAAGGGCGAGAGAGTAAAAGAGGCAGGCCCTTCGGTTCCTGTTGAAATTACAGGTCTTGCAGAAGTTCCGCAGGGTGGCGATATATTCAACGCTGTTTCTGATGAAAAACTTGCAAGAGAGCTTGTTGAGCAGAGAAAGGCATCTCAGAAAGAGGAGCAGTTCAAGGCTCAGACTAAGGTTACACTCGACAACCTCTTTGACCAGATGAAGTTAGGCGAGGTTAAGGAATTACAGATTATCGTTAAAGCCGATGTTCAGGGTTCTGTTGAGGCTGTAAAACAGTCACTTGAAAAGCTTTCAAACGACGAGGTAAGAGTAAATGTAATTCACGGCGGTGTAGGTGCTATCAATGAATCCGATGTTATGCTCGCCGAGGCTTCAAATGCAATTATAGTAGGCTTTAATGTTCGTCCTGACAGCGTTGCTGCCGCAAATGCGGAAAGCGCAGGCGTTGATATGCGTCTTTACAGAATTATCTACGATTGCATTGAGGAGATTGAGGCTGCTATGAAGGGTATGCTCGCTCCTAAGACAAGAGAGGTAGTTCTCGGCACTGCAGAGTGCAGAAATGTAATTAAGATTAAGTCCGTAGGTACAATTTCGGGTTCTTATGTAAAGAGCGGTAAGATTGTAAGAAACGCAGGCGTAAGAGTTATTCGTGACGGTATCGTAATTGCCGAGGATACTATCGCATCATTACAGCGTTTTAAAGATGCGGTTAAGGAAGTAAACGAGGGCTACGAGTGCGGTATCGGTCTTGAGCGTTTTAACGATATTAAAGAGGGCGACCTTTTCGAGGCTTACACAATCGAGGAGTATCGTGATTAATCAGTGATTAGCGGTTAGCGGACAAAGTGATGAAAATTGCTTTGCCGCTAATCGTATTATTACGACATAGCTGATTAAAAATATTAAATTATGGTTTAGCGGAGTGTCGGTCGGGGGATTGAAATTTAGCTAACGCCGTTGTGTTCAAGCCGCCAAACAGCGAGCTGTTTGGCTATCATTAGATTGCATAAGCGGAAAGTATTTGTGGGCTTTGCCCACACCCACGACCTTTGAAATGGTCGACCAAACTTTTATAATTGACTTGTGAAGTATTCCGCTAAACCATAATACATTATTGTTACCCAAACATTTAGAAGAGAGCCTAATTTTCTAATCAAAAAACCACCGAATTGCATTTATAACAACTCGGTGGTTATGTTTTTGCATAATATTTAATTAAAAAAATCAGTCTGTATCGAGTTTAAGTACAGCCATAAATGCCTCTTGCGGAACTTCAACAGAACCGAGCTGGCGCATACGCTTTTTACCCTCTTTCTGCTTTTCAAGAAGTTTCTTTTTACGGGAAATATCACCGCCGTAGCACTTTGCAAGTACATCTTTTCTCATAGCCTTAACGGTTTCTCTCGCAATGATTTTACCGCCAATGCAAGCCTGAATCGGAACTTCAAACAGCTGTCTTGGAATTTTCTCCTTGAGCTTTTCCGCCATCTTTCTCGCTCTGCCATATGCCTTGTCTGCGTGAATAATAAACGACAGTGCATCGACAACATCACCGTTGAGCATAATGTCAAGTTTAACAAGGTTGCTCTTTACATAATCCTTAAGCTCATAGTCAAAAGATGCATAACCTCTTGTGCGTGATTTTAAGGTATCAAAGAAATCGTAAATAATCTCGGCAAGCGGTAATTCATAGTGCAAGTCAACCCTGTCTGCATCAATGTACTGCATATCTATAAATATGCCTCGTCTGTCCTGGCAAAGCTCCATAATGTTGCCGACATATTCCTTTGGTGAGTAAATATGTGCGGTAGTCATCGGCTCTTCTGCCATTGCAATAAGTGCAGGGTCAGGATAATTTGTCGGGTTGTCAATCATCTCAACAGTGCCGTCTGTTTTGGTTATTCGGTAAATTACGCTCGGCGCAGTTGTGATAAGGTCAAGCTGATATTCACGCTCAAGTCTTTCCTGAATAATCTCCATATGAAGAAGTCCGAGAAATCCGCAGCGATAGCCAAATCCGAGAGCAACAGATGTTTCGGGCTCAAAGGAGAGCGCCGCATCGTTGAGCTGTAATTTTTCAAGAGCATCTTTCAGGTCGCCGTACTTTGCACCGTCAACAGGATATATACCGCAGTAAACCATTGGCTGAGCCTCACGATAACCCGGTAAAGGCTCTTTGGCAGGATTTGCCGTAAGGGTAACGGTGTCACCAACCTTTGCGTCTGCAAGAGTTTTGATAGATGCCGCAATGTAGCCAACCTCGCCGGCATAAAGTCCGTTGGTAGATTCCATTGATGTGGCATGCATAAGACCACATTCCACAACGGTGAATGTACTTCCTGTTGCCATAAGTTTAAATTCGTCACCCGGGTGAATCTGTCCCTCTTTAAGACGAACATAAATGATAACGCCTTTGTAGCTGTCGTAGTAGCTGTCAAAAATCAGCGCACGGAGAGGTGCGTTGACATCGCCTGTCGGAGCAGGAATGTCTGATACGATTTTTTCGAGGACAGCGTGAATATTGATGCCTTGCTTAGCGGAAATTTTTGGTGCGTCCTCGGCAGGAATACCTATTACATCTTCAATTTCTTCGATAACTCTGTCAGGATCGGCACTCGGCAGGTCGATTTTGTTGATTACGGGCACAATTTCAAGACCGCTGTCGACAGCAAGATAAGTGTTGGCGAGAGTTTGAGCCTCAATGCCTTGAGATGCATCAACAATAAGCACTGCACCCTCACAAGCCGCCAAAGAACGGGAAACCTCGTAGTTAAAGTCAACATGACCGGGAGTGTCAATGAGGTTGAAAAGATATTTTTCGCCGTTGTCGGCATCATAAGTAACCGATACGGCACGAGCCTTTATTGTTATGCCACGCTCACGCTCAAGTTCCATATCGTCAAGGAGCTGTGACTCCATATCACGGGCAGATACCGAATTGGTCTGCTCAAGAATACGGTCGGCAAGCGTACTTTTGCCGTGGTCAATATGAGCAATTATGCTGAAATTTCTAATTTTGTCCTGTGGAAATGACAATTCTATCACCTTTTCGCAGATATTTGCAGGTAAGCCTGCACCTGAATTAACAGACTGAACGCCTGTCCGAATATATACATATTTATAATAACACATTTTGCATTTGTTGGCAATAAATTTGTGATTGTACGGAAAGAAATACATACAAGATAATTTAAGATTTACATTTTATTTAGTTGTATAAAATTATTGTAATAATTATTGAAAATAATTTAATTTATTGCTATAATGTATAGTAATTAACAAAATTATAAGACGGGAATGAGGAAAATATGAGAAAAACATTCAAAAGCTCTGTAGCTATAATAGTAGCTCTCTTAATAAGTAGTATTCAATGCTTTTATTTAACGGTGCACGCTGCGGATTCAAGTAATGAAAATATATTTTACATAGGAAATACAGTTAATACCGGGCATGATACGGGTTTTTCAAAAAATGATAAAATTATAGAAGACGATCCGCACTTTGGATGGGAATTAGGAAAATTCTATATTAGCGGATATACAAGAATTAAAAACAGTGAAAATGAAAGTCCGATTTTTCTCAAAACGGTTGGTGATACTGTAACTTTATGGTTTGAATTGGAACAGAATATAGATAAACTTAATGACAATGAAGAACTAAGCATTTGTGACGATACCAACGGATACGATGAATATTTTGGTGTAGAAAAAACTGATTTTGGAAAAGGAACTTTGATTATTCGTCATACTGATTATCAGAACCATACTGTTGATCCGGTTATTTATACAAATTATTTATCTGCAAGTGCAAAACAAAACGAAGCTGTAAAAGTTGAACTTTGTGAAGAGGGCGACTATGAGGTTGCTTTGGATTATGAAATCAGTAAAACTAATTTTAATATATTTGGCTGGAAACCATTGCCGTCATATTATAACTATAAAGTGTTTTTCAAATTTTCTGTACGAAACGGAAATTGCATGGTGTATCCTTTTGATGTTAAAACCGGAGATGAACTTACAAATAAGTCAATAACAGAAAATGGCTTTTATTTGGATTTAGCGAAATCAAGATATTTGAATATTGATATTCAAAAACAAATACGCAAAGATGGTGCAGAGGGGCTCACCGAAGATGTACGTTTTAATAAACCCGCAAAAGATGGCGAAGAATACACGGATGAGGGTATATATACAATCACTGTAAAAAATATTTATACAGATCAAACTACTACAAAAGTAATTTATGTTGGTACGGATGATGTATTAAAAGCACATGTAGCAACAGGACTGTCTATTTCTGAAGTAGAACATCAGCTTGCGTTAGGTGGAAAGGTAGCAGAGGACGGAACATTGATAACAGCATCTAACGAAACTTTACCGGTTATAGAGGAAACAAATCCGACAGATGGCGATTCAAATAAAAAAGAAAATATTTTATCAACCGTAAATAAGAATCAAAACAGTAATGAAAAACCAATATGGTTTATTTGGTTGTATATCGCAATTGGATTAATTGCGATAACGGCAATTATTATTACAATTGTATTTATTCGAAAAAAGAAAAAAGCTGAAAGTGATAATGATATATATTCGAATAGCGACAGGAGTGTGAAAAAATGAAAAAACTAATAGCTTTAATATTAATATGTACACTTCTGGTTGGCTGTACATCTCAAATAAACAGTGAAGTCAGCGATACAATTCCAACAGAAAATGTAACACAAAGTATATTATCAGAAGAAGTTCCAACCTTTACGGGACTGGATGATACAAGTTTATTAAATTATATAGAAGATGAAGTATATGAAAATCTTGTTGAAAAACTAAACAGCGAAGATTACTTTGTTGAAAATGTAAGTACGCAGTATATATCTAAGGAATATCTCGAAGAAGTTGAATACAACTCAAAAGAGAATATATATTTTGGGTATACTTTGTCTGAATTAGATTCATGCTTTCAAGGCAAAAGATATATTTTTACTTCGGATGATGACGGAAAAACCATTGTAAAAGAATTTGAAAAGTATGATGATACTTATGAACAAGTAATCAAAAATGTAGCTATCGGAACAGGTGTAATATTAATTTGCGTAACGGTTTCTGCTGTAAGTGGTGGCGCAGGATTACCTGCCATGAGTGCTGTTTTTGCAGTATCAGCAAAAACGAGTGCTGTTATGGGTTTATCATCAGGTATAATCGGCGGAGTTGCAGCAGGATTAGTAACAGGAATACAGACCGGTAATTTTGAAGAAGCCATAAAATCCGGTACATTAGCCGGCAGTAATGAATTTAAATGGGGAGCAATTACCGGTGCTATTTTTGGCGGTGCTTCAGAAGCGGCCGGGCTAAAAGGTGCAACGCTAAATGGTTTAACGATGAATGAAGTTGCTTCAATTCAAAAAGAATCAAAATATCCTTTGGATGTTATTAAGCAGTTTTCAAACATGGAACAATATAATATTTGTAAAAAAGCCGGATTATCAGCAGAATTTGTAAACGGAAATGTTGCATTGATTCGAAAAATAGATTTGAATTTTGTTGATGAATATGGTCGCACTAACTTGCAAAGAATGTTAGACGGCTTTGCTCCACTTGACCCTGACGGTATTCCATATGAACTTCATCACATCGGACAGAAAGCTGATTCTACACTTGCTATTCTAACCCAAGCTGAACATAGGAAAAATGGAAACAATAAAATATGGCATAAATTCGGAGAAGAGACCGAAGTTCATGGTAAGGGAAACAAATGGAATCAACAGAGAGCAAAATTTTGGACTGAATTTGCACAGAGAGCCATATCTACGGGAGGAGTATAAGAGTGAAAGATATTTTAAATTTGATAAAAAATAAATCAAAATTTTATAGCATAGGAAATATATCAGAAGAAAATATAAAAGAAGCAGAATTAATATTAAATATTAGATTTGCTTCTGATTATAGAATGATGATTAAAGAATATGGCGCAGTTACATTTAGCGGTCATGAATTAACAGGCATATGTAATTCGAAAAGATTGAATGTAGTTGATGTTACTAAAGAAGAACGCAAATATAATAAAGTGCCTGAGGATTGGTATGTAATTGAACAGGCAAATATTGACGATATAGTAATATGGCAAGATACAAACGGTGTTGTATATCAAACAATGCCAAATAAAAAGCCAATAAAACTTTGCAATTCTCTTTTAGAATATATTGATTTTTAATTAACTGTTTAAGCATAATGTTAAAAAGCTGTCTTTCCCACAAGAAAAACAGCTTTTTTATTATACATATTTATATTTTTTTCTGTTGGCTGCAAAGAACGATATGCTTACAATGAGCGAGCAAATTTCTGCGCCGACAACGGCAAGCCATATTCCGTTGAGGTCAAGTAATAACGGAAGAATAAAGATAAATGCGACCTGAAAAACCAGCGTTCTCAAAAATGAAATTATAGCGGAAACAAGACCGTTGTTCAGCGCTGTAAAAAATGCCGAGGCAAAGATATTGATACCGCTTATAATGTATGACAGCGCAAACAGGCAGATTGCATTGGTTGTCATATCGTGCAGTTCTTTGTTGTATCCTACGAAAATTCCTGCCAGAGCAGAGGAAAAAATTTCTGCACAGGCGGTAAGGATAACTGCGGTTGCCGACAGCAAAATAAGGCTTTTTTTGAAAAGGCTTTTCAGCTCATCGGTATTTCCTGCGCCGTAGTGGTATCCGATAATCGGAGCAACTCCGACCGAGTAGCCGAGGTAAGTGCCGACAAAAATAAATCCGACATACATTATAATGCCGTAAGCTACAACGCCGTCGTAACCCGCATATTTAACAAGCTGTAAATTGTAGAGCATATTTACAAGCGACATTGAAATGTTTGTTACCATTTCGGAAGAGCCGTTTGTGCAGGTTTTAAGTATCGGTTTAAGTTCAAGTTTGGTTTTAACAAGCTTCAGCGGCGACTTGTTTTTGCGTGCAAAGTAGAATATCGGGATCATTGCGCCGATAAATTGGCTTATACCGGTTGCAAGCGCAGCGCCAAATACGCCCAAGCCGAATACATAGATAAACAGGAAGTCAAGCACCATATTTGTAAGTCCTGCGGCAAGAGAAACTCCAAGTCCCATTGCAGGTTTTTCGGCAACTACAAGAAAACTTTGAAAGCAGTTCTGAAGCATAAAGAATGGGAGAGCGAACAAAAGAGTTCTGCCGTAAACCGAACAAATATTAACCATTTCGCCCTCTGCGCCCAAAAGTTCGGAGATTTGTCTTATAAACAAAATACCGATTGCCGCTAAAACAATACTCGCAATTACCAAAAAATAAATCAGCATTGAAAAATAGCGGTTGGCAAGTTTTTTGTTGCCCTCGCCAATGGTCTTTGAAACAAGAGCACTGCCGCCTGTACCAATCATAAATCCCACAGAGCCGAGCATCATAAGTGCCGGCATAATCAGATTAACTCCCGCAAAAGACTCACTGCCCGCAACATTTGATACGAACAGTCCGTCAACAACCCCGTAAACAGATGTAAAAATCATCATTGCAACAGTTGGAATTGTAAATCGGATAAGTTTTTTGTAGGTAAAATGCTCCAATAACTGAATCATATTTCACTCTCCTTTATTTTTACATAAAAAAGGAGCTCAGCTATATTCATAACCGAGCTCACCCGACATCTTATCGACAGTGTTCCAAAATAGAAACGGTGTTACGACACCCTGTCCTCCGATGACCATATTTTATTATAAGTACAGACATTTTAGTACATTTTTTTATCAATGTCAAGGGCTTATGCTCAATTTGACCTTTAAAGCAGAAAAGTTTTAACATTATTTTAATGGTATGTTAATAATATTGTGGATGGGAAGTATTGAAAAAAGAGCTAAAAGGTAGTATTATTAAATTACAGAGAAATACAGATAAAAACAAGACGATTTTAAGGTGCTTTATTATGATTTCAGTTAATGATTATAACTACACATCACGCAAGCCGAGGTTTCAGCTTGCTTATAAAATTCTCAGCGGATTTCAGTTTGCAATCATTCTTTGTTCGGTGATAAATGTTGTTAGTTTACTTTTTACGCATCATTTTCATTCCTTTTTAGGTAGCTTGGTAAGTGTAACGGTGCCGCTTTACAAATTTTATTTTTCATTTTCTCAAGATTATTTGTACTTGGTAGAAAGTTTCGTGGTTATCGGTATTATAACATTTCTTTCAATTATGTCGCTTATGGAGTGTATTGGTAAAACCGACCAAAGCATTATAATTCCCACAAAGTATATGGTAATGAATTTTATAGTGGTTTCCATACTGGAAGTTAACACACTTAGAAATGGCGGCGAGTTATCGGAAAAGGCTTGTCCTAACATTTCCGTAGCTGTTTTTGGAAGTGCTGTTTATTTAATATCTTGTTTTATAGTTATGCTGCTGAAAATCTTTGAAAATAATGATTACTTTACAGAGATGCGATGGCATCATCATGGTGAGTTCTCGCTTTGGAATTATGCTGTGTTTGCTAAGAAAAAACGAATTGTTTATATGTTTGAGGCAGCACCGGCACTTGCTGCATTTTATTTTTATTATCACAGCTATAATAGTTTCTTTTTAAAAACAGTAGATCTAATCGAATTGAACGGTGCTTATATCTTTGTTGCTTTTGTTGTTATACTTACATTTTTCGGAAATATGTATTCATTAAAAAAATACAAAAAATCTCAGCTTGAACCGGATCCGCCGGAAAGCTATTTCAAAAACTATTACTTAAGTCAGATAATTTCATTTGTATTGTTTGCAATTTCATACTTTGTAGTGCTTTTGCTGTTTAAACAGTAAGTATAAAAGGTTCTATTCTAAATGTTGGGGTAACATTAATATTATGGTTTAGCACGCACAGTTTAGTTTAATAAATTTTTTAATTCGGGACAGAAACTATTAATTTTGTTTTACTTTGTTTCCCGACCGATAATCCGCTAAACCATCATTTCTTACAACTATTTACAAAAATCATAAAAGAAAAATGCAGTCCGTTTATATGGACTGCATTTTCTTTGGGTAATTATTTATATGAAGTTTTAGGAAAAGGTTTAGTAAATCAGTTTGTAAAGAGAGATTTTCTCTTACCGTAATATACAGCGTAAATTAAAAAAAGTATTACTGCCGCAATCATTGATACAACAATTAAGTAAAAATATATTCTAAAAAAGCCAATTACAACAATATTTGTCACCGCATACGCTGCCGGTATTAATACCGAAACACCCAAGCAGGTGTATAATAGTTGGAGTGCGTCTTTTTTAAAACCTGCGAGTTTTTGTCGGGTTATTACAATCAGTATGGCATACATCACAAAAAATATACCGAATAATATGTCATAGGTCTGCATCATAGGATGCTGGGCATATATTTGAGCATTGTTAAATATAATTTGTGAGCCGTTGATGACAGCGTGGGTTTTGCCTATAAAAAACGGAACAGCCGCAAAAAGTGTAATCGCTGTCAGCGTGAAAAGTGCAAAATAAATTGTAAATTTATGCCATTTGAGTTTATAATTACCTTTCATAATATTGCTCCTATACTGTTACTTTATGAATATATTATAACATTCGGACTATGACAATATAGTGACAAAAAATAGAAAATTAAAAAAAGTTTTTTGCTTTTTGTGGAGAGAATTTTAAAAAACTGACTTTTTGGCATAAAAGTTGAGCCTAAATTTTTAATCCAAATAATATTTGAAAAATTAAAGTAAAATTAATAAACAGTCCGTTGAGAGCGGAGTTTTCTCCCGACGGACTGTTAATCGAATTTTTAATCTTTGTATTTATTTACAAAATACTTTTATAGGTGTCGTTTAAAATGTTATACGAATTTTCAAGATATTTTTGTTCTGACGGAGTAAGTTTTAGTTCAAGCATACGCTTTGCGCCCTCACTTCCGATTATTGCCGGATTGCCGAGGAAAACATCTTTTTTGCCGCCGTATTCACCCCGTAATCTAACGGATACCGTGAGTACGGAGTTTTCGTTTTCAAGCACGGCTCTTGCTACACGCACTATTGCCATTCCTATGCCGTAGTATGTCGCTTTTTTGGCGGCGATAATTTCGTGTGCGGCGGTACGGACTTCTCGGGTTATTCGGTCTAAATCCTCCATAAAATAGCTTTTGGAATTGTCTGAAAGAACATCGCAAATCGGTTTTACCGCAATTAGAGCCTGCGACCAAGGTACAAATTCACTGTCGCCGTGTTCGCCGATTACATAGGCGTGTATGTTGCGTGGGTCAACTTCAAAGTATTCGCCCAAAAGATACCGAAGTCTTGCGGTGTCAAGGGTTGTACCCGTGCCGATTACTTTTTCGGCTTTAAATCCCGAAAGCTCGCAGGTAATTCTTGTCATAATGTCAACGGGGTTTGTAGCGACAATAAATATGCCCTCAAATCCGCTTTCCGTTACCTGCGGAACAATTTTTCGGAAAATTTCGTAATTGCCTTTTAACAGCTCAAGTCTGCTTTGCGACGGTTGCCGCTGACTGGCACCCGCACAGATTACAACGATGTCGGCATCTTTACAGTCGCTGTAATTTCCTGCGTAGATTTTTGTGCTGGCAGGCGAAAAAGCAATGCCGTGGTTTAAATCCATTGCCTCGCCTCTGGCTCGCTGTTCATTTATGTCGATGAGTACAAGCTCGTCACAAAGGTTTTGATTCAGAGCCGCATATGCAAAACTCATACCGACCATTCCTGTACCGACAAGTGCGATTTTCTTTTTGTTTGTAAACATATTATTATCCTTTCTGACTTATAATGTAGAGTTGGAGTGATTTTGTTTTGCTTTTTGCAAATCGGATTTTTTGCTGCGAATTTGAAAATGTATCAAATATATTTTTACAATAAAAGATGAATTTATACGGCTGTATGTACATTGTTTTGGAAAAAAGTGCTTAAGGATTATGATGAAAAAAGACGAATTTGTATTGAAAATTTAATGCTATTGTGATAAACTAATATTAAGCATACAATGCGATTTTATGTGTTGGATTTAAAAAGATTATACGAAGGGATAGATTTGAGATGTATAAGATAGTTAAAAAGAAATCACTCAACCCTACCGTTACTCTTATGGAAATTGACGCTCCGCTTATTGCAAAAAAAGCACAGCCGGGTCAGTTTATTATCCTTAGAGTTGACGAGGACGGTGAGCGTATTCCGCTTACTGTTGCAGGTTATGACAGAGAAAAGGGTACAGTTCGTATTATTTTCCAGATTGTCGGTGCTACAACAGAAAAACTCAACCACTTAAATGAGGGCGACTGCCTTCACGATTTTGTAGGCCCGCTCGGTGTTCCTACTCATACAGACGGCTACAAGAAAGTTTGCGTTGTAGGCGGCGGCGTAGGCTGCGCAATTGCACTTCCTATTGCTGAAAAGCTCCACGAGCTCGGCGTAGAGGTTCACTCTATTGTCGGTTTCAGAAACAAAGACCTTGTTATTCTTGAAGACGAATTCAAGGCTTGTTCAGACAAGTTTATTGTTATGACAGATGACGGTTCACACGGCAGACAGGGCGTTGTTACAACTCCGCTCGAAGAGATGATTAAAGCCGGCGAGAACTATGACCTTGTAATTACTATCGGTCCACTTATTATGATGAAGTTCGTTGTTAAGACAACAAAGCCTTACAACATTCCTACCACAGTTTCTATGAACCCGATTATGATTGACGGCACAGGTATGTGCGGCGGCTGTCGTCTTACGGTTGGCGGCGAAACAAAGTTTGCTTGCGTTGACGGCCCTGATTTTGACGGCTTCCAGGTTGACTTTGACGAGGCTATGAAGCGTGGCGCTATGTACAAGGAATTTGAGCGTAAGGCTTACAGCGAAGCTTGTAATCTGTTTAAGAAGGAGGTTGAGTAATTATGCCGAATATGTCACCTAAAAAAGCTCCTATGCCTACACAGGAGCCTAATGTAAGAAATAAAAACTTTCTTGAGGTAGCTACAGGCTACACAGAGGAAGTTGCAATCGAAGAGGCACAGCGTTGCCTTAATTGTAAGCATAAGCCTTGCGTATCAGGCTGTCCGGTACATATTTCAATTCCTGATTTTATCAAGGAAGTTGCACAGGGCAACTTTTCGGGTGCTTATGATGTAATTTCAAAATCAAGCTCACTTCCTGCAGTTTGCGGCCGTGTTTGCCCACAGGAAACACAGTGTGAGTCAAAATGCGTAAGAGGTATTAAGACCGAACCTGTAGGTATCGGCAGACTTGAGAGATTTGTTGCCGACTGGCACAATGCTCAGACAGATGTTGTTGTAAATAAGCCGGAGCCAAACGGTCATAAGGTAGCTGTAGTAGGTTCAGGCCCTTCAGGTCTTACTTGCGCAGGCGACCTTGCAAAAATGGGTTACGATGTAACTGTTTTTGAGGCACTCCACCTTGCAGGCGGCGTTCTTGTTTACGGTATTCCCGAATTCAGACTTCCAAAGTCAATCGTTCAGAAAGAAGTTGATACACTTAAGGCTCTCGGCGTTAAGGTTGAAACAAATATGGTTATCGGCAGAGTTATCTCTATTGACGAGCTTATGGACGATATGGGCTTTGAGGCAGTATTTATCGGTTCAGGTGCAGGTCTTCCGAGATTTATGAAGATTCCGGGCGAGAACCTTTGCGGCGTTTATTCCGCAAATGAGTTCCTCACAAGAACAAACCTTATGAAGTCTTATAAAGAGGATTCCGCTACACCTATTATGCACGCTAAAAAGGTTGCTATCGTAGGCGGCGGTAATGTTGCTATGGACGCTGCCCGTTGTGCAAAGCGTCTTGGTGCAGATGAAGTTTACATTGTTTACAGAAGAAGTGAAGAGGAACTTCCTGCAAGAAGAGAAGAAGTTGAGCACGCTAAGGAAGAGGGCATTATCTTTAAGCTCCTTAACAACCCTGTTGAAATTCTCGGTGATGAAAACGAGTTTGTAACAGGTATGAAGTGCGTTGAGATGGAACTCGGTGAGCCTGACGAAAGCGGCAGAAGAAGACCTGTTGTTAAGCCGGACAGCGAGTTTGTACTTGATGTTGACGCAGTAGTTATTTCTATCGGTACATCACCAAACCCACTTATCAAGGCTACTACAAAGGGCCTTGAAACACAGAAGTGGGGCGGCATTATCACTGATGAGCACGGTCTTACATCTCGTGAGGGCGTATATGCAGGCGGTGACGCTGTAACAGGTGCTGCTACAGTAATTCTTGCAATGGGTGCAGGCAAAACAGCCGCAGCAGCTATTGACGAGTACATTAAAAGCAAAGAGTAATTCTTATATAAAAAACATTTACCCGATTATAGCAAAAGCTATAGTCGGGTATTTTTTGTGTGTTTCATCGCTAAGATTAATAATTAAGGCTCTTTATCAAAAGTTGGTGTAATTATGGTTTGGCAAAATAATTAAAAAATTTAGGTCAAGCCTTTTTAAAGGCTTGCGGGTTTGGGCAGAGCCCATAAAAAGTTTCCCTTACATCAAATTATCGGGCGCAAACAGCAAAGCTGTTTGCGTGCTAAGACAATGTTTTGAAAACAGGCGATAGGCCTTAAAAAGGGGAATAGATAAAATAATGTGCCGTCATTGCGTAGCAATGACGGCACAAATTATAGGGAGTATCTTTTCTCTGTTGCTGTCGCATTGGCTTTCGCCATTGTGTTCAAGCCGCCAAACGGCAAGCCGTTTGGCTATCAGAATTTGCGATAGCATAAAGTATTTGTGGGCGTTGCCCACACCCATAACCTTTGAAAAGGTTGACCAAACTTTTATATTTTTTACGAAATGCTATGTTAAACCATATTTATCAATCGTTTATAACCAAAAACAAAAAGGCTGACCGACCGTAACTATTGTTACAATCGGGCAACCTATAAAAACCTTAAGTGTTATTTTAGAGCTTTTTTATAAAGCTTTTTATAAAGCAAGAACATTGCGGCCGACACTATAAGGAAAAATGCCGAGCAAGAAAGAATACATACAAGCATATTGTTTGCACAAGATACAAACAGCATATATGTAGCCCTTGAGGCAATGTTAAAGGTTTCTACCTTCTTTGACAGCAAGATAATCAACGGCAGAACTGCGGTTGACAAAAATGTTGCCGAAGTTGCATAACAGATATATCTTGCGGCTCTGTGTTTCCACTTTGTGGAGAGTATAAAGATTACAATAATTAATATTGAAAGAATAAGACAAACTGCCATTACATACGGAACGATTGTCTTTAAATTCTGAAATCTGCCTGCAAGTTTGCCAAAGAAAGGCAATTCAAGCGACTGCTTGTAAATTTTTGCGGCCTCTTTAATAAGATACTCCCTGTTATCGCTTGACACGCTGTTAGGGTCAATACCTTTTTTCTCAATATACTTGTCAAGTGCAGTGTTAAAAGTCTGCTTAAATGCGGTTTTATCAATTACACTGCCCCTGCCCGAATAGTAGTCGCTGAGGTATTTTTCAACATCATCATGCAACATAACTTCGTTTAGTAAGTCGCTAAAGAAATCTTCTTCAAGACCGCTTGCATAACCAAGGTCGGTAAGACTGCTTGTAATTTCATCTTTCTTTTCGGTGATATAATTACAAGTGTTCATATTGTCGAGAATAAAGTTTTCGTTAAGCAGTGTAAACTGCAAAGTACCTGCCAAGGTAAGCACTGTAAGCAGTACGGCAAGTATAAACGAAAGCAAAATATTTACTATTCTTTTAACAGTTGACATAACGCTTAGTCCTCCCCCGATGTTTTATCAATCTGAGGACCGGACACATATTTTGCATACACAAAAAATCTTTTATCGGTAAGACCAAGCTCGTCAAACGGATAGCAAGTGTACATAATAAGATTTTCATAGTCGGCAGAAAGGTCATATGCCGATGCATCGGTAGCCTTTTTTACTGCGGTTTCGGTAATCTCGTATGTATAGTTGCCATAGCTTGTTTTGATTGTGACTTTCTGTCCTGCTTCTGCGTTTTTCAGTCCGTTAAAGTATGTATTATTATGACCGGCTACAAGAATTGTTTTTCCGTAACCCGGTATAAAACTGCCGTTATATATGCCTACACCGTTTCGCAGTGCAACATTTCCGTCACCGAAGAAAAGGTTATTGTCAATAGAGCAATCCTCTATGATAAGTTCGCCGAATTGCTCGCCTGTCTTTGGGTATTGGATTTCACTTATAGGCAGTTTTTTATTTGAATCGGTTTCATTTTCGTTTTCTGACACCGGCACAAATATATTGTTATATTCTGTGGAATAATCTCTTGCAGAGTCCGAAAACATAAGACCTGCTGCCGAAATTAAAGAAGATGACGGCATAAGTACAAGGTAGCCTAAAAGATAAATTACCACAAAAAATATAGAGGGAAGAATTAAAAAACCCTTCCCACCAATTTTTTTATGCCTGTGTCTGGTATTTTTCATATCAGACATTTACAATCAAGCTCTTTCTCTTTTTTTAACAGAAAGAACAACTGTAGCACCTGCTGCAAGAGCAACTGCTGCGCCTGCAACTGTAGCAACAGCGAATGTGTTTACATTAGCGCCTGTTGTAGCAATAGCATTGCTTGTAGTTGTTGTGTTACCCTTACTGTCAGTTGTAACCTTTGTGCTAACAATTGCGTTGCCGTTCTTGTCAGTAGCAGAAACAGTCTTAGTTGCCTTGTCGTAAGAAACTGTAACGCCTACAACATTGGCAGCCTTCTGACCATAAGTGAAGAGCTCCTGCTTCTGAGCTTTGTTAAGATCCTTAACAGTTGAAGCACCCTGTGACTTAAGGTAATCTACAGCATCATTGATGTCCGCAATAATCTCCTTAGATTCTGCGTCTGTCATGTCAATAGTGTTGAAGTAGTTTTCAGCCTGGTTGAGCATCTCATCAGCATTAGTAATAAAACCACCGTTGTAGCTTGTGTTTACTTCTGAAAGCTTGTCAAGTACAGCCTGTTCTGCGCTGTTGATACCAGCGGCAAAAGCCGGCACGCTAGCCATAGCAATAACTGTTGCTGATGCAAGGATTGCAGATAACTTTTTCATTATTTATACCGCCTCTCTAAAGTATTTAGCAAATCGTTGAACAAAATTATATATAAAATTTGCCCAATTATCTACTTTGAACTATATTTTACCACAATAATTCTTTTTTGTAAATACTTTACATTAAATTACTGTCGAATCTTAGCTTTTTTATTTTTTGCAGTAAACAAAGTTGTTTATCTTGCTTGCTTTTGGTATTATTCACGAATTTTCTTGTCTGACATACATTCAACAAGAACAGCTTTTTGCGCATGAAGTCTGTTTTCTGCCTCTTCAAAGATTTCATTGGCATGCTCTTCAAATACATCGGCAGTGATTTCTTCGCCACGGTGAGCAGGTAAGCAGTGAAGAACCATACACTCCGGATTTGTAACAGACATAAGCTCTTTGTTTACCTGATAGCCGGCAAATGCCTGTTCACGGATCTTCTTCTCCTCTTCCTGTCCCATAGATGCCCAAACATCTGTATAAACAACATCAGCGTTCTTTGCAGCCTCCATTGGGTCTTCAACAATTTCAAATTTGCCGTTGCCGTACTTTTTACCGAATTCAATAATGTGTTCAGGCGGCATATATCCCTTTGGGCAAGCTGCAGAGAAAGACATACCTGTGCTGAGTGCGCCGACAATGAGAGAGTTCATCATATTGTTGCCGTCACCGATAAAGCACATTTTAAGTCCCTCAAGTTTACCCTTAAACTCACGAATTGTCATAAGGTCTGCGAGCACCTGACATGGGTGGCAGTAGTCTGTAAGACCGTTGATAATCGGAATAGAGCCGTACTCGGCGAGAGCCTCAACCTCTTCCTGCTTAAATGTTCTGATCATAATACCGTCAAGAAAACGAGAGAGAACTCTTGCGGTATCCTGTACAGGCTCGCCTCTGCCGATCTGTAAGTCATTGGATGAAAGGAAGAGCGGATAACCGCCGAGCTGTGTCATACCTACTTCAAAAGATACTCTTGTTCTTGTGCTTGACTTCTCAAAAATCATACCAAGTGTTTTGCCGGCAAGAATTTTGTGCTCAATGCCGTGCTTCTGCTCATATTTAAGCTGGTCAGCAAGGTTTAAAGTATTGATGATTTCATCTGTTGACCAATCTTCAAGTTTAAGTAAATGCTTCATTTTAATTCTCCTTTAATGTTTTTTCAAGAATATCAAGCGCAAGGTCGATTTCTTTTTTTGTAATGTTAAGCGGCGGCAACATTCTTAAAAGTGACTTTGCGGTAATGATAATAAGTCCGTTTTCAACGCATTTTGCCGCAATGTCGTGTGCGTCGCCGTCTTTAAGCTCAATGCCAATCATAAGTCCCATTCTGCGAACAGCCTTTACGCCGTCCATTTTGAGGACTTTTTCTTCTATATATTTACCCTTTGACTCAACCTCGGAGAGAAACTCCGGCTTTGAAATTTTATCAAGCACATAGTTTGCACCTGCGCAAACAACAGGGTTTGCACCGAATGTTGTGCCGTGAGTCGAAGGTGACATTACATCTTTTAGTTTTTCGCCGCAAACGCATAAGCCGATCGGAAGTCCGCCGCCAATGCCCTTTGCAACTGTGAAAATGTCAGGTTTTACTTCAAAATTTTGGAAAGCGAACAGCTTGCCTGTTCTGCCTGCACCTGTCTGTACCTCGTCAACAATAACAAGAATATCCTTTTCGTTACAGAACTTAACAAGGCTCTGAACATAGTCTTTATCAAGGATATTTACACCGCCCTCGCCCTGAATAAGCTCAAGCATAACTGCGCAGGTTTTGTCTGTTACGGCATTTTCAAGAGCGTTCATATCGTTGGCGTCAACATATGCGAATCCCTGTGTAAACGGGAAAAAGTAGTTGTGGAACACATCTTGTCCTGTAGCCGAAAGTGTGGTTACTGTTCTGCCGTGGAAAGAATTGTTGAGTGTAATAATCTCATTGCGGTCAGCACCGTACTTATCAAAGCTGTATTTTCTCGCAACTTTAATGGCACATTCATTAGCCTCCGCACCGCTGTTTCCGAAGCATACCTTTGAAAAGCCTGTAAGTGTACAGAGTTTTTCGGCAAGATTACTTGCCTGCGGGCAATAAAAGTAGTTTGACATATGCTGAATTGTGTTTGCTTGTTCGCTTACGGCTTTTACCCAGCCGTCCTCGCACCAGCCAAGACTGTTTACACCGATACCCGATGCGACATCAACATATTTTTTACCGTCCTCGTCATAAGCAGTTGCACCCTTGCCGCTTTTTAAAGCTACATTGTATCTGCCGTAGGTGTGCATTATGTACTGCGAATCTTTTTCCTTTGTATTCATCATACCACCCCTTAAGTGTTATCTACATCTTCGTTATTAAAGGAAAAAACAAATATATCCTCACGCTTTTTAAATCCGAAATCCTGCCAGAAGCTCTGACCCGTGGTGTTGTTCTGATAGCAGAAGATATGAGTTTTATCAATCCCTTGGTCTTTAATCGCTTTAATAGCGCTTTTTGCAAGTTCGTGACCGATTCGGTTTCTTCGGTAATCGGGCAGAACCGCCATATGGTGAATAAATCCTCGTCTGCCGTCATGACTTGCAAGTACAGTACCTACAATTTTACCGTCAATTACGGCAACCTTGCTCATACCCTCGCTTCTTGTCAGATAAGATTCTATTTTTGCTTTTTCGTCAGCCTTGGACAAGGCTCTTTTTGAGGTAATCTGCCAGAGGGCAAATACTTCCTCGTAGTCATCGATTGTCATTTCTCTGATTGTCATATCTGTTTTTCCTTATCAACTGCCCGTAGGCAAAATATTTGCAAATCTATTAATAGAACATTGTGCCGATACCCTCATCACTGAACATTTCAATGAGGATAGAGTGTTCAATTCTGCCGTCAATAATGTGTGCTCTGCTTACGCCGCTTCTTACAGCCTCAACACAGCAGTCAATTTTCGGAATCATACCGCCCTTTATGATGCCCTCACGCTTGAGCATAGGAACTTCGCTGACATTTACAACAGATATGAGCGAGTCTTCGTCGTTTACATCTTTTAAAAGACCTCTGATGTCTGTCATAAGAATGAGCTTTTTGGCACCGATTTTTGCCGCAATGTGAGCGGCGGCAATGTCTGCGTTTACATTATAAACATTTCCGTCATAACCGCTTGCAACGGTAGCCACAATCGGAATATAACCGTTGTTGATAACATTCTGCAAAGGTTCGGGATTTACTTCTTTAATCTCGCCTACATAGCCGAGGTCTGCACTTGTAACAAGTTTTTCTGCCATAAGCATATTGCCGTCAAGACCGCAAAGACCGATTGCCTTTCCACCGTGTTTTTCCATAAGCTGAACAAGGTTTTTGTTTACCTTGCCTGCAAGTACCATCTGCACAATGTCAATAGTTTCATCGTCGGTAACACGCATACCGTTTTCAAACTTGCTCTCTTTGCCGACTGCCTTAAGCATTGCATTTATTTCAGGGCCGCCGCCGTGAACAAGCACAACATTAACGCCTACAAGGCGCATAAGTGCAATATCGCTCATAACGGCGCTTTTGAGTTTATCGTTTATCATTGCGTTGCCGCCGTATTTTACAACAATTGTTTCACCGCTGAATTTACGAATATACGGCATAGCTTGTATTAAGACTTTTGCTCTTTTATTAATATCCATTTTTCATTTCCCCTGATATAAATTTAATGCCCGTTTTTCAGATAAATTATGGTTTGGCAAATTACTTTGCCAATTAGGTTCTGTAGTCGCCGTTGATTTTTACATAATCGTAAGTGAGGTCACAACCGTAAGCCTCGGCATAGCCATAGCCGTCATTAAGTGAAACCAAAATATTGATTTCCTTTTCAAGCAGAATTTCCTTTGCTTTTTCTTCCGAAAACTCAACTCCTGCGCCGTCCTTGCATACAAGAATATTGCCTTTGGCGGATTCAAAAGAAACATCTACCTTTTTAACATCAACATCAGCGCCGCTGTAACCGATTGCACACAATACTCTGCCCCAGTTTGCATCTGAGCCGAACATTGCCGCCTTTACAAGGCTTGAACCGATAATGCTCTTTGCAATTTTAACAGCGTTGGGCTTGCTCTTAGCGCCCTCAACCTTGCAAACAAGAAGTTTTGTTGCGCCTTCGCCGTCACCCGCAAGTTTCTTTGCAAGTGCTCTGAAAGCTGCGGTAAGTCCGCTTAAGAATGTATAGTAATCTTCGTTTTTGTTGGTAATCATTCTGTTGCCGGCTTTGCCCGATGCCATAATAGCAAGGGTATCGTTTGTAGATGTATCGCCGTCAACGCTTACCATATTGTAACTGTCCTCAACAGCCTCACGCAGAGCCTCACGCAGCATATCCGAAGAAACAGCCGCATCTGTTGTAACAAAAGAGAGCATAGTACCCATATTAATGTGAATCATACCGCTGCCCTTTGCAATGCCGCCGATTGTAACGGTCTTGCCGTCAAGCTCCATCTGCATAGCCATTTCTTTTTTTACCGTATCTGTAGTCATAATAGCCTCGGCTGCGTCTGTGCCGCCCTCTTTTGTAAGGTGACCTTTCATATATACGCAAGCCTTTAAAATAGGCTGAATAGGCAGAGGCTGACCGATAACGCCTGTTGATGCAACGATAACATCTTCCGCTTTTACACCGAGAGTTTCGCCTGCGATAAGGCACATATGATTTGCAATGTCATATCCGTTTGCGTTGCAGGTGTTTGCATTGCCTGAATTTACGATAACAGCCTGTGCAATGCCGTCTTCGAGGTGCTTTTTTGTTACCTCAATAGCTGAGCTTTTAACAAGGTTTTTGGTATAAACAGCCGCCGCCGTACAGGGAGTGTCGCAATAAATCAGCGCAAGGTCACGCTTTGTTTTATTTGACGGCTTGATTGACGCACAAATACCGGCTGCTGTAAAGCCCATAGGAGAAGTAACTGTGCCTTCGATAAATCTGTAGTTTCCCATAATAAAGCCTCCGTTTTATAGTTTTGCTTAATTATTAATTAAAAAGCAGGCGGAACGATTATAAGACCTGTCTTTTCGTCAAGTCCGAAAATAATGTTCATATTCTGAATAGCCTGACCTGCTGCGCCTTTAACCATATTGTCAATAGCTGCGCAGGCAACAAGTTTGTTTGCTCTTTTATCGTGATGAATGGAAACATCACAGAAGTTTGAATAGCGTACATTGTGAATGTCGGCGCATTTGCCGTCGTCAAGAAGTCTTACAAAAAACTCGTCTTTGTAGAAATCCTCATACGCTTTTCTGATTTGCTCAAAAGTAACGCCCTCGTTAATGTCTGCATAAACAGTGGCAAGAATACCTCTGTTTACAGGTAAAAGGTGCGGCACAAATGTGATTGTTACATCTTCGCCCGAAAGTTTTGAAAGCGTCTGCTCAATTTCGGGTGTGTGGCGGTGGCAGGCTACCTTATAAGCGTGGAATCCCTCGTTAAGTTCAGGGAAGTGATTGCCTTGTGTAGGTTTTCTGCCTGCACCTGTTACGCCGCTTTTGCAGTCACAGATGATACCCTTTGTGCTTACAAGTCCGTTTGCAATTGCCGGAGCAATGGCAAGTGGGGAACAGGTAGTGTAGCAGCCGGGGTTTGCAATTAATTTTTTACCTTTTATTTTATCTCTGAAAAATTCAGGAAGTCCGTAAACAGCCTGCTCGTGGAGCTTTTTGTCAAGGAAAGTGCCGCCGTACCACTCTGTATATTCTTCTTCGCTCTCAAGACGGAAGTCTGCGCCGAGGTCAATGAAAGCCTTGCCTGCGCTTATGCACTTTTCGGCAAGTTCCTGTGAAAGACCGTGGGGAAGTGCGGCGAAGATAACATCGCTTTTCTCAACAACAGCGTCTTGGTCTTCACAGACCATATCGTTTAAAAATGTATATGACGGATAAACATCGCTTAACTTCTGACCTTCAAAAGAAACCGAGCTGATAGCTGAAATTTCAGCCTCGGGGTGACTTGTCAGAAGTCTTACAAGCTCGGCGCCGGCATAGCCTGTTGCGCCTACAATACCTGCTTTTATCATTTTAATCAATCCTTTATGAATATATATCTAACAATTCTTATACTGATACTAATAGTCTATATTTAAATCAATCCGCCAAACATTAACTAAAACAAACAAATAAAAGTTTGAAGTTTCCAAAGGTCACTGACCTTTGGTCGTCTAAGGAAAAAGGATTCTTAAGGGAAAAGGGACTCGAAATCCCTTTTCTCTTGAGCGTGCTTTCTTTTGGAGCTTTTCTTTTCACGCAAAAGAAAAGCGGAATTGGCAGGAGGTTTAATTTAAGACAAAAATTGTTTTTAACAACTGCATTTATAAAATCAATTATAAATTCTTAGCAATTTCAGCCACACGCTTTGCCTGTGCCTTTACATTTTCAGAGGCAGGGCCGCCGAATGCTTTTCTTTCGTTTGTACAAGTTTCAAGTGAAATTGCTCTGTAAACATCATCGTTAAATACATCACAAACCTTTTTGTACTCCTCAATCGGGAGGTTTTCAAGGTCTGTACCAAGCTCAATGCATCTTGCAACGAGTTCGCCTGTTGCCTTGTATGCATCTCTGAACGGTACTCCGTTCTTTGTGAGCCAGTCTGCGCAGTCGGTTGCGTTAATAAATCCGCCTGCTGCCGCTTTACGCATATTCTGCGGAATAACTTTCATTGTGTCGAGCATTGGAGTAAAGGCTGTAAGGCACATTTTAACTGTATCAACAGCATCAAAAATTGCCTCTTTGTCCTCCTGCATATCTTTATTGTATGCAAGGGCAATGCCTTTCATAATTGTAAGTAAAGTCATATTGTCGCCGAAAACTCTGCCGCTCTTGCCACGGACGAGTTCTGCGATGTCAGGATTCTTTTTCTGCGGCATAATTGAAGAACCTGTTGAAAAAGCGTCGTCAAGCTCAATGAATTTAAATTCCCAGCTGCACCACATAATGATTTCTTCTGAAAATCTTGAGAGGTGCACCATAATAATAGAAAGAACAGACGCAAACTCAATGCAGTAATCTCTGTCGGATACACCGTCAAGCGAGTTGTTTGTAATTCTTTCAAAACCGAGCAGCTCGGCTGTAATTGTTCTGTCGATAGGGTATGTTGTGCCTGCTAAAGCACAAGAGCCGAGCGGCATTTCGTCCATTCTCTTAAGGCAGTCCTCAAGTCTTGACACATCTCTTAAAAGCATTTCGCCGTAAGCTAAAAGGTGGTGACCGAAAGTAATCGGCTGTGCTCTCTGTAAATGAGTGTAGCCGGGCATAACGGTTTCGCTGTACTTTTCCGCCTTGTCGGCAATAACCTTGATAAGGTCAACAACGAGCTTTTTAACATTTACAACTTCCTTTTTAAGGTAAAGTTTAATGTCAACGGCTACCTGGTCGTTACGGCTTCTTGATGTGTGAAGTCGCTTGCCGTTGTCGCCGATTCTCTTTGTAAGCTCGCCCTCAATAAAGGTGTGAATATCCTCTGCTTCCATATCAATATGGAGAGTGCCGTTTTCTATGTCTGCAAGGATTCCCTTAAGACCCTGAACTATGTCGTCAGCCTCTTCCTGTTTGATAATGCCGCATCTGCCGAGCATTGTTGCGTGGGCAATACTGCCCTCGATATCCTCTTTATACATACGGCTGTCAAATGAGATTGAGCTGTTAAAATCGTTAGTGGTTTTTGAAAGTTCCTTTTTAAATCTGCCTTTCCAAAGCTGCATATAATCACCTCGGGTTAATGAATGATTGTTAATTTGTGTATTATTTATAATTGATATTGCTGTTTAAAAATATCCGTATAAACAACTGTCAGGGACAGAGAATTTCCCTGTCCCCGAACCGGAATAATTATTTTAATTCATACAAAAGTCTTTGAGTAAAAATTACTTAATAAGACCCTTTTTAGCACGAACCTTGATTGGAAGACCGAAGAGGTTGATGAAACCTGCACTGTCGTTCTGATCGTAAACCTGATCCTCGTCAAAGGTTGCGATTTCTTCATCATAGAGTGAATATGGGCTTGTAACGCCTGCGTCAATGATGTTGCCCTTGTAAAGCTTTAACTTAACATCACCTGTTACATACTCCTGTGTGCTGTCAACGAATGCCGAGAGAGCCTCACGGAGAGGTGTGTACCATTTGCCGTCATAAACGAGTTCTGCAAATGTGTTTGAAAGGTTCTTCTTGTAGTGAAGTGTATCCTTGTCAAGGCAGATTTCCTCAAGCTTGTTGTGTGCAGCGTAGAGGATTGTGCCGCCCGGAGTTTCATAAACGCCACGAGCCTTCATACCAACAAGACGGTTCTCAACGATATCTGTGACACCTACGCCGTTTCTGCCGCCGATTTTGTTAAGTTCTTTAATAAGTTCTACAGAGTCGATTTCCTCGCCGTTAAGTTTTGTAGGAACACCCTTTTCAAATGAAATTGTAACATACTCTGCCTTGTCGGGAGCCTGTTCAGGAGAAACGCCGAGTTCAAGGAAGCCCTCCTTGTTGTACATAGGCTCATTTGCAGGATCTTCAAGGTCAAGACCTTCGTGGCTCAAGTGCCAGAGGTTTTTATCCTTAGAATAGTTTGTTTCACGGTTAATCTTGAGCGGAATGTTGTGCTTTTCAGCGTACTCGATTTCGTCCTCACGGCTCTTGAATTCCCAAGTTCTCCAAGGAGCAATAATCTTCATATCCGGAGCATAAGCCTTGATAGCAAGTTCAAAACGAACCTGGTCGTTACCCTTACCTGTGCAGCCGTGGCAAATAGCGTCAGCGCCCTCGGCTTTAGCGATTTCTACAAGTCTTTTAGCAATGATAGGACGGGCAAATGATGTACCGAGGAGGTATTTGCCCTCATAAACTGCGCCTGCTTTAACTGTAGGAATGATGTAATCGTCAACAAACTCCTTGTTAAGGTCTTCAATATAAAGTTTAGATGCGCCTGTCTTAATAGCTTTTTCCTCAAGACCATCAAGCTCTGTGCCCTGTCCTACATCACCCGAAACAGCGATAACCTCGCAGTTGTCATAGTTTTCTTTTAACCAAGGAATAATAATAGAAGTATCAAGTCCGCCTGAATAAGCGAGAACAACTTTTTTAATTTTATTGTCAGCCATTTTAATTTCCTCCATAGAAATGATTTATATTACTCTTACATTATACGCTTTCTGACGGAAAAATCAAGTGTTTTTTGAATAATTATTCAATACACCGTAAAATTGTGATAAATGCACTTAATTCTAAATAAAACCCAAGGTTTTTACAGCAAAATCAACCTTGATTTCAACATAAATCTTCAATATATGTATAAAAATGCATATATGCAGAAATAATGAATATTCATTTTTTACGCTTGATTTTGCATAAAATGTATATTTTAATGAATATTCAATGCAGATATTCATTTTGACTTGCGGCAAAGCAAAAAATAAACAGCCGATTGGATATTTAATCAAAGTAAAACAGGTCTTCAAATTTTTTGTCCAATGAAATGCATAAAATCAGAGCAAGTATTGCGGCGACAATGCAGGAATATTTATTTCCCGTAACAAGCACTTCTTTTTCGTAAATATCTTGATTTTTGTTTTCTTTTCTGCTTAATTCCAAAATTTTTTCTTTGTCCATAAAAGCATCTTCTTGCCAAGTTTTGTTGTCAACTTTATTATACATATGCCAAGTAAACTTGTTAATAGATTTTTTGATTTATTTATATCACTAAATACAAGCAAGTAAAAAAGCCCGACTGTTTTTACATAGTCGGGCAAGAGTTATAAAATTGCAAGATTTCTTTTCCATATCAAAATTCTTTTTACAGACTCGTCGAGTCTGTCTGCTGTAATTTCTCCGCTTTGTACGGCATTAAGCAATGCGGTATATTCGCTTTCAATATCGCCGCAGCAGAGGAAGTCATTGCCTGCTTTAAAAGCGACAACCGAGAGTGGTTCGTAAATGTCAAGTGCATCAACGGCAAACATATCGAGGTCATCGGTCATAACAACTCCGTCAAATTTTAGCGTATCTCTTATAACCTCATGCACAGGCTCAGAGAGCGAGGCGGGATTTTCGCTGTCAATCGAATTTACTGTTATGTGCGACACAAGAATACTGTCTGCGCCTGCGGCTATACCTGCCTGAAACGGCAGAAAATCGTTGTTCTGCAAGTCCGAGAAAGTTCTGTTGTCTGTAGCGCTTGAGTAATGTGTGTCGCCGTTATCTCCGTATCCGGGGAAGTGCTTTAATACAGTGCCGAGTTTTTTCTCTTTGCTTGCTTTTACAACAGTATCCACAAATCTGCTTGTGCTTGCGGCGTCACTTGAAAAAGACCTGTAATACATAAATGAATTGGGGTCGGAAGTGATGTCGCAGACGGGCGCCATATTTACATTTACGCCGAGCGAAAGCAGAAATTCCGCTTTATCGTATGCGTCGTCTTCAATAGCGCTCCAACCGCCGTTGTTAAATGTATCGCTCGGTGAAAGGTATGCGCTGTCCCTTAGGTTTGGATTATCGCTCGCTCTTACAACCGTTCCGCCCTCTTCGTCTGTGCCAATAATAAGCGGAATTTTGGCATTGGACTGCATAGCATTTATATCGGCATTCACTTCTTCTTTTGTCTTGCCGTCAAAATCTACACCGAAAAGCAAAACGCCGCCGATGTGGTATTTGTTTATTGCGTCGCTCATATCATTGCCACGACAATTTACATAAAACAGCTGTCCGACTTTTTCTTCAACCGTCATTTTTGAAATCATATCGTCAATGTCTGAATATGGGTCGGGAGGAGCGGTGGTTTCTGTCACTGCTGCCTGACTGTTTTGCTCGTCATTTGCCGACTGTGCTTTTGAAGCTTCGCTCGTGTTCTGACAGCCTGCAAGCACTGTTGCCAACATTGCTGCGGTGAGAAGTGATGTAATTGTTCTTTTGATTTTCATTTTATCCCTCATTTAAAAATTTCGACAGTCGTATTTTCTACAAATCTGTCCTTAAAAGTTTTCATCTTTTGCATATGCGGTGTGTTAAGATGTTCTTTTTGCAATTTTTCGGACTGCCATTTTTCAATAAGCAGTACCTCATTGCTTTTTCCGAATGACGGCACAAAGTAATCGTATTTTATACAGCCGTTTTCATTTTGTACAATCTGCGGAAAGCCCTCGTTTTTAAGAGCCGTCAAAAAGTCATTAACCATACCGTTTTTAACGGAATATTTTACGATAAGCGTGATTTCTTTCATTTTATCTCCTTGTCGGTCTTTTTAAGTGTTTTGTAAGTTTCAAAATAAAAGAATTTGTCTGTATATGTACCTATTATACCAACGACTTTGCCCATTGTAAAGGCTGCAAGTACAGTTCCTATACCAAGTCCGTCAAGGTAGCCGAGGCAGAAGAAAGTAAGCGCAGCGGTTATAAAAATCTTCCGATATAACAAATTATTATGCACACTGACAGCCTGCTGTCAGTGTGCATAAAACAAAATTAAAAAAAACAGGCGGTAGCTGTTGTAACCGAAAATGCCCAAAATATAGGCAACGCATTGCGTTGCCTATGAAGGTTAAGTATGTTTCTTTTATTGCTCTCGCATTGACTTTCGCCCATTCACTCAAGCCGCCAAACAGCAAGCTGTTTGGCTATCGTTAGATTGCATAAACGGAAAGTATTTGTGAGCTTTGCCCACACCCACAGCCTTTGAAAAGGTTGACCAAACTTTTATAATACTTTGCAAAATTATTTTGCTAAACCATAATTTTAATTATCGTTTTGCTATTGCTCGCTGTAAGGTGGTAACATCCCTTACATCACGGCGACCGTCAAAGTTTGTATCTGTGTAATAATACTGGAGCGAATCAAGCTCAACCGATCCGGAAATGTACTGTTGCAGCAAAGTAACATCGTTTACATCTACTGTGCCTTGAAGGTCAATATTGCCGAATCTCAATATGTATATATTCGAACCGACAGTACCGCCTCCGCCGCCGACTACATAAGGTTTGCGGTAAGAAAATGTAGTGCAGTAATCTGTTGGTTCATTAATTTTGGTAGACAGATAAATTTCCACGCAGCCGTCCTTATCCGGAACTACGCCCGTTACAGCACCGCCGCTCTGGAAGTACAAGGCGGAGTCATAATAACCGCCGTCGTCTGCTTTTTCGTATTTGAACTTATAATCATGACTGCCGATATTTGAGTATTCCATTGTATGCGAGCCGTCCTTGTTAAAATAATTCGGAGCTAACTCGTGAAGATTTATTTTTGCTTTAACATACCTTCCGCCTTTATTGTCAAATGTGTAACTTGCGTATATGTTTCCCGAACCGCTTGCAAAATAGCGGGCATATTTTTCGGTAGACGGCATAAAGAGTGTTTTGTCACCGCCTATACAATCGGCAAATTTCATGGAGTAGTTTTTTTGAGTATCGCCTCCCTTAAATAATACTCCGTTTGTATAATCGGACGGAATATTGTACGCAGAAACCAAAAGCGTGTTGTTGCCGATGTTTTTTGCCGAGTTGTAAATCTCAACACCCTTATGCGGCTTAACGGTTTTTGCGTTTGCGGTCACTGCTGCACCTGCAGTCAGCACCGCACAAAGAATTAAACATACAAATTTTTTCATTTTATACTCCTTTATAATTATTTGGTAATAGCTTGTTGTAAGTCTGTAACATCTTTAACATTTGTTTTACCGTCACGGTTTATGTCGGAATAAAACATCTGAAGTTTATCAAATTCCGCATCGCCTGCAAGGTATCTCTGCAAAAGGGTTGCATCGTTTACATTTGTACTGCCTTTAAGGTCAATATTGCCAAAACAAAGCATCGGCACATACATACTTATTATTCCGCTGTAATTAGGCAGGTAGGTTGAAAATGCGGTTTTCACACCGGGTTTTGCTTTTATATAAATTTCCACACAGCCGTTCTCGTCGGGTGCAACACCGTTTACCGCACCGCCGCTAAAGAAAGTGAGATTGGAGCCATTTTCCCTAAGAGTGTAGGTTGCTCCGTTTCCGTCTGTATCGGTATATGAACCGTCACTGTTAAAATAGCTTGAAACATCGCTTAATTTTACCCTTAGTTTTACATATTCGCCGCCTGTATTCGCAAAGGAATAGCCTGCATAAGTATTTCCGGTGCTACCGCCGTTTGCCGAAACAAAGCGAGTATAGCTTTCGCTTGACGGCATGGAAATAACGGTATTTTTACCTATACAATCCTTATATTGTACAGCATATGGTTTTCCTGTGTTTTTGCCGTAAAAACACACTCCGCCAAGCGTATTTTTACTAAGATTATAAGTAAACACATTTAAGGTGTTGTTTTCAAGTTTTACCCCTGAATCAAGCACCTGAACGCTCTTATTTTCCCGAACAACTGCCGCATTGGCAGAAACTATTGAGCCTGTTGCCATAACAGCTGCAAGTGCTGTACTTAAAAGTTTTTTCACTATCTTCCCTCCAATTTATTCGGATAAAGCGTTTTGTAAAGCCGTAACATCCTGAACATTTATTTTGCCGTCACGATTAATGTCGGCATGGTACATTTGCAGAGAATCAAACTCTGCATTGCCCGAAAGGTACTGCTGGAGCAATGACGCATCGTTTACATTTACGCTGTAATCTAAATTTATATTGCCAAAAGTAAGCTTATATATCTCTCTGCCGTTTGTTCCGCCGCCACCGCCGCTTGTCAGCCCCACATCAAGGCCGTATTCTGTAAAGTAATTCACACTATGGTCTACCTTTGTACTCACATAAAATTCCACATATCCGTTGCTGTCGGGAACTGCACCGGTAAAAACTCCGCCGCTCTGGAAAAACAAAACAGATTCATAGTAGCCGTCCTTTACCGTTTGACGAGTAAAATTATATGTATGTCCGTCTTGGGTGTGTGTGCCGTTACTTTTAAATTCATTTGGATTTATATCCGACAGCTTGGCTCTTACCTTAACATATTCTCCGCCTGCCTGTCTTAAATCCAAATTAGTAGTTCCGCCCATACTGCTTGAAAGACAAGTCCAAATATTATATTTTTCGTTAGACGGCATAGTTATTGTTTTGGGTGCCGATAAATAATTCTTAAATATATATTTGTATCTTTTTCCGCTTTTTTGACCGTCAAGTACAAATCCGCCGCCTGAGCCTGTATTCTTCATATTGTATGTGTAAATACTTATAGTGTTGTTTTTAGTTGCTATTTTTGAACTCAAAATTTGATAATCCTTATTTTGTTTTACCGCTGCGTTGGCAGATACCGCTCCACCTGCCGCCATTAAAGCAACGAGTGCGATACTGATTAATTTTTTCATTATTTATCCCCTCAATATACAATTTTTGTAAAACAATAAATGTTTCATACAATCAAACAATATTATACAATATTTTGCAAGATAAAGCTACAAAGCAAAAAGCTGAATTTTTGATTTGCTCATAGAAAAATTGTGACACTTTGCACATACAACTCTGTTTTAACTTGTTATCACAAAGAATTTATGCTATTATTCTAATAATGAAAGGCGGTAATAATATGTTGAATTTCTGCTGTCCTGTCTGCAAAGAAGAATTAAAACTTGACGGTCGAACCTACAGATGTATAAATAATCATTGTTTTGACTGTGCAAAGCAGGGTTATGTCAATCTTTTGCAGAGCAACAAATCCAAAAGCAAGCGTCACGGTGACGATAAACTTATGATAGAGGCAAGGACCGAGTTTTTAAATACAGATTCGTACAAGCCGCTGTGCGACCTTATGTGCGAACTTTTGCAAAAATATATTCCGCAAAATGCCTGTGTACTTGATGCCGGCTGCGGCGACTGCTATTATACGGGAAAAATTGAAAAAGCTCTTGCAGACAAAAACGCAAGTATAGCGGGTATTGATATTTCAAAATTTGCTCTTATTGCAGCGGCAAAGCACAGTAAAAATATTCGTTTGGCTGTAGCAAGCGTATTTGCTTTGCCGACAGCGGATTTTTCCTGCGACGCGGTGCTTAATGTATTTTCACCTTTTGCGCCGGAAGAATACAACCGAGTTTTAAAAAGGGGCGGAGTGCTTTTGCGTGTAATTCCGCTTGAAAATCACCTTTTTTCTCTCAAAAAGGCGGTATATGACAATCCGTTAAAAAATCCGAAAGAAAACACCGATATTGACGGGTTTATTCTTGCCGAAAGCAAAGCACTTAAATACAGCATAACGCTTGATGATAACAGTGAAATTGAAAGCCTTTTCAAAATGACTCCGTACTACTACAAAACATCTCGTACCGACCAACAAAAGCTGGAGAAATTAAACTCACTTACGACCGAAATCGAATTTTGCGTGCTTGTCTATAAAAAGCTGTAATCGTGATAAATACTAAGGTTTTAGAAAAATCTTTTTTGAAATTACACATTAGCATAAGAGAGTATAAGAGAGAATATAAGCGAATTTTAAAGTTTGTATAACGGTAAATTAAATTTTTGCAAAAAAGTGTTGACAATGCAAAATAAATGTATTATAATTCTAAGGCACAAGTAAATTACAGGAGGATTTGTTATGTCAACATATTTAGCTAAAAAAAGCGAAATTGAACGCAGCTGGTATGTAATTGATGCAGCAGGCAAGCCACTTGGTAGAGTTGCTACTCAGGCAGCAGTTCTTTTAAGAGGTAAGCACAAAGCAACATTTACACCAAATGTAGATTGCGGCGATCATGTAATCATCATCAACTGCAAGGACGCTGTATTAACAGGCAACAAGCTCACTCAGAAGAAGTGGCAGCGTCATACAGGCTATATCGGCCATCTTAAAGAAACAAGATACGATACTCTTATGGCTACAAAGCCAACAAAGGCTATGGAGCTTGCTGTTAAGGGTATGCTTCCAAAGAACACACTCGGCAGAGATGCTTTGCTCAGACTCAGACTCTTTGAGGGTGCAGAACACAATCATCAGGCTCAGAAGCCTGAAATGGTTGAAGCTTAAAAGAAGGAGGCAAATTAATAATGTACGATAAGACACCTTATTTTTACGGCACAGGCAGAAGAAAAAGCTCTGTTGCAAGAGTAAGACTTTACCAGGGTACAGGCAAAATCACAATCAACGATCGTGACATCGACGATTATTTCGGTCTTGAAACACTCAAGCTCATCGTTAGACAGCCTCTCGCCTTAACAGAAACAGATCAGAAGTTCGACATCGTTTGCAGAGTAGCAGGCGGCGGCGTTACAGGTCAGGCAGGTGCAATCCGTCACGGTATTTCCAGAGCACTTCTTCAGTATGATTCAGAGAACCTTCGTTCAACACTTAAGAAGGCAGGCTTCTTAACTCGTGACCCAAGAATGAAAGAGCGTAAGAAATACGGTCTTAAAGCAGCTCGTAGAGCACCACAGTTCTCTAAGAGATAATCTTTGTTATACTCGCTTTTTACAGCCTTTGCAGTTTGCAGAGGCTGTTTTCTTTTGTCCCACAGTGGTATCCTCACAGCTTAGCTGTTGCGGTAAAAGCTAAAAACAGTCCACCGGACTGTTTTCTTTACGCTTTCACAGTTCTCAAAGAGATAATCTTTGTTATACTCGCTTTTTACAGCCTTTGCAATTTGCAAGGGCTGTTTTGTTTTATTAAATACCTTTTAGGTCTTTTTTAATGTTAGGGATTAATTATAGATTGTCCCATTTGAAATTTATTTTTTAAGTCTTTTATTTTCTTAGAAAAAAGTATATAATTTATAATATTATGCATTAAAAATTTCTTTGCGGACAAGGCAAGGAAACATAAAGGAAAGAGATGAAATGCTATGAATTTTTTGGAAGAGAGAATTGTAAAGGACGGAATTGTTAAAGAGGGCAATGTTCTCAAGGTTGACAGCTTTTTGAACCATCAAATGGATATTTATTTGTTCAACCGAATGGGTGCGGAATTTAAGAAAAGATTTGCGGGAAAAAATATAAATAAAATAGTCACCATTGAGGCATCGGGCATAGGTATTGCCTGCGTTGCGGCTATGCATTTTAATGTGCCGGTTGTTTTTGCGAAAAAAGCGAAAAGCATTAATATTGACGGCGATATGTACATAGCAGAGGTTGAGTCTTTCACTCACAAATGCAAAAATCAAGTGATTGTTTCTAAGAAATTTTTAAGCGAAAACGACCATGTTCTTATTATTGATGATTTTCTTGCCAACGGTTGTGCTTTGCAAGGCCTTATTTCTATTATAAATCAGGCAGGCGGCACGGTAGAGGGCATTGGAATTGCAATTGAAAAAGGTTTTCAGAACGGCGGCAATATAATTCGCAATCTCGGCTATCAGCTTGAATCCCTCGCAATCGTAGATTCGATGGACGCAGCAACAGGCACTGTTAAATTCAGGGAACAATAAATAAAAATCCAACCCCGACAGGCGATTAAAATACAGCTTGTCGGGGTTAAGTTTTTTCAGCACCAAGTGCCTACAAAATAAATAATAAGAATACATTATATTTGTTGATTTGCAATAAAGAAAATTTTTGTTATAATAGTAGCAACGGAGGCGGTAAAATGTTTCGTAAAATGAGAAGATTTAAACAACAGCTTAGTAACGATGAGGCTTTGGAAATATTAAAAAACTGCAAAAGCGGTGTGCTTGCCGTGAGCGGTGATGACGGCTACCCATATACTGTTCCGTTGAACTTTGTATATAAAGACGGCAAGATTTACTTTCACTGTGCAAAAAACGGACATAAACTTGACGCAATTAAGCAAAACAAGAAAGTTTCTTTCTGTGTTATTGAAAAAGATGAGGTCGATTCGGAAAAATTGACAACTTTGTTTAGGAGTGTTGTAGTTTTTGGTAAGGCCGAAATTATGGAAAATGAAGAGAAAATCAATTCGGCAATGCTCTCTTTCGGCTTAAAATATAACAATGATATTAATGCGGTGAAAAAGGAAATCGAGCGTGAACGGAGCGGACTTTGCTGTGTCGAAATCACGATTGAACATATAACGGGAAAACAGGCGATAGAGCTTTTGCGTAAAAATATGTGACCTTAATCGGAGAGAAAGGGTATTTAAAATGAAACTGTTAATTAAACAAAGAGCTTTTTCGTGGACGGATACTTACGATGTTTATGATGAGTATGACGAGCCGAAATATTTTGTTAAGGCTGAAATGTTCAGACTTACGCATCAGATTCATATATATGACAGAGATCGCAATGAAATCGGTATGATTAAACAGCGATTTTTTACGCTTATGCCGACTTTTGATATAGAAATAAACGGACAGCCGTTTGGCAGTATTGAGAAAAAATTTACCTTTTTTAAACCGAAGTATAACCTCGACTACAACGGTTGGCGCTGTGAGGGTGATTTTATGTCTTGGAACTACAGCGTTTACGAGGCTTGCAGTATGGTTGCGCAGATTTCAAAAAAGCTGTTCCGTTGGGGAGATACTTATGTTATCGACTATGCAGACCCGAGAAACGAAATTTTGGTGCTTATGCTCGCAATTGCAATAGACGCCGCAAACTGTACGCAGAATAATAATTAAGTGAGGCATTGTATGAGCGAAAGACCGAAGCTCGACAAAAATCTTGACGGCAAGACATTCAGAGAGTTTTACTATTTAAAGGAAGAACTTGTCAATTTTTGTCGTCGATACGGTTTACCGACATCGGGCGGAAAACTTGAAATAACCGAGAGAATAGCACATTTTCTTGATACAGGCGAGGTTATCGCCGCAAAGAAAGTGCAGAAAAAGTCGCAGATAATCGGCAACATTACAACTGACACGGAAATTGAGTCGAATTTTGTTTGCTCGGAAAAGCACAGAGCGTTTTTTAAGGAACATATCGGCAACGGATTTTCTTTTAATGTTGCATTTCAGAAATGGCTTAAAGGCAATACGGGCAAAACTTATGCCGATGCGATTACTGCGTATTATCGGATACTTGAAGAAAAGAAAAACGGTAAGACAAAAATTGATAAGCAGTTTGATTACAATACATATATAAGGGATTTCTTTGCCGATAATCAGGGCAATAGCCTTGACGAGGCTATTAAGTGTTGGAAATATAAAAAGCAGTTGCCGGGACATAATCGTTATGAAAAAAGCGACCTTGATGTATTGGATAAATAATTTATTGCACTTCAAACAGTAAGGTTTATATTGCTTTTTATTGAAGTTTTACCCTTACAGTAGTATAATAAAAATGTTAAGCTAAATTTTACAAGGAGAGGGCAGAGGGCAAAACTTTCCTTTGCCGATTGTATAATGGAGAATTTGCACCTTGAGCCGTTGGGCAACGGCATTGAAATATATGTTACCAAAAGCTACAGATATTCGACAGACACTATCTTGCTTGCGAATTTTTCAAAGCCTATGGGCAGTAAAAAATGTGCGGAACTTGGCACAGGATGCGGTACAATTCCGCTCTTGTGGTGCAGGGACAATAAAAACTTAAAAATAGACGCTGTTGAAATTCAGGAAAATGCCTGTACGCTTGCTCAAAAAAGCGTTGAACACAACGGGCTTTGCGATAACATTAAAATTATAAACGCTGACTTATGCGACCTTAAAGGCAAGCTGAATTTTGGCTGTTATGATGTTGTTGTGTGCAATCCGCCATATAAAATCGGCGGAGGAGGAATCAAAAATCCGACTTCGGCAAGGCTGATTGCAAGGCACGAAAGCGAATGTACGCTTGATGACATTTGCTCGGCGGCATCAAAGCTGTTGCAGTTTGGCGGCAGATTTTATATGTGTCAGCGCCCCGAAAGATTAGGCGATGTTATGGAGTCTATGAGAAAATTTGACATAGAGCCAAAGACCTTGCGACTTGTACAGCAGAGAGTGGCAAAAGCGCCGAAACTGTTTTTGCTTGAGGGCAGACGAGGCGGAAAACGGGGTTTTTTAAATGTACTGCCCACACTTTTTATAGAGGACGAAAGCGGTAATTTTTCAAAAGAAATGCTTGAAATTTACGGAAGCTACAAATCAGATCATTTAGAAAATACAGAGGACAACAAGCTATGAGCGGAATTTTATATGTTACGGGTACACCGATAGGCAACCTTTCCGACCTGTCGCCGAGAGCGGTGGAAACTCTTGAATCGGTAGATTTTATTGCGGCGGAAGACACAAGGGTTACGCTGAAACTTTTAAATCACTTTGGCATAAAAAAGCCGATGGTCAGCTATTTTGAGCACAATAAAAGAGAGCGTGGAGAGATTATCTGCGCAAGAATAGAGCAGGGCGAGAACTGCGCCATCGTTACAGATGCGGGTATGCCGTGTATTTCGGATCCGGGCGAAGATTTGGTAAAGCTCTGCGAAGAGCGTGGCATAAAGACGGTTGTAATTCCCGGACCGAGTGCGGTTATTTCTGCGCTTGCCGTTTCGGGCCTTAGCACGGGAAGATTTACTTTTGAGGGCTTTTTGAGCGTAAATAAAAAGAGCAGATCAGATCATTTGAAAAGCCTTGCAAACGAGCACAGAACGATGATTTTTTACGAAGCTCCGCATAAATTGCCGCAGACTTTGCGTGATTTGTATGCAAGTTTTGGCGACAGAAAACTTACAATTGTGCGTGAGATTACAAAAATTCACGAGGAAGTTATCCGTACTACAACAAAAAATGCGGCGGAAAATCTAAGCGACGGCAGTGTTAAAGGTGAAATTGTGCTTGTGCTTGAGGGTGCGCCGCAGGTTGACGATACCGAAGAGTTTACACTTGAATATGCGGTCGAAACCGCTAAAAAGTTGATTGAAAACGGCGCAAGGGCAACAGATGCCGCAAAAGAGGCGGCGGCGCTGACAGGCTTTAAAAAGAATGAAATTTACAAGGAGCTGATCTGATGACATACGAACAGGCTATTGAAAAAATACATTCACTGCTGACATTCGGTTCTCGCCCCGGACTTGACCGAATGAGAATTTTTCTCGAAAAACTCGGCAATCCGCAGGATAAACTAAAGTATATTCACATTGCGGGTACCAACGGCAAAGGTTCGGTTTGTGCAATGCTTTCGGCTGTGCTTGTTGAGGCAGGTTACAAAACAGGTCTTTTTATCTCTCCGTATATAACGGATTTTCGAGAGAGAATACAGATTAATAACCGTATGATTTCAAAGGAAATGCTCACCGAGGCGGTGAAGAAAACATTTCCGATTATTGAGGAATTGCGTAATGACGGCGTTATTATTACAGAGTTTGAGTATGTAAACGCTTTGCAGTTTTATATTCACGCAAACGAGAAATGCGACATTGTTGTGCTTGAAACAGGTATGGGCGGACTTCTTGACTGTACAAATACAATTTTGCCGCCGCTTTGCTCGGTAATAACAACTATCGGACTTGACCATACGGCAATTCTCGGCAATACTATCGAAGAGATTGCGTGGCAAAAGTGCGGTATTATAAAAAACGGCTCGATTGCCGTTACTTCCAAGCAGGAAGAAAACGCAATGAGCGTGATTGAATGTACTTGTAAAAGCAGAAATGTTGAACTTTTCAAAAGTGAAAGTGCAAAAATAAAAGTGATTTCAGAAAGCCTTGAAAGCACTGTTTTTGAATATGACGGTACAGAGCTTGAATTGCATTTGATTGGTGAACATCAGTTGGAAAATGCAAAAACCGCATTGACCGCATTAAAAGCACTTTGCGACAGCGGTAAAATCATTGTAAGCAAAAATGCATTAAAGGCAGGTATGGCAAAGGCGGTAAACCCCGCAAGACTTGAACTTATGGGCAAAAATCCCGTAGTTTTGCTTGACGGAGCACATAATCCGAACGGAATTGAGGCGCTTAGCAAGGCGGTCAAAAAGTATCTGCCAAATCAAAAGCGGCTTTGCCTTATGGGTATGCTTGCCGATAAGGACAGTGCAAGCTCAATCAATCTGCTTGAAGGACTTTTTGAAGAAGTGTTTACGGTAACGGTCAACAATCCGAGAACTTTATCGGCCGAAGAACTTGCCGAAAAATGCAAACAGCATTTTCCGAAAGTTGAGGCATTCGATAATAACAAAAAGGCTCTCGAAACGGCGCTTGATAAGGCAAAAAATGAAAATATGCCGCTCGTTATCTGCGGTTCGCTTTACCTTGCAGGCGAGCTAAGACCGTATTTATCGGAGAACGGTTAAAAAAACGCCCGACTTCGGTTTTCACTGAAATCGGGTGTTCGTTTAGTTTTATACAAATTTATTAAGCTCTGCGTTGTAGGTATAATCTATGGCGGAGAGCTTTTTTACGATTTCATCTTTACTGATGTTTGCGTCTTCGCAAAGAGCATCAAGCGACGGATAGAAATCTCTTAACTTTGTGTTAATAAAACTTAATAAAATCATTGGGTCTGACGGTAAATTTAATTCTGACATAATGTCCTCCTGTTAATCGTTTTTATTTTTAAAGAATGAGCATATCCAATAGTAAAGCGGAATGGTGAGAAAAACTACCCAGCCGACTGTCCATCCGCCGAATATGTTAAAGTATCCCATAAGAATGTATGCCATTGCCGCAAGCACGGGAAAGGCAAAGTGGTCTGCCTTGCGTTTGTAAATTGCATCAACAAGCGAATAGTATAGCGGTATTGTCAGCAAAACTATCCAGCTAAGCGCCCAGCCAAAGCATAAACCGCTGAATCCCCACCAAAGGAATACAACAAGCGCTATAGCGAAAAAGGGAAACGAATTCCAAAATTTTTTACGCAAATTGCAATAGCAAGTTGAAACATTTTTAAGAATATCATGTTCATTGAAGT
>ENA-OPCX01000014-OPCX01000014.1-human-gut-metagenome-genome-assembly--contig:-NODE-14-length-79001-cov-10.033593_pt1 | contig 79001 bp, 77 predicted proteins | sample MGYA00241570_ERZ501491 | MGnify/ENA primary metagenome ERZ501491 (study PRJEB25962, sample SAMEA2042620) | human gut metagenome | biome: human gut; feature: human-associated habitat; material: faeces... | reverse complement strand
CACATTTCCCTGGCTTGTAAAACAACGAAACAAATTAAAGGCCGTTATCGGAAAAAACCGTTGTGAATCTCTGTTTTTTATCAAGTCAGGTGGCTCATCCGTTTATGACAAGCCTCATTATAAACTGTATTCAAAGGATTTAAAAGAGCTTCTGCTCTTTTGTAAAAACGAAAGAGTACGGATTGGACTGCATACCAGTTACGACGCCGGTAGAACTCCGGCACTCATCTCAACGGAAAAAGATTTGTTGGAGAGACAAACCGGAAAATCCGTCACTTGCAATCGGCATCATTATTTGGCCTCACGCGAACCAGAAGATATGGCATGGCTGGAAAAAGCAGGAATTACAGACGATTTCACGGTAGGCTACCCGGATGTTGCCGGCTTTCGCCTCGGTACTTCCCGTCCGGTACATTGGATTAATCCTGAGAACAAACGCATCTCGCCACTTATCCTCCACCCGTTGGCAATCATGGAATGCAGCCTGAACGAACCTGTTTATATGAATCTCGACTATGAGGGGGCACTTGCCTACTCAACACAACTCATCAAACAGGTGGCATCTGCCAACGGCGAACTGGTGTTGCTCTGGCATAACGACTCCATCACCACCCGGATCAAGCCGAATGTCTCTGTCGACTGGCAACGAAAACTATTCGCCGCCATCATTGAAGAATTGATAAAATCATGAAGATACTGATATTATGTGATATGTTTCCCCCTGCATTCGGACCGCGAATGGGCTATTTATGCAAATATATGAGGCGGGCCGGATGGGAACCTGTCGTTGTCACTGAGCAAATCGATGACAGCACGTTCTCTTTCCTAAAAGGAGAAACGCCTGTCACATATGTAAATTTCTTTCATTCCAAAGGGAAAATCCTCCAAAAGTTAGAGTGGATATGCGTATTCATACTCGATTATTTTTTCCATTATAAAGACAAGAAGATGGCAAAAGTCGCCTCCCGTTTACTGGAAGAAGGGGAATATGCCGGTATCCTGTGTAGTTCATACCGAACTTTCCCCTTGCCGGCCGCCCAATATATAGCAGAGAAATATCATCTGCCGTTAGTAATCGACCTTCGAGACATAGTCGAACAATATGCTTCCAACGAATATATCGCTCATAACTTCCGTACCTTTTCCTGGTTGGATAGAAAGATCACGGAAACATTCCGTCATAAGTTATTGAGGGACAGAAATAATGCATTGAGAAAGGCGGATCAGGTCACGACCATTTCCCCCTGGCATGTGGAAAAACTTCAAGCATACAATCCTAACACAGAATTGGTTTACAACGGTTACGATCCAGAGCTCTTCTATCCTGAACAACATCGGACCTCTCAATTCGTCATCACCTATACCGGACGTTTGATTAGCTTGGCGACACGTGACCCTCGATTGCTTTTCGAGGCCGTTAGCCGGTTAGATCGTGAAAAGCTCATTGATCCGGACCAGTTCCGCATCCAATGGTATGTCGACGCCGGATCAAAAGCGATCATCATGCAGGCAGCAACCGCTTACCCAGTCGCCCGGTATATGGACTTTTTCGACTATGTTCCCGCTTCCGAGATTCCCGGCGTGTTAAACCGCAGTTCCATTCTGCTGCAACTCGCCAATACCTTTGCATCCGACGGACCAAAAGGATTTATGACTACCAAGCTTTTCGAATCGATGGCTGTCGGGAAACCTTTACTCTGTGTAAAGAGTGACGAAAGTTGCCTCGAAGCTACCATCCGGAATACCCGTTCCGGACTGGCAGCCCGGACAGCCGAAGAAGCTTTTCGTTTTATCCTGCACCATTATCAGTTCTGGCAAGATAATGGATACACACACATAAATACGGATAAGGAAGCAGTGGAACGTTTCTCCCGTAAAAAACAAGCTGAACAATTTATGCGTATCTTTACCCGACTAAACAGCAAATGACAGACATGGAAAGGTATCTGAACATTATAGCTTTCAATATTCCCTGGCCTGCCAACTACGGGGGAATCATCGATGTATATTATAAGATGAAAGCTCTGCACCAGTGCGGTGTGAAGATCATCTTACACTGTTTCGAATACGAACGTGCCCATTCGCCCGAACTGGAAGTCATCTGCGAAAAGGTATTTTATTACAAGCGACATACAGGGCTGCGTACCAATATAACCCTGCTGCCTTATAACGTATACAGCCGCAAGCATCCTGAACTGATCGCCAATCTGTTGAAGAACGATTACCCGATCCTGTTCGAAGGACTCCATTGCTGTTATTACATAAACGATCCGCGACTACACAACCGGAAAAAGATTTACCGGAAAACCGCAGGCTTTGATGTCGTATACGACTTCCTGTAAGTATTATGGTACAGGATCGGGCTGGAATATGTTTACCGTCATTACGGATGATCCGGTAGAATCGGGCGTGTATTGCCAGTGGAAACATTTTGAAAAGAAAGACAGCCTGACGCGGATGGTAGCTCCGTTAGCTCAGAATAGTTTTGATTTTCAGCATATCACTTTAGCAGATGGTGATGGCACTGCCAGTGCTTTGTTGCTGTCCGGCGGCATGCTTTATCAGTCGCCCCGTGCCGGGAAAATTTATGAGCCGGCTGCTGATCTGGAAGGAGAGGTAAATATCACGCTTGCTTCTAAAATCAGTAATAATGCGCTGTTCAGACCATCAAGCTCAGAATAACCTGATTTCTTAGGATTGACAGGTTCGCTCATAAGAAGCGAATATACCGTAACCGGCTTACTTTCAGGTTCTGTGGGTACCGGGGTTGTCGGCTCCGGAGTTGCAGGTTCCGGGGTTGCAGGTTCCGGGGTTGTTGTTTCCGGAGTATCAGACACCGGCTCATCAATGGTTGTTGATGTTTCTTCATTAGTTTTTTTGCTGTCATCAGTAACAGTCGGGTTATCTCTCTTCTTTCCGCATCCTGCAATACATAAAGAGATTACCATTACCATTATAAGAAATACTGCAAGCATCTTTCTCTTCATAGTCTTATACCTCTATTTAAATTTATTTGTTATCAGTATCTATGGCACAGCCAAAATATTTCAATGCATCATTAAGGAAGAAGAAATATATATATTTGTCGCCTTCCTCATAGTATTTGTACATATTGCCTGTCTTAACATAGTTGTCACCGTAAGCCGCTACCACCTCGTTAACAGTTGCTCCTACAGTAATTCCTTTATCTGTGCTGAATCTGTCCGACGATATACTGAGATCCTGGATAAAATCTCCGGATTCTGCCGGATAAGTCCGGACTTCAAATCCGTCATAAGTAAATACCTTATCCATACCATCAAAATAACAGCTTGCAGCCTCCGTATATTTTACGGGTTCTCCAAGTTCTTTATATGCTCCGGAAAAATCTGTTCCGGGAATAATCTTTATATTATTAATTGTATATGACACCTGTGCACTGTTGTCATTATCCTTTGTCGGTGTCGTACTATCTGACTTACCGCAGCCTGCCAGGATAAACATAACAGCCAGTAATGTCACTGCAAATCTTTTCATAATTTTTCTCCTATGCTTTATTCAATAATATGATTATACACAAATTATTCAAGATTTCAAGCAATACCATTCATATATACATCTTTACTGCTCACTGTATTCAAGAAGATTTTTGATATTTCTCTCAACAATTTCCACTACAATTACATCATAGTCCCCAACAGATGACATATCATACGGTACAGCCCTTGAAACAGTTACATTTTTGAAGTCATCCGAAAAGAATTTATAAAGTGCGTTGCCGAATGAATCCCTGTATAAAAGAGCACTCCCTGTTTCGTCAGTATTTTCTGTTGTAATAATTAAATCATCCACACCCATAAATCTTGATGTGTAATCAAAATTCTCTGTATTTTCAAAATAATACTGTATGTCCTTCTTTCTGCCTTCCGGAAACAGCATATCGTATAAATCTCCGTTAAAATCCAAGGCTTCGCTATATGGTATATTTCTATAATCCGTTGCATTTATACCCGCCTTATCCATAATTTCCATATATGCCAGCGATGCGCCGAGATTGTTCCAATGTGAGTCCAATTTATGGTACAGTTCCACTCCGGAATATGTGTTATCCTCTTTAAATAATTTCTTAAGGTCAGTATATGCAACTTTCCTTGACGATAATTCCTTTATAAGTTTCTCGTAATTACCATCCGGACAATTGTCTACATAATAATATGGCATATATTCTCCGTATATTTCCATCTTATTAGGTGCTATTACAAAAACAAATTTTTTACCTGCTTTTTCGCACTTTTCTGATATTGCTTCCACATAATCCGCAATTTTTATAATTTCCTCATCAGAAAGAACATCCTCTCCTATATAATCATGAAGTGCACTGTTATAAAACAGCCACCCATCCCTGCCTGCTATTACATTATCTTCTCCGGATTGTTTAAAAACATTATATTTTACAATATTATTCATACTAATAAATCTGCTCCGGAAGCCGAAATTTGCAGAAAAATACTTATCAAACTCATTACAGAAGGAAGTATAAGACGATGGTTTAAATTTAACTTTCTCCTCTTTTGCCGGGCTGTTGCTTTTTCCCACAAATGTCTTAATCCCGATTGCGATAAGCAATCCGAATATTCCCACAACATATATTGTTTTCAGTATTTTTTTTACTTTCATACCTGCCACCTTAAAATCTGAAATAGATAAACGGATTATATGAATCTGCTGCCAGTCCCATTATACATAATACAAGAATGGCACCAACTGCAACATATGATAATCCATTAAGAAATGTCCGTAGTTTTCTGTCCTTTACGGCTGCTGATATATATGGCACAACCGGGGTACAGGCAATAATGCCTGCTATTGCCGTAACAACAAATACAGGGGTCAGAAATCCCATAAATACCGTAAATGATGAAGAAAGTGACGTAAATGAGAACATTCTTCCTATATATGAAAACGCATATCCTGTGCTGTCTGCCCTGAATATAACAAATCCGATTATAACAACAAGCATTGTATAAATATATGCCAATGCATTAAAATGCTTACCGGCATCCTTTTTGTCTTTGGTAACAATGGTTTCAATACACATAAAAACGCCATGTAATATTCCCCAGATAAGGAAAGTAAAGTTAGCGCCATGCCATATTCCCGTACATATAAATACTATCATTGTGTTAAGTATTTTTCTGCCCGGTCCCCTGCGGTTGCCCCCAAGAGGGATGTAGAGATATTCCCTGAACCATGATGTCAGTGACATATGCCATCTTCTCCAGAAATCCCTTACAGAGCAGGCAGTATACGGATAATTAAAGTTCTGTGGGAAATCAAATCCCATCATGCTTCCAAGTCCCAGTGCCATATCGGAATATCCCGAAAAATCAAAGAAAATCTGAAGAGTATAACAGACTGCTCCAAGCCACGCAAGCCTCATATCTATTGCCGATGTATTCATTGAAAAAACACTGTCTGCAACGTAGGCAAAAGAATTTGCAAGTAACATCTTCTTTGACAGCCCTATTATAAACTTTCTGATTCCGTGCGTAAGTCCGTCGAGAGTTACATTTCTTGACTTAATACTATCTTTAATTGAATTAAACTTGACAATGGGACCTGCGATAAGCTGCGGAAAAAGGGATATATATAGAAGTACATCAAAGAAACCAACGTCCTCACGTTCCTCTTTACGATATACATCTACAATATAAGATATTGCCTGAAAAGTATAAAATGAAATTCCTATAGGCATAGTAATATCCGGCACCTTAAAATTACATACCGGAATAAAATTGATTATCTGCACTATAAATCCTGTATATTTAAAAACAACAAGCAGTCCGATATTGATGACAATCGAGGCGGCTAGTAATGCCTTGCTTTTTCTTGCGGAAAGGATACGCCCAAACACATAATTAACAGCTACTGAACCTATTAACAGAGCAATGTAAACAGGTTCACCGTAAGCATAAAAAATAAGACTGGCAGCAATCAACAGCCCGTTTCTTATTTTATTATTTTTAATAACTGTATGAAGTAAAATTACAACCGGCAAAAACAAAAACAAAAAAACTGCCGAACTGAATACCATAATTACCCTCCTGATAATCTATCAATATGGACATTATATAGTTATTTATCCTCAATCACAAGTTTTTTTATTACTATATCCGATATTTCTCTGATAAGGATTAATGCTACAGGTCCCGTGAACACACCCATTACGCCAAACAGTTTAAGTCCTGCATATATTGTGATGAGCATAACGGTAGGCGACATTCCGAATTTGTCTCCCATAAGCTTAGGTTCAAGAAACTGTCTGGTATAATAGCATATAAGATATAAAATCATAATCATGGATGCCTGTTTTAGTCTGTGCATAAACACAAGGACTAAGACCCATGGTAAAAAAATTGTCCCGGTTCCGAGAATCGGCAGTGCATCAACGAAACCAATTACAATACCTAACAGCAATGCATACGGATTTTTCATAATAAATAATCCAACGCAGCAAATCACACAGGTTATGGCCATAATTATAAGCTCTGTTTTAAGATAATTTCCAAGAACCGTTTTAAGACGTCTGCCAAGATAAATTATCTCTTTTCCGAAAATATTCTTCTTAACCGAACTTCTTATGGAGGACATATCTCCAGAAATAAATACGGTTGCCATTATAAAAACCGCCACTCCCGTAAACACCATGGTAAAACCTGAAATATAACCCGGAGAATTATCTACAACTCCGGAAACGATTTTTTCATTTATTACCTTTATATCCATATTAAGGTTAAACGGCAGCTTATATTCTTCGATTTTGTTAATGAAATCATATACCTGCTTAACAAGTATTTTTCCTCCATAGCATACAAACAGACATAGCAATGCCATTGCCGCAATAACAATTACAAGCGTTCCTATGCTTCTTTTTATGTGGCACTTATTCTCAAGAAAAGTCACAGGTCTGTCCACCAGTACCGAAATAATCAATGCAATAATAAATGGTGCCACAACCGGAAGCATATATTTGAATACAATGTATATAACGCCGCTTACCACGGCAAAAACACTGAGAATCTTTAGTTTAGTTATATAATCTCTGCTCATACAGGAAGTATCAACAGATTATTCATTAATATTCAGTTATAAACGAAAAATTTCGCTTTCAGGTTCTGCTTCCACAGTTATTCTGTCTGCTCCCACAGGGTTTTTGAATGAAAGATGATATGCAAAAAGTGCAGGTGAAACATCTCTTCTGTTCCTGAAATCACTGTTATATTTGATATCCCCGTAAAGCGGATATCCGTGGTGGCTGAATTGTACTCTTATCTGATGATGTCTGCCGGTAAGAAGCCGCACCCTCATCAGTGAATATTTTTCGCCGTCAATTGTTTTTTCTCCAAGCTTTTCGTATAACAAAACCGCTTTCTTACTGCCCTTGGTATCCTTGTCTGTGACAGTTGATATATTATTCTTACCGTCTTTCAGAAGGTAATCTGTAAATTCTCCTTTATCACAAGGGCTTCCTTTAACAAGAGCATAGTAATTTTTTTCTATGCCATGTTCTCCCGATACAGCACTTAGTCCTGCCGCTGCCTTCTTATTTTTTGCAAAAAGCACAAGTCCTCCCACAGGCTTATCCAGCCTGTTAATAATGGCTGCATAAGCAGGCTCATTTTGTTCAGTTCTGTGGGTAAGAACGTAGCTCACAAGATCCTGTTCAAAGGTTCTGTCTGACTGGGATGGCATCCCTACAGGCTTATTACATACAATTATATTATCATCTTCATAAACAATTATGTCTTTTTTCATAATTACACCTTAAAGCGGTATCCCACACCCCATATTGTCTCTATATACTGAGGTTTGGAAGTATCATACTCTATTTTTTCTCTTATTTTCTTAATATGGACCGTTACCGTGGCAATATCTCCTATTGATTCCATATCCCATATATTTCTGAATAGTTCATCTTTGCTGAACACTTTATTAGGGTTACTTGCAAGAAATAGCAAAAGGTCAAATTCCTTGGTTGTAAAAACCTTTTCTTCATTGTTGACAAATACCCTTCTGGCTGTCTTGTCAATCTTAAGTCCCCTTATCTCCAGTACATCATTCTGTGGTACAGTGGATGCCACAAGCCGGTCATACCTTGCAAGATGTGCCTTTACCCTGGCAACAAGTTCACTTGGGCTGAAAGGTTTTGTAATGTAATCATCAGCACCGAGGCCAAGACCTCTTATCTTATCGATATCGTCTCTTTTTGCCGATACCATAATTATAGGTATATTCTTTTCCTTACGGATAGCTTTACATATTTCAAAACCATCTTTGCCCGGCAGCATGACATCAAGTATGCAAAGTACGTAATCTCCTTTAAGAGCCATACTTTCTCCTGTCTCTCCGTCGCTTGCAATATCAACTTCATAGTCGCTTAATTCAAGGTAATCCTTCTCTAATTCGGCAATACTTATCTCATCCTCTACTATCAGTATTCTGCTCATCTTTATCCTCCTTATATCTGTCAAGAATTATTTTTATTGTGGTCTTTTCATATGGAATACTTTCCGCTGTTATGCTTCCACCGTGGTCTATTATTATTTTCTTCACAATTGAAAGTCCTATTCCGCTTCCGCCTGTTCTTGAATTTCTTGAAGTATCGCTTCTGTAAAAACGGTCAAATATATGGCCAATGTCCTTTGGGGAAATTCCTTTTCCGTTATCGCTTATATCAATGTGAACGTCATCTCCTTCATTATAAAGGTGGATTTCCACAACTCCGTTGTTAATTTCCATATACTTCATAGAATTATTAATAATGTTATTGATTACACGCTTAAACTGCTCAGGATCGGCTACAATGGCTGTCTCTTTATCAAGTTCATTAATATATTTTAATTCAATATTCCTGCTTTCAAGGTCAACACCAATCTCATCTATGCAGTCATTAAAATATTCCGTAAGATTGAACTTGATAAAATTATAATTAATCTTATCTGAATCAACCTTCGCATAAAATGTCAGCTCATTAATGAGATTATCCATATCACACGCCTTGGTATAAATTGTTCTTATATACCGGTCCATTTTTTCATCTGTATCTGCAACGCCATCCATTATTCCTTCAACATAGCCCTTAATCGCCGTTATCGGTGTCTTAAGGTCATGTGAAATATTACTTATAAGTTCCTTACTTTCAGAATCCCTGCGCACATTTTCTTCAGCATTATATTTAAGGCGCTTCCTCATATTATCGAAATCCTTGCATAATTCTGCAAATTCATTATTGCCTTCCACATCCATATCAAAATCAAGATTGCCGTTCTTGATATTATTGGTTGCAAGCCTCAATTTATTAATAGGTCTTACAGTGGAACGATATATCCACATTGTGAAAGCACCGCTCGTCAGAATCAGAATAATTATCACGGATATCATTGTATCAAAAAGAAGTTTTTTAATCTGTGGCAGAATCTCCGCAAAACTAATAACAAAATATACTGTTCCGTATGTATGGCTGTCTATCATATATGATACTCTGCTTGCCAACACATTAAAATCTCTTAGATAAGCCGACCTTATTTCGGAATTGTGATTCTGACTTTCAATCAGCTTCGCCCTTAACTCATCACTGATTTCTTTTCCTTGATACATAATGTCATTATCCTCTATGACCACTATATACGCATTACGCTTTGAAATTCTGTTATTAATCGCATTCAGATAATTTAAATCTCTTAATTTAGAAGGATTATCTTCTGCGGTCTGCCTGATTTCTTCATACTCCTGCCTGCACATCTCATTAGATAAGAGAACAGGATTCATAAGTGCATCATAAGATATGTTCTGTATACCATATTTTTCCTGTATTCTGTGAAGCTGTATCTTAGTAATACTAAAAAGAACGGTTCCAAAGAGAGCAACAGGCAATATTATTAAAAAGCCAAATGATATCTTTAACTTGGTGGAAAGTCTCATTTAATTGTCTCCTTAAAAAAATAAATCCGGATAAACTGTACCCGGATTTATTTTATCATAATATGCTCACTTACATTATAAATATTTTCTTAAATTTTCAACTTTATCAAGCTGTTCCCAAGGAAGATCTACATCTGTACGTCCAAAATGTCCGTAAGCGGCTGTCTGCTTGTAAATAGGTCTTCTAAGGTCAAGCATCTTAATAATACCATTCGGTCTGAAGTCAAAGTTTTCCCTGAGAATTTCAACAAGTCTGCTGTCACTAAGCTTGCCTGTTCCGAATGTATTAATGTTAATTGATGTTGGATGAGCTACTCCGATAGCATAAGAAAGCTGAATCTCACATCTGTCAGCAAGTCCTGCCGCAACAAGGTTCTTTGCAGCATATCTGGCTGCATAAGCTGCGGAACGGTCAACCTTTGTGCAGTCCTTACCCGAAAAAGCACCGCCGCCGTGTCTTGCTGCTCCGCCGTATGTATCTACAATAATCTTACGTCCTGTAAGTCCTGAATCTCCGTTAGGTCCTCCGATAACAAAACGGCCTGTAGGATTAATAAAAATTTTAGTATCATCATCAATCATCTTTCCGTCAACGACTTCGTCGATAACGTACCTGCGGATGTCCTCATGAATCTGCTCCTGTGATACATCTGCCGCATGCTGTGTTGATACAACGATTGCATCAAGTCTTACAGGCACATTGTTCTCATCATATTCAACTGTTACCTGTGTCTTTCCGTCAGGTCTCAAATATGGAAGGGTTCCATTTTTACGAACCCTGGTAAGCTGCATTGCAAGCTTCTGTGCCAATGCTGCAGAATATGGCATATACTCAGGTGTCTCATTGGTAGCATAACCGAACATCATACCCTGATCGCCTGCGCCGCCTTCTTCGTCAGTCTCCTCACCTGTCTTAACCTCAAGTGCCTTGTCAACACCCATTGCGATGTCTGCCGACTGTTTATCAAGTGCAACCATGACCGCACATGTATTTCCGTCAAATCCTTTATCCGAACTGTCATATCCGATTCCTACAACAGTATCTCTTACTATCTGTGTAATATCTACATTAGCTTTGGTAGTAATTTCACCCATTACAAGTACAAAGCCTGTATTGGTACATGTCTCACAGGCAACCCTTGAATATGGGTCCTGTGCATATAAAGCATCAAGTACGGCATCCGATATCTGGTCACATATCTTATCAGGATGTCCTTCAGTTACCGATTCAGAAGTAAATAAAAATTTCTCCATTTGTTTCTCCTTTCAGATTTACCTTAGATAAAATTAATAAAAAAGAGTCCATTTAATTTCTCAATGGACTCGATTAACTCTGACTAAACCTAATCCACTTATTGCTCGAATACTTTCGCTCAGGTTGGCACCTTCCGCCAAGGGGGTTGCCGTGACTTCACAGATCCTATGTATCTCCATCACTCTGAATAAGCAGTTTAATTTATATGAACTTCTTTTGCCTGTTCATTCTATATCTTATATCAGGATAAGTCAATATATTTTTTATTAATTGATAATTAATTGATAATTTTTCCATCCTCAATACGGATTATCCTGTCTGCATAAGCTGCAACATTAGGATCATGGGTTATGAGAATAATTGTTTTTCCCATTTCATGCACCTTCTTAAAGACCTCCATTATCTCTTTTCCCGTTGTCTGGTCAAGTGCTCCCGTAGGTTCATCCGCAAGAAGGAGTTCATTATCTCCCGCAAGTGCTCTTGCGATTGCCGTTCTTGTCTGTTCTCCGCCTGATATATGTATAGGAAGCTTTTTTGCAAGGTGTGCTATTCCCACAGCCTCCATTTTCTCTTCTATTATCTTTTTGCGTTCTTTCTTGCCAACGTTCATTGAAAGGAGGGGCATTTCAATATTTTCTGCCACGGTGTAATACTTCATGAGTGCCGCATTCTGAAACACGAAGCTTACATGGTCACGCCTGAAAATATTAAGTCTGCCCATTGACATATCATGTACTGCTTCGTCATTGTAATAATACTCTCCCGACGTAAGCTTATCCATTCCTCCCAGTATATGTAAAAGTGTGGATTTACCCGAACCTGACGCTCCCATTATTGCCACAAATTCACCGTCTTTTACTTCAAGATTTATATCCTTTAATGCGTTGGTTACAACCCCGCCTTCTGTATAATCTTTTTTTACATGTATTAATTTAATCATATTATTGCTCCTTCTTTATTATTGAAATTACAGGCTTATGCAGCGTTGTCGCTAACATAACCGTTATCATTATTATGGTAAGGATAATTACTGCCGCAAACGAATACGCTCCGTATATAAATACAGTCTTCAGGTTACATCCCAGTATTACCCCGTAAATCAGCCATTCTGCCGCAAATGCCAGTACAACTCCGATAAGAACGGCCATTCCCAGTTCCTTAATAAGCATTTTAAGAATTACCGTTTTCTTGGAGCCTGCCGACCACAGAATCATAATGTCTGCTTTCTTTCTGTTCATATATAGACGTATAGCTTCAAATACCGCAAATAGACAAAATGCTGCCGCAAGATAACATACGAATTTTTTAATTATCTGATATGGTATACTTCTTATGTCATTCTTTTCATCTTCCACATATTCTTCATTTGAGCCTGAAACATTAACAACCTCTACGATACCGTTTTCCCTGCACCATTCTTTCATAAGTTCGATATCGTGTTCAACTACGCCCGGCCTGTCTGAAGCAAAATATACTGTAATAGCCCCTTCATATACCATATAATCAGCCAGAATTCTATGTAAATCAGTCCTTCCCCTTTCTGATATAGCATCATAAGGTATATAAATTCCGTTATTAAGCTGTAAATGGTTACTGCTTACAATTCCTGCCACATCATATTCTACTGAATCAATTTGCACCTTACCGTCACTCCAGTATCCGTTATACGAGTTACCGATATATATGCCTTTTTCACTGCAATTTTTAGTATCAATGATATATGGCAATTCCTCGTTGTACGCTATTATCACATCACAGCTTACACCAATCATTCCGTCATTCATGCTGCAATATACCAATGGAAATACAACATTGCCTTCAAACTCCGGTAGGTTATCTAACAGATAGTCAAGATCTTCTCCTGCCTTTTTTTTCATCTCTATTCTTTCTGAACTATCATAAGGACCCTCCTTCTTATCCAAATATTTAAGGTCCTTAAGTTCCATATATTCATAATCGGAATATTTTTCCGATGTAAGGGAAACCTTAACATATTTATCAAGGAGTTCCACAAGATTCATACTTACAATAATAGTCACCGCAATGGCAACAATTACAGAAAATTTAATTACAAAATCTCTTTTTAACCATCTCATATTACAGTTCCCCCTTTACAAGTTTTACCGGTTCGGTTCTGGCTATTTTGAGAAGCGGAACAATTATGGATACCGTAACAATAAATATTCCCACACCGATTATTGCCGGGTATATATTAAGTGTGATTATTCTGTTGCTTATTCTGTGGGATATTGCCGTATTCTGGAAATTTTCGCTAAACATTACGAATCTGCATCCAAGATTGATAACCAGTATGGCAAAAATCTCTGAATATATCAGCTTAATAAGGTTCTGCCATATAAGTATCCACATGATGTCCTTCTTGGTAGCCTTATTGGTAAGCCATATACCGTACTCTTCACTTCTTGTAAGTATATTGCTAACCTGTGAGACAAGAAGGACTATTATGCACGAACTTCCAAGAAGAATTGCTGCTATTACAAGATACTTTAATGCTTTAGTTATATTTTTTTCCATATATGTAATTGATTTCTCTACATTGGTTATTGTACATGTCGCATTACATCTTGCGTATTCCTCCACAATCTGTTTTCTGATATTCTCAAAGGAATCAACCGAAGGGTCACAGTAGAAATAGCCATCATACGATATGGGCATCAGTCCACCGATTTCAATTACTCCATATTCTAGGGAATATGCTCCATCCTGAGTTACGGTACTTGTAACATTTTGTGCCGGTATGGCAGAATCCTCAGAAAAATATCCTGCCACAACATAGTCCCAGTTTTTCTGTGTATAATGTTCTCCTAATCCGGTTATTGATTTATATTTCTCAGACAGATATAGTCTTATTCCCGGTGTATTATCAAGTTCTTCCTGTGAAATGGATTCTGTCATACGGATATTATACAAGTCCAAATCCGGTCCGAATACCCAGAATACCTCAACTCCGTCTGTGATTTCACCTATCTTATGTCCGCCTTGGACTTCATTAAGAAAATTAATACACTCCGTTGTGTTATATGATATCTGTGGATGATAAAATCCTGTCATCCCATCAATTTTGGATATATCAGGAACATCATTGCCCGAAGCAGACAATAGATAATATACATCCTCCATAGGCTTGGCAAAGCTTTCTTCAACTCTCATCCTGTAACTGTAGCTCGATTTATATTGATATATAACGAGTCCCAATATGACAAAAGTAAGTGCCATAAGAAATGTACTCATTCTGAAAGAAAACAACTGTTTTACACACATATCATGTGCTATTTTTATTCTGTTCTTTGTTTTCACAAATAATCCTCCAAACATATTTTTATTAGGGCAAACACCGGGTTAAACTATTAATCTAATGTAAATTCACTACTTACATAGTCACGCTCATTTCCAAACTCCAGATTTACGTTAACTGATTTTACGCTATCTTTAGTCTGTGTTGTTGATACCTGACGATTATCTGCAACATATTCCTTTACAATATTCCCAGTATGATATCTTTTAGTTGATATCATCAATGTTCCAACCTCATCACTTGGATGTCTGAACAAATGGTGAGCGGCATTCTCTGATAATGTGCATTTATCCCTTTCTGCCCCACTTATGTGTCCATAATAAGTTATTACACTCTTAAGCCATCCTTTTCCCAATGAAAATGATACATTCCCATAAAAATTAGCATTCCATACCTTATGTTCTATATTCCATCCTTTTGAACTGTCCGCTACCACGCTTACTGCTGTGCAGATAATTAATGCTATGGCAACTATTATACCTCTGATTTTTCTACCTTTAATCATTTGATAGTTCTCCTTCCGTTATCCATCTTATTTGTTATTTCTGATATTTGCCCCCGGTATTGTTAATACCACTTACATACATAAAGGAATAAAAATCTCTTGTCAACCCGCTTTGCATAAATGGATGGAATTCATGCATAAACGGTAGTAACATTGCTGTTTTGTAATAAAAAACATCAGGAACATACAGTTCCCGATGCTGTAATATAGCCTTCATTTTCTTTTTTTAATTATTATAATTCCGGTTGCTATAATGACAACCCCCGCAATAATTCCAAAAGTTATCCACTGCTTTGCACTTATCCTGTTAAGATTGAAACATCTGACATTAATCCACATCTGGTTAATCCTGTCATTTGCCTCATTGTCAAAATATTGCATGACCGCACTTCTTTTTATGACATCCATCTGAGGATACTGTGCCGAAAGCTGTCTGTCCGCCTGTTCCGGATTAATGGTAAGGATATAATTTTCATCCTCATCATCTCCTGCAAAGAAAAATCCCACAGGATATTCAATAACATCTGTGTCATCCTCTTCTGCTCCGTAACAATAATCCACATATTCATACACTAAGGGATTATCCCCACCGGAAATTACAGAGGTATATCCGATGTAATTCATATTTCTTACCACATTATCAGACCTTGACAGAAAATTTATGAAGCTCTGCGCTGCATGCTTTTTATCATCATTTCCTTTTATGCCGGATTTAAGCATTACCCATCCGTCAAACCACAGATTGGTACATTCCTCAGGGGTTCCCCAGTTAAGATACACATCATTTTCTTCTGACTGGTCCATCGCAAATACACCATCACCTGACCATTGAAGGCTGGCAACAACTTTACCGCTTATAAGATCCGCCTTACCGCTGTCTGTTTCAAAAGAATATACATTTTGTCTTATGTCTTTTAATCGTTCTTCAGCCTCATCTATAATGCTTTCATCGGTATCATTCATTTCATAAAGAAGGTTTTTTTGATAATCCTTACTATTAACAAAGGAATCATCTAAAAGCAAATCTTTTTTAAGAATTGCGATTGTTGGAAAAAGAGCGTCCCTGACATTATCCTTAATTGTTACCTGTCTGTTAAATTTAGGATTAAGCAGCAAAGACCATGTAGAGGCCTCTTCTTTTGTAACGACCTCCGGATTGTATACAAATCCCGTTATTCCCCACATATAACCCGCTGCATATCTTGACCAGCTTTCGCCGTTAATTTCATTCTCGTTAAAAACAGAGTTGATATACGGTGATACACCTTTTACATAATAATTTAATTCATTACCGGTATCAAAAAAATCCTCCGACAGAGGCTCCAGCTTATCTTCTGCCATAAGTTTCATAATCATATAGTCTGACGGACATATAAGGTCAAAACTATCTCCCAGGGTAAGCTGGCTGTATAATTCCTCATTGGTTCCAAAGCAGGAATATTCAACCTTTACTCTTTTACCATAGGTTTCATAATACCAGTCTTCAAAATCTTTTATCATACTCTGTTTTCCAAAAACAGTACCATCCTCCAGTTCGATTACTTCGCCATCAGACCAGCCGCCTTCATCTATGTATTCTTCCCAACTACACACACGAAGTCTGATTACATCATCTGCTGCTTTTACATCATTAATACAAAATAAAGGCAGAATGCCCAATATAACCGCAAGACAGAAAGCCGAAATTCTACGCATTAACTTTTTCATCGGTATTTCCCTCCTTCCTTGCACTTATAATGTTATTGGCAATAACGATTATAAGAATTATAAGGAATATCAGCGTTGACAATGCCCATAATGCGGTCTTGATTTCTGTATGTGAACCTCTTGTGGCATTGTAAACATAAGTGCTTATTGTATCAAAGGTTGCCGGCTTGGTATATGTTGTTATAAAGTAATCATCCAACGAAAGAGTAAATGCCATAAAAAATCCCGATACAATTCCCGGAAGAAGCTGTGGAATTACAACCTTAAAAAGAGCCTGTCCCGGACCTGCGCCAAGGTCCAATGCCGCCTCGTAAAGACTGTGATCCATCTGCTTAAGTCTTGGCATTACTGACAGATATACAAAAGGCGTGGATAACACAACATGTCCTGCCACCAGTGGAACATAACTTTCCTTGCTGATTCCAAGCACAACAATCAGAAATACACAAATGGAGAAACCTGTAACAACGTCCGCATTAACCACAGGAATCTGGTTAAATGTCGTTACAACCGTTCTAGGTGTTTTCTTTGAATAAAAAGCACCTATTGCACCAAATGTTCCCAGTAACATGGCAATTGCTGCAGAACCTGCCGCTAAAATCAACGTGTCCTTAATCATTTTCAGCAATTCAGGAGTCGTAAACAATACTTTATAATTATTAAGTGAAAATCTGCCCGATGCTCCGATAATCGCGGTATCCGTAAAACTGTATACTGCTAACACAATAATCGGAAGATACATAAAAACAACAGCAATAATAAGCCATGAGGCTTTAAGTATTTTCTTTATCATAATACAGCCTCCTTATTTTCTTCTTCACTGAAACCATTAGTGGCTATTGTGATAATAAGAATTATCACTAATAATACAATGGAAATCATTGAACCGCTGTTCCAGTTATATGCGTGGAAATAGCTTCCTATCAGGCTTCCCATAATATATGTACTGTTATAAAGCATATCCAGCACTACATAATTGGTCATTGCAGGTAAAAATACCATCGTAACACCGCTTATTATTCCGGGAACCGATAAAGGAAGTGTCACCTTTATAAAAGTCTGGCAGGCGTTGGCACCAAGGTCTCCTGCCGCCTCCAGAAGATTTTTATCCAGCTTACTTATGGTATTGTATAAAGGAAGGATCATAAACGGAAGGAAATCGTAAGTCATTCCGATTATTGTATTCATAAACGGATGAAATGCAAGATTCCCTTCAATAAATGTGAGAATTTCTTTAAGTGCCGCAATTCTTAATGTAAAATTAATCCACATAGGGGTTATAAAAATCAATAACATTACTGATTTTCTTTTCATATTGCTTCTTGCCAGTATATACGCAACAGGGTACGCAATCACAAGGCATACAACAGTTGTTGTCAACGCAATAACCAGACTGTAACACAACGTTCCTATTGTATTGCTGTCGGTAAAAAATCCCGCGAGGTTACTTAATGTAAATTCTCCCTGTCCGTTTGTAAAAGCATAATAAAACACAACCAGAAGCGGAGCTATAACGAAAAATATCAAAAAAGCCACATAAGGAATACACAATTTTTTCCTTGAAAATCGAATTTGCATATCAGTCCTCCTGCTTCAGTTTTAATTCTATACTTTCTTTAGGTATAATTACACTTACATAATCATCCTCATTCCAGAGATATTCATCGTGAAGGTGGATATCCTCTTCATTTTTGGTTCTTACTACATAGTGATAATGGTCGCCTTTATAAATAAGCGAAATAATATGTCCCGTAGTTCCGCCTGCTTCAATATCATCGCTCATAGTAATATCCTTAATAGGCACATTTACACTGACCTTTACTCCGGCAGTCTCAATTTCCTTGCCATTGCTGTCAACAAGTGTATTGTTTTCATCAATCCTTGAACCCGGATATAATTTCGTAACGTCACATTCAAATTCTCCGTCCGCAAACAGAACCGTATAATCCTTTGTAAGTTCCCCGTCAAACTTGTTCCGGTTCATATCGGCAGGAATTACATGTATTCCGTCAGGTTCTATATTAATGCCTATAGTATCACCCACCACAGCATTTCTTGTGCTCTGGATAACAATTTCATTAGCACCGGCCTCAACGGTAATCTCATAGTTCATACCTTTGAAAATAACAGATGTGACATCTCCCACAACAGCACCGTCTTTCGCTTCTGTCATTATAACGTCTTCCGGTCTTACAACAACATCCACTCTTGAGCCTACCGACATATCATCAAGACATTCAAATTCGACGCCACAGAATTCAACCCTCTTATTACCTGTCATTCTTCCGCTGAAAATATTGCTTTCACCGATAAAATCGGCGACAAATACATTCTTTGGTTCATTATAAATCTCCTCAGGAGTTCCGACCTGCTGTATCATTCCGTCAGACATTACAACTACTTTATCGGACATGGTAAGTGCCTCCTCCTGGTCATGTGTAACGTATATAAATGTAATACCCAGCTCTTTATGCATAGCTTTCAGTTCTAACTGCATTTCTTTACGCATCTTAAGGTCTAATGCACCGAGGGGTTCATCAAGGAGTAGTATTTCAGGTTCATTTACTATGGCTCTTGCTATGGCGATTCTTTGCTGCTGTCCTCCCGAAAGAGTTGTAACATTTCTTTTTTCAAAACCCTCAAGGTCAACGACTTCAAGAGCATGTCTTACTTTTTCAGCAATTTCTTTTCTGGTATACTTATTCTGAAGTTTAAGTCCAAATGCAATATTGTCAAAAATATTGAGATGCGGAAATAATGCATATCTTTGGAATACCGTATTAATTGGTCTTTTGTTAGGCGGAAGTTTGCTTATATCCTCTCCATTTAAAAGGATTTTTCCTTCAGTAGGAATGTCAAATCCCGCAATCATTCTGAGCGTAGTTGTTTTTCCGCATCCTGATGGTCCTAAAAACGTAACAAATTCACCTTTTCTGACTTCAAGGTTAAAATCTTCAACAGCTGTAAAATTGTCTTCATAGCGTTTGGTAATTCCTTTTAATTCGATAATATTTCCTGTCACATTTTTTTCCATCTGCATATTCTCCTGTCTCTTATTGTATGCCATTTTATCTGTTACTTCAGAATCGCTTTCTTTATACACAAAAAAAAGCAATCAAGGTTGCTTTCGTTCCTTGACTGCTTTGTCTTTCGTTCCCTGCTATATGAATTATAATACTGAAAACTCAAATAACTTAATATCTTTTTCACATTCTGCTTTGATAATATTAGCCCCGATTCCGCGAAGCTTTTCATCAAAGTCTTCGTATCCTCTTTCTATAAACTTAATATCATCAACATAGGTATAACCTTCTGCCATCATACCGGCTATAACAAGTGCTGCTCCGGCTCTGAGATCCGGTGCGGCCACCTGAGCTCCCGTAAGACGTTCGCATCCTGTAATAATCGCCGTATTTCCCTCAACCTTGACGGTTGCACCCATTCTCGACAGTTCATCAACATACTTAAAACGGTTCTCCCATATACTTTCGGTAACAATACTTGTTCCCTCAGCACATGAAAGAATTACTGCCATCTGTGGCTGCATATCCGTAGGAAATCCCGGATAAGGTAATGTCTTAATATTGGTATGGGTTAATTTGGTATTGCTTCTGACACGTATTGCATCATCATACTCTTCTATTTCACATCCCATTTCAACTAACTTGGCTGTTATGGCTTCGAGATGTTTTGGTATAACATTATTAATTAGTACATCCCCGCCTGTTGCCGCTGCCGCAACCATAAAGGTTCCTGCTTCAATCTGGTCAGGTATTATAGAATAGCTTGTTCCATGAAGCTTATCAACGCCCTTAATTCTTATAACATCTGTACCGGCACCCTTTATGTTGGCTCCCATACAGTTAAGACAGTTAGCCACATCTACAACATGGGGCTCTTTGGCTGCATTTTCAATTATTGTGTTGCCGTCAGCAAGACATGCCGCCAGCATAACATTAATTGTCGCTCCTACCGAAACAACATCCATATAAATATGACTTCCGGTAAGATTATCGGACTGTGCATGAATCATGCCATGTTCTATCTCTACCGTTGCTCCAAGTGCCTTAAAGCCCTTGATATGCAAATCTATAGGTCTGCTTCCTATATTGCAGCCTCCCGGAAGAGCAACTTCTGCGTTGCCAAGTTTTCCTAATAATGCGCCTAACAGATAATAAGACGCTCTAATCTTCTTGATATATTCATAATCAACTGTTGTTGAGTAAATTGTACTGCCGTTAATCTTATATGTGTGTTTATCAACTCGTTCAACGATTGCTCCGATTTCTTTAATCGCATCAAGAACAATTCTTGTATCCCTGACATCAGGGACATTTTCTATAGTAACCGGTTCATCAGCCATTATTGCCGCTGCAAGTATTGCAAGTGCAGCATTCTTGGCTCCGCTTACGAGAACCTCGCCTGTAAGACGGCTACCGCCTTTGATAACATACTGTTCCATTTTGCACCTCAATATAAATATCTTGTGACACGTTTATATATTATAGCATAAATGTTTCTTTTGTAAACTAATTATTAAATATTTCCATCAACGCATTTACGATATAATCATTCTCTTCGTCAGACTTTACTGAGAGACGTACATAATTGCCCTTGTTAAGCCCTTCTTTTGATGCAAGATTCTTAATTAGAACGTTATATCTATTAAGAAGTATATCTGCAAGCTCAGTCGATGTCACACTGTTTTCTATATGACACATGACATAATTTGCCTGTGAAGGGTATACCTTAAAACCTTTTATTTTACTGAGTTTGTCAAGATATCTCCTTCTGACCTCTTTAAATTTTTCCATTGCTTCATAATAATCATCACGGTACTTTTCTATTATCTGGAGATAATATTCTGCAAAGGAATTAATATTCCAGATTGCCACATCTTTTTTCATGAAGGCAATGAGGTCTGTATCGGCTGTGGCTATTACTCCAAGTCTTAGTCCTGCAACACCAAAAGATTTGGAAATGCTTTTTAAAACAATTAACGACGGATGATTAAGCAATACTTCCATATCAAGTAATGTATGCCACTCATCATCTTCAACAAAATCAATGAATGACTCATCAACTATCAGTTTTCTTCCCTTGCTGCGGCACCAGTCTTCCAATCTCAAAATATCTTTTTTGCTTATAAAATGTCCCGATGGATTGTCTGGATTAACAAGGACAATTGCCGAAATATCTTTACCTTCGTAATAGCTCATTATATCGTCAACAGAATAATCAAAATCCTTATCAACGACATAATATGGTATAACTTCTACATCTTTTTTTCTGTGTGGATATTCTTCAAAAGTAGGGTAAACCATTCCTATGTTACCGCTTATATTTTCCATAAGTGATTTAATAAGTTCCGCTGTTCCATTTCCTACACATATATTTTCGGTTCTCACGCCAAAAAAATGTCCTGCCAAAAGACTGTTCACTGCCATTCCTGATGGATATTCCCTTACAAGGACATCAAAGTTGGATTTCATCTCATTCATGAATCTCTCATTAGGAAAATATGGATTAACAAGATAACAGAAATCTCTCATCGCAGGGTATCTCCAGTATCCTCCGTATCTCTGAAGATATTTACGGACCTTTTCATTTCCGTCTGCAAACATTGACTCTGCAATATCCATATCCTGAATATCATTAATCTCATACCACTGTTCTTCATCAAGAATTTCGGCAGGTATCTTTTTCTCCACATCAAGATCAATCACTTTAAGGAGGGACTCGTATAAATTATTGTCTTTGTTCTTTTTAACATATTCATTAAGATATGTCATATATTTTTCTGAAACATATCGTTTTTTGAATTTGTATATACTAACTATTTTATGATAATAACTTGGATCTATTCGCTTAACTTCTTCATCATCAACAAAATATACAATATTATTATCTTTGTCGAGTTTAACGATTGAGCCATCCATCCATGGTCTCGGTCTTGCGACAAATGTACCGCATCCATTATCAACGGCTAACATCTTTTCAATAACCCTGTCTTCAAATATCATATCTGACTCAAGAACCAATGAATCCATTTCCTCAAGGAATTCTCTTGTAAGCCATAATGAGTATATATTATTAGTATGCCGGTAATCAGAATTATCCACAAAAACAACCGGTGTATTAATTCCGAGATTCTGTACATAGTCCTTAAGAATATCACCCTTGTATCCTGTAACAATTATTATCCTGTCCATACCATACCTGTCAAGCTGTCTTAACATTCTCTCAATAAGGGTTATTCCATTAATCTTTACCATACATTTGGTACATTCTTTTGTCAGCTCACCTAAACGGCTTCCCAACCCTGCTGCTAATATAATTGACTGCATCCTTCAGTCTCCTCCGCACTAATCGTTGTATCCGTTTTTAATCCATTTAACGGCATTTTCATAATCATTCATTGTGTCGATTTCTCTTGTTCTGATATATTCCATTTCAATAGGAAGTACAGATTCAAGCATGTCACATACATGTCTGTCTCCGGGTATAAGTCTGTCAGTATATACCTGTGCAAGGCCTGTCCATTCATAACTTCCTTCTTCTCTTGAAAACCCTGTACATAACTCTTTGCCGTTTTCCTTAATGGTCTTCATCAGCATAGGATTATCCGTTCCGATTTTAGTTCCACATGCGCATTCCTTATCACTGTGCATAATCCTCATTAAATCATCCGGGTGCACGAGAAGATCTCCGTCAAGTGAGACGACCATTTCCCTTGCATGCTTTATACCAAGGGAAAAACTTCCACCTGTTCCCGTATTTCTATAGTTATGGTTAAACACAAAAAGAATATCCTTGCGGTAATTATTCACAACTTCAATAACTTTTTCCATCTGATAGCCCACAACAATTCTTATATCATCAAAGTCTTTTAAGAGTTCCAGCTGTCTTAATATTAAAGGCTTTCCTTCAATATCTATCAGTGCCTTGGTTGTTCCTATACCAAGTCTTGTTCCCATTCCGGCACAGCTTATAACAATTGTTTTAGAAACTGACATAACTTATCCTCCGAATACGCAGCATGTGTTGCTGATTTTAATACAGCGGGAGCAATATCCCTCACTCCGCCAAAACCAATACCGATTTCTGCCGCAGCAATCATATCGGCATCATTATTTCCGTCGCCAATCGCAACAAACGGTTTATCAAAACTGTTTACAACCGTCGCCTTATCAATTACCTGTATATCTCCAACAATCCGGTCATTCTTAACCTCTGCCTTTGAACAATAGAAAGAATGACCTACTCCTAATTTTTTCATAAGGTCTTCAATCCATATATCAAGATTGCCGGTTATTACATAGCATCTGTCGCTATTCTGTCTTATAAATGCGGCAACCTGCTCATTAAGAGGAATATTTTCAACTATTTTTCTGACCTTTGATACCGGTATATCCTTCAAAATACTGACTCTTTCACGAAAGCTTCTTTCAAAAGGAATCTCTCCTCTCATAGCTCTTTCTGTCAGTTCTCTCATTTCTTTATCTTTTCCAATTTCAGCAGAAATTTCCGGCAGGATTTCCACTTTGGTTATTGTTGCGTCCAAATCGAACAGGAATACATACTTGCTCATCCCAATCCTCCAATTTTTAAACATATAAGATGATATTAACATTTTATTATCATATAGGCAAGTATCCATCTATAAAAAAACTCCCGGAATTCTTCCCGGGAGTTAAATGTCTATTATAAATTAAAATATATAATTAAGCGGATTAACTGACTGACCGTTGATTCTGATTTCAAAATGCAGGTGTGGTCCTGTGCTGTATCCTGTATTACCTGAGTATGCAATAACCTGTCCCTGTGTAACTGTCTGTCCATAGGTTACAGCTATTGAATTCAGATGGCCATATCTTGTCATGCTGCCGTCCGAATGACGTATATCAACGCAATATCCGTAATTGCCATACCAGCCTGCCATAGTTACAACACCTGTGGATGATGCTCTTACAGATGTTCCGACCGGTACTGCTATGTCAACACCGTTGTGCATACCATTAATTGGTGCAGGTCTGTATCCCCAATGAGATGTAACATATGTAGAATGTACCGGATTAATATATGTAGGAGGTGTTAATGTGCCTCTCTCTATAATCTTAGGTACTGATTCTGTACTGATTTCCTGTTTAATAATTTCTCTTGAAGATTCTGCTCCGTTCACATAAGTAACAAGTGCTACAACCGAACGGCTTCCTTCTGAACCCTGCTGGATAACATTCTCTGTTCCAACGTATAATGTTTCGTTGTCCACATACTGCACAGGTGCATTATATGACTCACTGTAAGATTTCTCTTCAACAACTTTGACCGAAACCTCTGATGCAGGCACTGTTATTGTGAGGACATCGCCTTCATATATTGCGGTATCTACCGTAAATCCTTCATTCAGTGCTATCAATTCATCAAGTGAAAGACCGTTATCCCTCGCTATTGATGAAAGGCAGTCTCCCGAAGCAACAACATAGGTCTCCTTCTCTGCGTGTTCTTTAGTAACAAGTTCATATGCCTCATCTACACTGACAACATCTCCGGAATTACTCTTTGTCGCTATAACTTCTATATTTTCAACAAAACCTATCGAAAGTACGCCGTCTTTATATGATGTACTCTCTGCTTTTTTTGCAGCCGACTCGCTCACTGAACCATCTTCAGCCAAAAGCACCTTAGCTGCTTCATTAAGCTGCTTGTCCGCTGAAACAAAATTTATCTTATACGAACTGTATATTCCGTTATCTTCTTCATTAATGACAATTGAGAAATTAGATGTATCCGCATATCTGTTCTTAACACGTTCAAGCAATTCCACAACATCATCAAGTGATGCAAGAGTTACGGTAAAATCATCAATTCTCACTGTATATGCTGTTACCTGTTCGGATGGAACGCTCGCTTCTGTTGAAAGAGAATTATAAATCTTTTCCGTCATCTGTTCCTTGGAATAAACAGCACCTCCGCTTGTCTGCTCGTTAAGCTGCATATCAGCTTCCACAAGCACAAGTCCTTCACTCTCTGAATCAAGAAGATTCCTTGCATCAAGCAAGGCATTTTCTGCTACCTGTGAGTCACTTACATATCCAAGTTCATTGCCGTTAAGCACTACCATATATCTTGAATCTACAGTGTACTTATTTCCATCGCCGGACACCCTGTTCACAAAAGGAATTGCAACTAATGTAAATAATACTGCAATTACTGCTGTTTTAACATAGGACATATTAGATTTCAAATAACTCTTTAATGCTTTCATTGCCGCTCCTTGATTGTAACATTTTTGTAACAAATTGAATTTTAACAGAACTTTGCTGTCTTGTAAACCCCTTTATAGTTTTTTCTTACTCATTTCTTTGAAATTTCACAATTAACGGTACCAAAGTACCAACTGTTTCTTCAATGGACATACCATCAAGCGGGATTGTTATATCCGCATATTTTTCGTATAATATGCATCTTTCATCATATAAGTCTTTAAGTGTCTGTCCTTCTTTAATTGCAACGCCACGTCCTTTGAGATTGGACAACCTTTCATTAATTGTGGCAAATTCTGCTTTAAGATATACCACAATTCCAATTTCTTTAAGGTGTTCCATTGCTTTTTTCCCATAGATTACACTTCCGCCCGTGGCAATAACCGTCTTATCTGCTTCAAGTTCAGAATTAATTCTGTCTTCTATTTTAAGAAAACCATCGTTACCACACTCTTCTATAATGTCACTTAACAATCTGCCTTCCTTGTGCTGGATAACGATATCCGAATCAACAAAATGATACCCCATTGCCTTTGCGAGAACAACTCCCGCACTGCTCTTGCCAACACCCGGCATTCCAATTAATACTATGTTATTTTTCATATCATTATTTCTTTCTTACTGAATATCCAAATGTTCCTATTTTTTCACCTAATGTAAAATATTCTCCATGGGAATAAGCAACAAGGTCGGAATCATTAAGATTAAATTTGTTGTTTTCGTCCATATATCTGTCATCAACCGTGACATTGACAACTTCTGCAATAAACATATCGTGTGAACCAAGTTTTTTAACTTCTACAACTTTACATTCAATATTTACCGGGCTTTCCTCAATTCCTACCGCATCAATCATCTTTGAAGGGAGTGGAGTGAGATTCATTTCTTTAAATTTATCCACATCTCTTCCTGATCTGACTCCGCAGTAATCTGTGGCATAAGTAAGATCTTTTGTTACAAGATTAATAACAAATTCACCTGTTTCTTCTATAATATCATGTGAATATCTTTCCGGTCTTACGGAAATTGACACCATTGCAGGATCCGAACATATTGTTCCTGTCCATGCTACAGTTACAATATTCGGTTTCTCACCCTTTCTGTTACAACTTACCATTACAACAGGCAATGGATAAAGCATATTACCCGGTTTCCAACTTTGTTTACTCATAATTTCTGTCTCCTTACTGTGTTATTTCCATCATAATTTCAGGAACCACCTGTTTCTTTCTTGATACAACTCCCGGAAGATAAACAACATCATCCGATCCCTGCACACCGAAAGCGCGCTCAACAAGTTCCATTGCACCATCACCTACACATAAAAGTTCTGTTCCCGGTTTGATAATATCCGTAAGCATAAAATAAAGCATATTGACGCCAAGGGATTTGTACTGTTCCTTCATATATGTCATTACTTTTTTCTTTACCTGATCCAGTTCTTCACCGTCCATACATGACACCTGACCGATACCAAAGGTCGTATCTCCGATAGAAAAACGTTTGAAGTCTCCGGTAAAAAGTTCTTTTGCTGTCTTTTCGCTGATATTGCTTCCCGCAAAGAACATCTCATGTGCATGTTCTTTTATATTAATTCCTGCAATTTCAGCCAATGCCTTACCTGCTTTCCTGTCCATTTCTGTACATGTAGGGCTTCTGAATATCAATGTATCCGATATAATCGCAGAACACATCAAAAGTGCAATCTTAGGTTCTATCTTAACACCTGCATCCACATACATTTTATATATTATGGTTGCGGTACATCCAACCGGCTTATTATAAAAAAATACAGGAGAAATTGTCTCCACGGCGCCAAGCCTGTGATGATCTATTATCTCTAAAATATCTGCACTTTCTATGCCGTTTACCGCCTGATTAGCTTCATTATGGTCAACCATAATAATCTTTTTCTTATCAACATCCAAAAGATTACGTCTTGATATCATTCCCACATAATTACCATGTTTGTCAAGTATTGGGAAATCACGGTGCCTTTTTTCAGCCATAACTTTTCTGATGTCATCAACAAAATCATCCAGTCTGAATGTTACAAGACTGTCCTTTTTCATTACATGACCGATTGGTACACTCTGAAAAATAAGTCTTGATACCGTCAGGGCATCGTGAGGTGAACTGATAATTGTACATCCGCATTCCGTTGCAAGCCTTGATATTGTTATTGATACCGGTGCTTTTTCACATATAACAAGACATCCTGCTCCCATCTCTATAGCACAAAGCTGTGCCTCATATCTGTTTCCTAATATAACTATATCACCGGTCTCGATGCTTTCTTCTATTATGTCAGGAGTTGCCACCGCTGTTATTACCTTACCGCTTACGCATGGACGATTATGGTTAGTGCACACAATCCTTCCTTCAAGTGTCTCCGCAATCTGCTTATAGGTTGTCTCCGCCTCCTCAAGCATATGGTTATCAACAACTTCCATATAAGATGTTGCTATATCCGTTATTGTGATGAGTCCCTCAAGCTTCTTGTTTTTGACAACCGGAAGCGTAATAACGCCTAATTCTTTCATCAGATTCCACGCATTTTTCATGGAAATGGTTGATTTGACGCTTTCCGTTTTTCGTATCTTAAGGTCACTCACCTGTACACGCACATCCTGTAAAAGGGGTGGTACGGCAACATCACATTTTTTCAGGACAAACTGGGTCTCCTCATTAAGCTGTCCGGCCCTGTATGGATGATAGTCCTCTGTTCCTGTAATTTTATTTTTAAGATTAGCATATGCTATTGCTGAACATACCGAATCCGTATCCGGGTTACGATGTCCTACTACATAAACTTCGCTCATATGTTACTCCTGTTTAACTTAGTTTCTTATCATAGTATCATTTTTTCTAAACTTGTCAACTCTCATACTATGCCTATCAGAGCAGTTCCGGATGATTTCCAAGTCTGTCTGCTTCAGTTAATTTCCTTATAACCCTGCATGGAACTCCCGCAGCAATAACTCCTTGCGGAATATCATGGGTAACCACACTTCCTGCCCCTATTACAGTACCTTCTCCGATTGTTACTCCTCCGCACACGGTTACATTTCCCGCAATCCAACAGTTATCACCTATTACAATAGGTCTTGCATACTCTTTATCTGTAATTGTCCCATCTTCCCTTGTATACACGTTTCTATCCTGATACATAAGTGGATGAACCGGTGTCAGAAGCGACACATTCGGTCCCATAAAAACATTTTTTCCTATTTTAACAGGTGCACAATCAAGACATGTCAGATTAAAATTCGCATAACTGTTATCTCCTATTTCCGTAAAACATCCATAGTCAAACTGAATTGGTCCTTGAAGATACACATTTGTTCCTCTGTTTGGAACAAGTTTATCAAGAATTTTGTTCCTGTCATCATCATTTTCATATAAATCATTATATTTTTTACTGAGTATATGTGCAGCCTGTCTCATTTCTGCCAGTTCTTTGTCTGCCGGGTCATATATAAGGCCGGAAATCATTTTTTCTATATCTGTCATAAAAAGTACCTTCTTATATCCATTATATTAATTAAAAAAGGGAATATGCCCGACAGACACATTCCCTGCTTGAATTTTCAATTAAAGGAGCATTGGTATTGATGAAAAATATGGATAGAAATGACCAAGGAAGAGTGTTCCTACAAGGTAATCTCCGATTACAAGACCTGCAACAAGAATAATTGTTGCCAATACATATTTATTTTTCTCTGAAACCATGCCACGGATAATTTCAAGTGACTGTAACAGTGCAACAACAAGTGCTGCAAAATACAAACCAGCAAGAATAGTTCCGTTAATTCCACCGACATGTACAAAACCATTAATAAATCTTACAAGAAGAGCAGTTCCGATAGCCGGTGAAACAGCTCCGCCAAATCTTGCAACATTAACAAGGTTCACCTTATCTTTCTTAATTACAAGAGCATTAACAAGATATGCCATGCCTATTACAATTGCTGCCATAAGAATAGCGTACACTATAGGGAAGAAAATTGCCTGAACCCATGTTCCTCCTGATATACCTGCGTATCTTAAAATATCGCCCTTATCCGTATAATGATAAGCAAACGCGCCATAACTTCTCTTTGCTATAGCAAGAATGTGCCATACATGCCCAAGAAGGTTGAATATGCTTACCAATACATAAAGAACCGTAACTGTAACCATTGATGTAATTGCAGTCTTAAGTGTAGCTGTCTTATAATATGTATCAGCCGCATCAAGTGGGTTCTTAGCTGTTTCTTTAATGCTGTTAATTACGGGTGTAAAAAGATTGTCGCCCTTAACCTTAGGCTGTTTCTGAGGTGCTGTATATGTCTCACCCTGTGGCATACCATTGCCCTGTGATGTGTTATATCCGCCCTGAGGTGCTGTATATGTTCCCTGCTGTGGTGCAGTATACGTTCCCTGAGGTGCAGTATATGTTCCCTGAGTTCCCTCGTTATTCTGTGGTGCACCATAAACATTCTGCTGTGGTGCTGTCTGCTGACATGTACATACTTCTCCGTCAGCAAGCTGCTTACCACAAAAAGTACAAAATCCCATTTTGATTCCTCCTAAATAGATAATTACAAACTATATAGCAAATTATACCATTACCACATTAATTTGACAATACTCCACCACTTAATTTAAAATAAAATTATCCGGAGGTAGCAAAGTGAAAGTAGTAATTCAAAGAGTATTAAATGCATCAGTCAAAGTTGACGGCAATATAACAGGTAAAATCAAAAAGGGACTTCTTATTTTTTTAGGTATAGAATCCGGTGATTCAGACGATATGTTAAAGAAATATGCTGATAAAATTGTCAGGATGCGCATATTTGAAGATGACAATGGCAAGACCAACAGGTCTCTCTCCGATGTAAACGGCGAGCTCCTCATTGTATCACAATTTACATTATGTGCTGATTGCAGCCATGGCAACCGCCCTTCTTTTATCGGAGCCAAAGAGCCGCTTGAAGCAAAACGTATGTACGAAAAATTTATATCCGTCTGCAGGGAACAGGTTCCCGTAGTAGAACACGGTGAATTCGGTGCCGATATGAAAGTGGAACTTCTTAATGACGGTCCATTCACAATAATTCTATAAAAAAAGGCTGTAAAAGAATTCCATCCACACGGAGGACTCTTTTACAGCCTGTTCTGATTCAGCCTTAAAAATTACAGTGATCTGACTGCCTTAACAACATTTTCTGTTGTAATTCCAAATTTCTTGAAAAGTTTATCTGCAGGTGCACTCGCTCCGAAGCTGTGCATTGTAACATAAGCTCCGTCAAGCCCCACATATCTGCCCCAGCCGAAATCTGAAAGTGCTTCAACTGCAACTCTCTTTCTGCAGCTCTTAGGAAGAACAGCTTCTTTATATTCCTCACTCTGCTGTTCAAATATATCCATACATGGCATACTTACAACTCTTACATCTGTTCCTTCTTTTTCAAGGATTTCTTTTGCTTCAACTGCAAGAGATACTTCTGAACCTGATGCTATGATAATTGCATCAGGAATTTCCTTAGTTGAATCAGCAATCACATAACCGCCCTTTAATGCTTCCTTAGAAGAACCGTCTATCTGGGGAAGATTCTGTCTTGAAAGAACAAGTGCTGTAGGTGTGTCCTGATTTGTAAGGGCATAATACCAAGCTGCCGCTGTTTCAGTAGCATCACATGGACGATATACTGCAAACCCCGGCATTGAACGGAACATTGCAAGCTGTTCGATAGGTTCATGTGTAGGACCATCCTCTCCAACACCGATACTGTCATGTGTAAGAACGTATGTCAAAGGAAGTTTCATAAGTGCCGAAAGTCTTGCCATTGGCTTAACATAATCACTGAATACAAAGAATGTAGATACAAAACTTCTTAATCCTCCGTGGAGCATCATACCATTACCGATAGCTGCCATAGCTATTTCCCTTACGCCAAAGTGCATATTGCTTCCCGCATAATTCTCAGCAGAAAAATCACCTACACCTTCCATATATGTCTTGGTAGATGGTGCAAGGTCTGCAGCACCGCCCATAAGGTTAGGCATAACTTTTTTGGCTTTATTAAGTATTTTACCTGACACGCTTCTTGTTGCCTCAGGCTTATTGTCAAACGCCCAGAATTCTTCCGTATCAAGAACCTTTTCAGCAAGGTTTTTATCAAAATAAGTATCCCATAATTTTTTCATTTCAGGATATTTAGTACAGTATTCTTCAAAAAGAGAATTCCATTCTGCTTCTTTTTTTGCACCCTTCTTAGCAAGTTCCTTGTAATTTTCATATACTTCATCAGGTACATAGAAACTTTCATCCGATGGCCAGTTAAGGGCTTTTCTGAGCTCTGCCACATTATCAACCCCAAGAGGTTCTCCGTGGGCACTTGCTTTTCCTTCCTTTGCAGGACATCCAAAACCGATTTTTGTTTTAACTGTAATAAGTGAAGGTCTTGTTGTATCAGCCTTTGCTGCTTCTATCGCTGCTCCGATTTCTTCTATGTTGTTTCCGTCTTCGACAGTAATTGTCTGGAATCCGAATGACTCAAATCTTTTCTGAACATTTTCAGTAAATGCAATATTGGTACTTCCTTCAATGGAAATACTGTTAGAATCATATATAACAATAAGTTTATTAAGCTTTAATGTTCCCGCAAGTGACATTGCCTCAGAAGAAATTCCTTCCATCATACATCCGTCACCACCAAGTACGTATGTGTAATGGTTAACTACAGGATAGCCTTCTTTATTAAAAATTGCCGCAAGATGTGCCTCCGCAGCTGCCATTCCCACTGCCATTCCCATTCCGGCTCCGAGAGGCCCTGTTGTTGCCTCAACTCCTACCGTATGTCCATACTCCGGATGTCCCGGTGTTAATGAATCAAGCTGTCTGAAATTCATCAGATCTTCTTTGGTAAGACCGTATCCAAAGAGATGGAGAAGCGAATATAACAATGTGGAACCATGACCTCCTGAGAGGATGAATCTGTCTCTGTCAGCCCATTGAGGATTGGCAGGATTGTGATTCATATGATTGCCCCAAAGTTCATATCCGATTGCAGCACATCCTAATGGGAGTCCGGGATGACCCGAATTAGCTTTCTGCACAGCATCCGCTGCTAATACTCTGATGGCATTTACTGACATCTGTTCAAGATTTGTACTCATAATAAAAATTCCTTTCCGTTAAGGCCTGATGACCATTTATTTCAAAAAATGTTTTTCCTTTAAAGATATTAATCCATTCCTCTTCTTTCCAAAGAAGTTTCTGGATGATTTGCCGCACTTTATTATGGCGGAATCGACTATCTTCTTGACTTTTTCAATTTCTGTACCTTCATCATCGCCATTAAGTTCATCAATTGATATATATAACCCTGAAAGCGCTCTTTCGTCAATAGCATATCCTTTAACTCTGGCATATTCCGTTGCAACGTCAACAAGTTCATTAACGGAATAGTGCTTAAGTTCCAGCTTGTAATCAAATTTATCCCTGAGGCTTTCGCAATTATAAAACAGTCTTTTTAATGCAAATTCCTCTCCTGTAAAAATAACAAGCATTGAAGCTGTATCGGTTTCCATAAACTGATTAAGTTCTTCAACCACATCCCTGTTGAGTTTCTCTGCATTTTCAACAATAAGTGTTGTGCCTTTTATCTTATCAGCCGATGCGGCAACACCTTTTGCATTCAGGACTTCTGCTCTTGTTTTTGCAATCTTCAGTTCCCTCTGTTCGTCATTGGCATGCAATGATTTAAAAAGATTAATCGCAAATCCTGTTTTATCAGTATCTTTTTTCCCGATTATGATTATATTTCCATGTCTTGAAGTACCATCCGGAATCTCATGTCTCTTTCCGTTAATAAAATGGAGAATGGAATCTTCCATTCCGTTCATAAAAAGATACTTCTTAATGTACTTTCTTGTATTATCGTCAAGCTCGTCCATTGAATCCTCCGAACTGTACTCTTCTTCCTCCGTAACATCATAAGACTCATCGGCATATCCGTTAATTTCCTGTTCGGCTTCGGAAATTGCAGCTCTTGTAATACTGTTAATGGCTTCATCAAGCTCTATGGTATTGTCTGTATGTCTGTTTTCTATCGTTGTTTTTAATAAATCATCTATTGTTGCCGCCGGCTCTTCAACCGGATCATTCATGTGTTCAAGATAGTATAACAAATCAACCTGTCCCTCAATAGGAGGTTCTTCAAGATTCAGTTCCATCTGGACAGGTATTCTGTCCTCCCTGGCTTCCGGTTTAAAATCCTCCGGTACAGTCTCTCTGATATCTGTCTCTTCAGGTATTGTCTCCTGTTTTTCAACAGTTTCAACCATCTCCTGTTCTTCTGCTGCTTCAGGGATATATTCTTCCTTATATTCAGGCTGTGCATCATGCTCAGGAATCATAGGATCATCTTCCCGCATCTCTGATTTAATTTTATTCCAACGGTGGGTATTGATTATGATTTCTCTTGTAGGCTCGTCAACAAGTTCATCATCCCCTGACATCTGAAGTTCAATTACTTCAACATTAACCGGTTCTGCTGTTGCCGCCATATCATCATCTATTATTGTATCATATTCAGGTGTATCTTCTGTTTTCTCTTCTTCATCTTCTTGCGCAGGCTGAGACACTTTATCGGCAGTTTCTCCATCTGCGGATTCTTCCGGTACAGTCTCTTCCGGTTCAGCTTCTTCCGGTACAGTCTTTTCCGGTTCAGCTTCTTCAGGTTCAGCTTCTTCCGATACAGTCTCTTCCGTTTTCTGTTCCTTTACCGGACTGAGTACATCATTCCCGTCGTCATTTTTATCATCATTTTGAAAAATTTCCTTAAGGCTGTTGGCAAGATCATTCTGTAGTGTCTGTGTATCATAAATATCCGGTCTGGCGAGTGGGACACTTATCTCATCATCATCATTTGTCTCGTCATGGCTTATTTCCTTCATGCTCTCTCTGGCTGATTTCATTTCGTATTCATCATAGTTTCCTGAAAAGCCTGCTTCATATACAAGACCGGCTTTGTCAAACTTGTCCATTATGTTGAGTTTCTCCTGCTGTGCAGGGGTAAGAGAGGCATATTTCTTTTTGAGCTTCAATGCCTTATAAACATACTCTCCATCTCCGAACCAGAGTATAAGGTCATCACATTCTTTAATACACTCTTCTATTCTTCCAACCTCAGCATAAAGGCTTGCCAGTTCGTATCCGAAATTCTCATCCTGTTCATTATCTCTGTATTCTTCAAGAACTTTTATCAATTCCTCAGGAGGAACATTCTTAGCCTTGTCAAGTTCATATAAAAGGACATATCTGTTCATATCTGTGGGAGCCATTTCCACAAATTCATTATACAGATCCTCTGCTTCTTCATAATCTTCAAGTCTTATGGAAAGTTCTGTCATTTTAAAAACAAGGCTTCTGCCTCCAAGGTTACGGTTATAGGCATAAATGCATATATTTCTCGCTTCCTTAATTCGATCTGCCTTTTCGTATACTTCTTCCGCCGTCATAAGCTCTGACCACTTCTTAACCTTCCGCCATTCAATGGTATCCGCTATATCCGCCGCTTCACTATACTGCTTTTCTGATTTAAGTTTCTCTATCTGTTCTAATTTAATTCCATATTCTACTTTATCCAAAGCGTTCACCTCTAATACTACGCATAAATCCTAAATAATTTTATCACATGGCTATGTCAATTTCAATCAAGTTTTAAAGTGGTTTGTGTGAACTCCGTTACATTGTAATCAGAATCCTCTGTATTTACCTGACTTCTGTAATCCACCACAACTGTCTGCTGTCTGTCACCGGCCATTTTCTGGCCCAGTATATAATTCACATCAAACATCCTCGTAATTGCAGGTGTCGCTCCTCTTGCCGGAACGATAAGCTGCACATGATTGGTTTTGAGCAGTTTAAAAATCGGTTCCCAGATGTATATATCTTTTGCCGCACCAAACGGATTATCAATAAAAATTGTATTTCCTGAAATTCCCATATCATAGGACGAATTTATGCTGGATATATAGTGAATAACCGAAATTAAAAACTGGATATAAATTCCTTGTGACTGGCCTGTACTTCCCACAGCTTCCTCGTATTTTAAGTATCTGCTCCTGTCCTTGATATGTTCCCTTTTATACAGGCATAATCTTATACTATTCATATCGCTTACAATTACTGAAAACAATTTTTTCCACGATAACTGGTTTTTGATATATTTTAATTTATCGTCCTGTGTATCAAAAATATCAGCTCTTGCTATTGTATCGTTTATGTATGTTGTCATTTTTTCCTTATAAAACTCCTCTTTTATATAAGGAATCTGTAACGTAATTACAGGAACGGATTCTCCGTCAAGATTTATCTTTGAGAGCTTTGGCAATCGTTCTAACTCTGTACGGATATTGCTGCAAATCTGGATACAACGTTCTTCAAAATTATCTGCAATCTGCTGTAAGTCTCTTATGCCCTGCTCCACATTGTCCCTTTCAAGTGCAATATAATCCGAAGTTTCCCTAAGACCATTTACCATATCTTCCACATCTTCTGCGGTTTCCGGTGCATTAAGACTCAGTTTGATTTCCGCCGCAAGGTCATAAGCCTCCAGTCCGTACAAATCATCGGATAACTTATGTTTATCATTAAGAAAAGCAGTTTTCTTACGCTGTTCATCACGTTTTAACCTGTCATAATTCTTTTCAATTTCTTCATAATTCTCAGTGATATCGTCATCCACAGTAATATTTTCATCCGTCAGTCCGTCCTCCGGTATATAAATTCCCATGGTCCGGAATATTCTCCCGATATCTCTCTCCATTACAATAAGATCCCTGTTATTCTCATCAATATTTTTCAATTCTTTCTCAATATTCTGTATTCCCGATGTAATAGAAGATATTTCCTGACGTCCGGTAACAATATACGCCTGAGGGTCATTAAATTTTTCCCTGATAAATTCACCGTATTGTTCTTCATATAGTTTCTTTCCGTGCCATATACTTCCTTCAATACGGTTCTTCTGTGCCTGTTCGGAATTAATTATTCCGTCGGTTTTGTCAATTTCAGATTTAATTTTATCAAGCTGATTCTTGATTACTAATCTTTCATCAACAGATGCCTTTGAAAAAAGGCCCTCGTCTTTTGCCTTTTTTGCCTCATCTAAGGTAAAACCATAATATTTAAGATTATCAATATTTTTCTTAATAAGGGCATCATAATGTGCAAGCTGTTTTTCTTTATCAGCAAGTTCTCCTGTTTCATCAGATATGATTTTTCTCAAAGCCCCTGCCCTGGTATTGATTTCATCTTCTTCAATATCCGGTTCTTTTGCTTCTCCGTTGAAATAAGACTCGAACTTTTCCTTATATTCCTTGTTGATTGAAGCGGCTTCCTCTTCAAAACTTTTTCTTATATTTTCTTTTTCCGTAAGCAGGACATCAAATGACCTGACTTTTCTTGACAGTTCTGCGTGTTCCTTTGTAAGCCCGCCTGTAAGTTTTTCACAAGTTCTTGTTTCATCATATAAGGAAGCCAGTCTGTCGGTATTCTCTTTTATTTTTTTATACAGCAAAAGATTGTCTGCTGTTTCACCATTATGTGCCTGCTCTCTTTCCAAAGAAGTCCGGTAACTTTCAAGACGCTTTTTTGACATTTCCATATCGTCACTAATCCTGCCAAGATATGATATAAGTCTCTCTTTTTCTTCTTTTAAGTCCTCCGGCACTCCGTAAGAGGAGCTGTCATTAAGTTTATTTTCTGCATATTGGCAAAAATACAAATCTTTGCTTATAACATTATATTTATCATTTAATCCTGCAAGCGTGTCCTTTTCTTTGTCAATATCTTCACTTATTTTTATAAGCTCGGAATTAGTGCCTGTTTCGTTAAATATAAATGATAAATCATGACACGCACCTACCATGTTTTCTTTACAGATTCTTAAAATATTATCTTTTTTTATAATAGGAATAATATAAGAGCCTGTGTTAAGGGAATAAAGCATTTCGTCATGTTTTATTTCTTCATAACTGTCCCCGGCAAAAATCATATAAGGCAGCATCGGATTTTCCGCAATATAATCACTGCGTTCATTTTCATCCATTAGTGCAATATACTCGGCGCCGCTTTTCACGTCATCGTATCTGCTTTTCAGATATGAAAGGACTTCTTCATAACATCTGTCATATTCCGGAAGTTTATTCTCACTTATTGCTTTTTCGTAATTGCCAAGATACTTAATTCTGCCTTTTACTTCAACGATATTTTCGGTAATCTCGGCTAACACCTTTTCTATTTTTTCAATAAGCTGCCCAATATCATTCTCACCGTATACATTTTTAATCTGGTTTAAATCTTTTAGAAGCTGCTGTTCTTTTTCATACAGTATTGCAGCCCTTTCTTCGTCATTTTTTATAAATGATATTTCTGTTTCTGTCTTAAGATATTCCCTGTTTAAATCAGAAATATTATTTTCTTCCTCCGAAATATGGGAGGTGTAACCGGATAAAGCCTTGTCAGATGATTTAAGCATATCTTCCGCTTTGGAAATTATATCTTCAATGCCGGCATTGGATGTAAGATTACATCTTAGCATAAGCTCATCAGTGTTTTTATTCAGTTCTTCAATTTCATTTTTAAGCTGTTTTAACTGCCCCTGATTTTTGTTGATTTCACCATAAACATTAAGCTTTTTATCGGCTGCCTCATCCCGCTCTGTGCATACCTTCTCTGTTAAAGTTTTGATTTCGTCAATCCGTGCTTCCAATTCCGTTGTTTTTCTGTCAACAATTGTCTTCTTAAACGCTGCAAGTTCTGATAACTCTTTTAAAACATCTTCCCGGTTCCATGTGCTGTTGGATATCAGCTCTTTAAGTTCATCGTATCTTGCCTTGTTTTCAACGTAATCAAAATAATCCGAAGCTGCTTTTACATATCTAAGATTCTCTTTAAGCCTGTCATAAGAAGATAAAAGCGTCTCTTTCTCTGCTGCCGTTTCGGCAATCAGCTTCTCTAACTGTTCAAGCTCAACCGTCTCAGTCTCGATTTCCGCAATGGCTGTACGTCTTTTGATTTCGTTAATATGTGCTGCAAGCTCTTCTTTTCTGTTACAAAGTTCTTCTATCTTTGCCCTTTCTCCCGCAAGTCTCATCCTGCATACGCAAAGGCATCGTATAAGCTCATTCTCTGTTTTTTTCTTCTCCTCAAATATTTTTTTATATTCTCCCATCTTATCGGTAAATACATTAATAAGTCTTATCTGCTCGTCATATTTATCTATGTCTGTTTTGCGTTTTGACAGCTCCGTCAGTTTTTCTTTCATGTCAAAAAGTGTCTTTGCCATCTGGGAATCGTCTTCATTACCTTTACGAATTCTGTTATTATATGACTTTTCTATAATTCCCTCTATCAAAAGGTCCTCTATAACTTTTCTGGTTGTCTTATAATTAGTCTCAAAATATGTACGCACATGGCCTTCGGTCTTGTTAATCCCGCGGATGATTTCCCACTGGCTTTCATGAAGCCCGTACTCACTTATAAAATTCTGATAATCTCCCTTTCTTTCAAAAATCCTTACTTCGATGCCATAATCTTTTTTCTCCAAATCCCTTAAGTATGATTTAAGACCGTTGTAGGTAATGCGTTCATTACCTTTACTAAGTGGGAGATTTTTTATATCGTTATCTCCGAATTCTTTATAAAAAATACAGTAGTTAAAATATTCGATATTGGCAGTTTCGTTCTTCCTTTCGGCATTGTCCGAATTCTCCTTTGCCTTTCTTGCACAGAATCCCGTAGTCATATATTTCATTCCATTTTTAACACAACCTGCATCCAGTTTCCATTCTATGAGCGAATGTATCGTAGTGTTATCACAGCCCGGTCTGAAAAGCTTCTCTATCGGCTGTTTATCGTCAAGGGTACAGTTAGGAATCATATTCTGTAAAAGCAGAAGCATTAATACACTTTTACCGCCGCCGTTTGCAAGGTCATAAATAGTATTCCTGCATGAAAATCTCATAAAAAAATCATCATAATACTGTGTGCCGAAATTATATTTTACATTGTTTACTCTGATTCTGTTAATCTGTGGCATTTTCGTCCTCCCTGTTTAAAATTTCATATAAACGTCCTTTATTTTCTTCAAAATATTTTTCTGCCATTGCTTTAAACCTGTCTGTAGGATAGTATTTTTCATTGGTTTCAACAAAAAGTGCCTGTGCCGTCAAAAAATTAAATGTCAGTTTCACATACCCTGTCCTTGAATTTCTGGCTGCCCTCACGCTGCCTTTGTCTTCAATGCTCACAATCGGAAGCTCATCCCATAAAAGGGCAAGGGCTTTGAAAGAATCTTTTTCCTCCTCATCCTGTGTAACGCCGATGTCGTGGTTAATAATTCCGTGAAGCGAAGCGTCCACCGATTTAATAACATCTTCTATCCTTATGTATTCAAGATATGTTGCACTTGAAGAATCCTTGTAAAACTCAGTGATAATATTATATATAATAAAATAAACCATAAAAAGCTCTTTATTAACCCTTAATCCCATAAGTCTTTTCAATTCCTCGTTGGAATATCCGAACACACGGTTTTTCATGCCTGCACTTATGAAAAGTGTATCATTATACTCATAGAGATTAAGATTAAGTGCCTTGCAGGTTTCGGTAATGATATCGTACACCTCAGAATTGTTGCAGTATTCTTCGTAAAGCATGGTATTTGATTTTCTTCCCACTTCCTCACCTGTGATTAATTTTGACACTATATCAAGTGCCTTGTTTAAGTTTCTGTTTTCCATGAATTGCCTCACTTATACTAATATAATTCTGAAATTGGTAACGTTTGCAATATGGGAAGTCTCTATCTCTTCTTCCTCTCCGCCTGCAAGTTCCAGATAAAAATGCATTCCTATAAATTCCGAAAATTCCGGTTCATTCATATATTCTTTAATCATCGCATCAAGAAATGTGTCCTCCGATGCTTCGCCCTGTTCCAGCACATATTCTTTTTTCTCGCAAAGATGAATGAGAAACGTATAGTAATCCCCGTTTTCAAGCACTTTGTCGGACAAAATATTTCTGACCTGCTCATTGTATTCGGTAAACATAATCGTCTTTTTTTCTTTTAACAATCTTAAAAGAATCAAAAATAAAGTCCTGGTATTTCTGTTAAATCTTCTCTCGTCAAGTTCGTCTTCAAAAACGATATCTTTTTCAGTCAATTCAACCTTTTTCTCCGGTTTTTCTTCATTTTCAGGTCTGTAACTTAACAAATCCTCCACTTTACCCACATCAAAAGTCTTTTTGATATTAAGCATAAAAAAAGGTGCCGCAATGTACTCTAATATATCCGTTCTGTCTTCTTTTATAATCCGGTTCATAATTCCTTTGAAGTCAAAACGTGTCCTTAACCTTGTAAGTTTGCCTTTTTTGATTATTTCATCTGCTTTAATGCCAAGCTCCGTACAGGCTTTTAAAAGCTCGCTGTGATTGTTCATGGCAACCTTAAGTTCCGTATCCAGCCTGTGGATTTCCCTTCCTGTTCTGAAACTCTCACCCTGTACCGGGTTAATATCGTTTTCTGTTCTCTTTAATGCAGTTTCAATAAGCTCCTTATTTTTAACAAAGAGCTTCTGTTCTTCATCAAACCACTTTATTCCCGTATTAAAAAACTCCTTATAGCTGTCAAGTCCCGCAAAAATATCAGTTGTGAGAAGTTCCATAACCTGATTTTTCTTTATTCTCAACCGCTTTACTTCTTCGTTAATTCTTCTTACGACTTCAGTTCCGCCCTTAAAATCTTTAGACTTAATCATCTTTTCCAGGAGAAGCTGCTCCACGCTTATACGGCTTTCGTCCCTTATTTCCTTGGTATCAAGATAAAATTCTATTCCCTCCGGACTTATGGAATACCATACAACTCCGTCTTCTATTCTGCTTTCAAGCAGCCTGACCCTGGAAGTCTTTTTAATTCTGTCCACCGGGTCATAGTAAACAAATGAAAAAGGTCTGCCGTCATTCTTCAATTTATCAAAAACAAAGTCCGTAAGTTCCTTATATTCCCTGTCCCCTGCCACTATTCCAAAATCCCTTAAAATACAGGATTTCATAAAAGCCGCATATTCAGGGTATGTAACTTCACGTTCTTTAAAATTATTTTCTTCAATAAAAAAGCGTAGCACAGCCATAATAATATAACCCATATCCAGCCTGTCCTCATACCGTCCTTCCATAAACCATGAAAAAGAGGTCTTTGCCAGTTCAAAAAATGGATAATATTTTTTCAGGTTGAGCATACGCTCTCTATGATCTGTTATTATTTCATTAACTAAAATATGTTCCTTACGCATCAGTACCCAAACCCCGTTACAGTTCAGTACGCCCTTCAAGGGCTCTTAATAATGTTACTTCATCAATATATTCAAGGTCTCCGCCAACCGGAACGCCACTGGCAATTCTTGTTACCTTAATTCCGGTAGGTTTAATCAGTTTGGAAAGATACATTGCCGTTGCTTCTCCTTCAAGACTGGAATTGGTAGCTATAATCACCTCATCCACATCTCCCTGCAGTCTGACTAAAAGCTCTTTAATCTTTATGTCGTTCGGCCCTATTCCAAGCATAGGTGAAATCGCACCATGAAGAACGTGATACACACCTTTGTATTTTCCCGTTTTCTCATAGGCTACCAGGTCCCTCACGTTCTCAACCACCATAATAACCTTGTGGTTGCGTTCGGGATTGCTGCATATATTGCACTCATCCCTGTCCGTAAGAGTCTGACAGGTCTTACAATATCTGATATTGTGTTTTGCATCAACAATAGCCTTTGCTAATCCGTCCGCCCTTTCTTCGGGCATATTAATGATATGGAAAGCAAGGCGTTGTGCTGTCTTAGCTCCAACGCCCGGCAATGCTGATAATTCTTCAATTAATCTGCTTAACTGGCTTCCGTAATAGTCCATTAGAATGGAAATCCTCCTCCGAGACCACCAAGTCCGCCTGTAATCTTAGACATTGACTCCTGTGAATAGTCTTCAACCTGTCTTATTGCTTCATTAGTGGCAGCCATAATTAAATCTTCTAACATTTCAATATCGTCAGGGTCCACAACTTCCGGCTGTAATTTAACCTTGGTTACTTCTTTCTTTCCTGATATTGTTACTTCTACGGCTCCGCCGCCTGCTGCTGCCGTAAATTCTTTTTCTTCAAGTTCCTTCTGCTGTTCTTCCATCTGCTTCTGCATTCTCTGTGCCTGCTTCATCAGATTATTCATATTGCCGGGCATTGCTCCTCCCGGAAAACCTCCACGTCTTGCCATAATTAAAAAATGTCCTTTCTTTTATTCTTCTTCTACATCCATTTTAATAAATTCTTTCAAATCTGTAAATGACTGATTAAAATCCGCGCCCTCGTCAAGAAGAGTTACCTCAACGGGTACCTCTTTGCCGATTGTATTTTCTATTATCTGCCTGATGTAATTAAGATGTTCTTCTTTTTTCATAAATCTGTAAGTAAAGTCATCTTCGGCTACCATGGTAAGCCTGTCATCCACAGCGGTTATTCTCATCTTTTTCAGATATGCATTATATATATTATCTGCCTGACCGATTATTCCGTTCCAGTTCTTTACAACTGCCTTTATATCCTCCGGCAAAGCAGTTACGGTATGTCTCACTACCGTCTTAGGCTCCGGTTTTGCCGTGTAAGAATTATCCGTGTCAACAGGTCTTATTGCGCTCAATGCCAGCAGGTCTTCTTTTTCCCTTACGAGTTCCTCAACACGTTTCAGCCTCTCCGTAATGGACGTGATATCTGTTTCCATCTGTGGTCTGGTCATCTTAATCAATGCAACCTCCACAAGAACTCTTTTCTGTGTAGCATATCTTATGCCGGCTGACAGCTCGGACAGTATTCTTATATACCGCATAGCCTGTTCTTCCGTAATGGCGTAGGCTTCTTCCTTAAGCCGTTCAAGATTCTCTTCCGACATATCAATCATATTGCCTGCATTTTCTGTAGTCTTAACCACAAGGATATTACGGACATACCATGTAAAATCAGATACAAACTGTCCTAAGTCCCTTCCCTGCAGAATAAGTTTCTCAAGCTCTGCAATCAGTTCCGGAACATTTTCATTAATTATATTCCGTAGTATTTTGGAAAATATCTCGGTATCCACTGTTCCCAGTGTCTCAAGCACATCCTCATACTTAAGTTCACCGTTCATATTCACTGCCATACACTGGTCAAGGAGACTAAGCGCATCTCTCATGGCTCCGTCTGCCAGTTTTGCAATATACCTTAATGCTTTTTCCTCTGCAGGAGCACCCTCTTTATCAACCAGTTCCCTGAGTCTCGCTTCTATGGTGTCCACTGATATTCTTTTAAAATCATATCTCTGACACCTTGACATTATGGTAACAGGTATCTTATGTGCTTCGGTTGTTGCGAGGATAAATATTACATACGAAGGCGGTTCCTCCAAAGTCTTAAGAAGTGCATTAAAGGCACCTATTGACAGCATATGAACTTCATCGATTATATAAACCTTATATCTTCCTTCTGTCGGTCTGTATACAACCTCATCCCTTATCTGTCGTATATTATCAACACCGTTATTGCTGGCTGCATCTATTTCTATTACATTAAGTGACGAACCGTTAGCAATCGCCTTACATACGGCACATTCCCCACACGGACTTCCGTCAATAGGATGTTCGCAGTTGACTGCCTTTGCAAGTATCTTGGCAATAGTTGTCTTACCTGTTCCTCTTGTCCCGCAAAAAAGATACGCATGACCCACTCTGTCCGATTCTATCTGATTCTTAAGTGTCCTTACAATATGTTCCTGACCTTTTACATCTGAAAATGTATCCGGTCTCCATTTTCTGTATAAAGCTGTATATGACATACTTCACCATTTCCTGTCTTTACTAACTCGTTATAGTTTAACACAAAACGTGATTTATAACAAACAAAAAAACAGGCCGGAAAATGTATTTTCAATCATCTGACTCATTACACATTCCTTCAATGTGTATTACCGAATCTCCTCCCGGGAAACTGTCATGTGCCTCAATTGTTACCACATCACCTATGTGAAATGTTCCCTCTGATTTATCTTTCAAATCCTCCACAGCCTTAACAACATCTCCACGCTGATATGTCGATGTCTCATCAAGAATAACTTTAATAGTGTATTCATTATTATTGATTTCTAATATCTTACCAACCATAAATACAGGCCTGCAGCCATTCTTATTGTTAAAATTATTTTTTATATCTTTAATCAATATATATCCGCAAAAAGACACTAGTGCTACAATGGCACAAATTGCTATTACTTTTAAAACCTTTTTCATATACATTTCCTCCCTACTTTTGTGAAAACGCCAACTACTTCTAATTTGACTATAACAATATCTGATTATTTTTACAACAAAAATGTCGCGAGCGGTAGGTTTTTCGTAATTTTTATTGTGATTTCATAAATTGGAATAAATAAACGATTAAAAGATAATTTTTGATAAAAGAAAAACCATGCATCCTGCTTCGAGCCCGTCCATCGCACGTTACCGGTCCAGTTAACTCAACCCAGGCGACCTCACGTCACATAAGAGCTTCCACTTAATGCTGCTTTGTTCCCAACCTGACATGGTTCGTGGATTCCTATTGCGTAAGACCCAAGCATCAACATCACTTAAACCGGGCAGCTACAATAAACAAAAGCCCTCGGCAGAATATCACCCCTGCTATAGCGGATTTCAGGTTCAGGGAGCCGCTAATTCCCCGGCTGCATGGAATTTAAGTATATCTGTTTTGTTTAAAAAAATCAATAGTTTTCCATTTTTTTCTTTTCCCTGAGGTTTCTGAAAAAATTCTGCATCATTTCCTTACATTCATCGGCAAGAACGCCTTTGCATATATCCACCTGATGATTAAATTCTTTCATCTGTAGAACATTGATAACCGAGCCGGCACACCCTGCTTTAGAATTCATTGTTCCGATAACAACTTTCGGTATTCTCGCCTGCACAATTGCACCTGCACACATCTGGCAGGGTTCAAGCGTAACATATAAAGTACAGTCCTCAAGGCGCCAGTCCTTTATTACTTTACTGGCTCTTTTTATTGCAATAATCTCTGCATGAGCCAACGTACTCTTGTCCGTATTTCTGCGGTTATATCCTCTGGCAATTATTTTACCATCATATACAATTACACAACCGATAGGAACTTCATTAAGCTTTTCAGCTTTCTTTGCCTGTCTGATTGCCTCTTTCATAAAACCTTCGTTTTCAGTCATTTTAATTAATCTTCCTGCATTTTTTTAAATCCTACCACAGTTTTTTATTTTATGCTATACTAAGAATGATTTAACGGAGGAAATCTTATGAAATTCATATACACAACCGACAGATTATATTTACGCACGCTTGACGAAAGAAGTGCAGATAAAATACTGGAATTTTACAATGCCGGAAGGGATGTTTTTTCAAGAGTAGAGTCAGAAAAGCCATCCTCTTTTTATACGCTTTCCTATCAGGCAACCTTGGCAAGCATGGAATTTAAAGCTTTTCTTGATGGTACATATATGCGGTATTATCTTTTTGACATAACAGAACCTGACACGATTATAGGCACCGTATCTTTCAGCTATTTTATGCCTTCACCTTATTATTCATGTATTATCGGTTATAAACTTCTTCCTGAATACTGCAAAAAAGGATATGCCACAGAAGCAGTATCCTTTCTTACAAAAAATCTTTTCAAGGAGCATAAAGTACACCGTATAGAGGCCTTCTGTCTCCCCGACAATACCTCCTCCATTAATCTGCTTATACGCACGGGTTTTGAATTTGAATCAGTTGCAAAATCTGTTATTAAATTAAAAACCGGATTCACCGACCACCGGCGTTATGTGCTTATCGACTATGATTCTTAAGCTTCTAACACCTTGTACCAATAGCCGAACTGACTGAGTCTTATATCGGAGCGGGTGCTGAATTTAAAGTGCATAAACCCAAACATCCCCGCCATATTTTTATCCCTTCTTGTAAAAACACCGGGAACACCGATTATGTATTCATATCCGTCAGATTTAGCCTGCTTACCAAAAATAAGATGCCTATACGCATAATAACCGTGATTCAGGAAGCTGTTGTTTAAAAGTCCCCAGTTCGTGTTGGCAAATCTCTTAATATCCTCCGGTTCTATTTCCACACAGTCATAAATATCCTCATCCGAAAAAAGGGTCACCGCCTTTTTCTCATCATATAAGATCTCATATCCGTTCTTTTCCGGCTTTTTATCCACAAAATCTCCGTAAAAAAGAATATTATCCCCGTTTTCTACCTGTACTCCGGTGATTTGTTCATAAGTGCAGCCTGAGTTCTGTATGCTGTCAGCACGTCCCATATACCTTAGTTCACCTATGCCGCAAAGTATTTTCATTTCGCCTATCAGTATCCTTTGTCCCTCCTCTCCATAAAAAAATACACTGTGTGTCCCATCTTTTTCCCTGTTCTGATATCTGATATTAACAAGCAGACGCAACATTCCGTTTCTCACATCCCACTTTGCAAAGCCTATGCTCTTGCCGTTTTCCTCATAATCATACAGATATGTTACTTTTTTCTGAAAATCCATAAAAATAAGCTTCCTCCTTGTACTTAAATAGCCTTCCTGCTAAAAAGTATATGAAAGAAGCTTTGTAAAAATACTATTTAATATTACTAAAATAATCAGATAATGCAGCAAACTCCGAAAGTGTTAATGCTTCGCCTCGTATAGACGGACCTTTATGAAGAGACTCTATTGCCGCCGTAATTTCTTCCTTTGAAAAATTAATTTCCGGAGAATTATTAAGTCCGTTGGCAAGGGTCTTACGTCTTTGGTTAAAGGATGCCCTTATTAACTTAAACATTAACTTTTCATCCCTGACTTTGACAGGAGGTTCTTTGTACCTTGTAAGCCTGATAACAGCAGAACCCACATTAGGCCTTGGAATAAAACATTCAGGCGGTACATTAATTACGACCTGTGGTTTGGAATAATACTGCACAGCAAGGGAAAGCGCACCATAATCCTTTGTGCCCGGGCCTACCTGCATACGGTCCGCCACCTCTTTTTGCACCATAACGGTTATGGAATCTATAGGAACATTGCTTTCAAATAATCCCATAATAATAGGCGTGGTTATATAATACGGCAGATTTGCAACGACTTTTATGGGTTTACCGCCGTTTTTTTCTTCTGCCAGTTTTTTAATATCAACTTTGAGAATATCTTCGTTAATTATGGTTACGTTATCGTATTCTGCCAATGTTTCCTTAAGAATCGGTATAAGATTAGTGTCAATTTCAACTGCTGCCACACCACCCGCCTGTTCACATAAAAGCTGGGTCATGGTTCCGATTCCCGGTCCTATCTCAAGTACAAAATCATCTTTTGTCACACCGGCTTCACGCACTATTTTATTAACAATTCCTTCGTCAATAAGAAAATTCTGTCCGAATTTCTTCTGGAATGCAAACTCATGCTTGTTTATCACGGCAAGAGTGTTTGTTGGATTACTTAAATACATATTTTTTCCTTTATCCCAAGCCTAAGCTTTCAAATTTTTCAAGGTCAACAAGATAGTTTTCATATGTGCTGCCCTCAACATATACCTTAATCTGCTCACCGGGAGAGTATACCTGCCCCGGGTCATCATAGCAATGTCCGCTGGTAAATATTATTTCTTTTCCTGTTTCGGGATCATTATACCTGCACTTTATGACAAAAGGGCAGATTTCATTTACTGCGACAGAATAATCAACACATACATCAAATATTTCCGCATAGACGTAATGTGATTTGTCCATCTTTTTCTTTTTTATTTCTTTAATGCACACCGACAGTCCTGCAGCCGTTACCGCAATTCCCATTATATATAAAAATATCACGATAACAGGACCATATATCCGTCTTAAATTATACGGATTATCTTTATCGGCATACGCCTTCTCACTACCGCCGGGATGTGCATTTTTGTCATTTGAAGGCTTATATACAACGTGACTGTATTCTTTCCCACCGGCGGTATAATCTACATAATACAGATAGCTGTCCTCTCCTACCTGCTCCACATCGGTAATATGCACCGTGACTTTATAGCTCTCTTTTTTATGTTTTAAATCTTTTACCATAAAAAAAGTACCAAGTCCCACAAGTGCCAGACCGATTAAGGAAATCACAACTATAAGCTGTTTAATCGTCTTTTTCTCTTTCATTTAGCGTATGTACCATCAGCCAAGCCCTAAGCTCTTAAATTTTTCAAGATCAACAACATAATTTTTATATGTCTTATCCTCAAGATATACTTTAACCTGTTCGCCCGGAGAATATACTATTCCCGGGTCATCATAGCAATGCTCACTCTCAAATACAATAACTTCTCCTGTTTCAGGCTCTACATACTTGCATTTAATGACAAAAGGGCAGACCCCGTTTACTGCAGTTGAATAATCAACAACAACATCATATATTTCTGCATACACATAGTAGTTTTTCTTGATTTTCTTTGTTCTGACTTCTTTGATTCCGGAAATAACACCCACAAATAAGAATGCACCGCCCATTACATATAAAATAATTATTACTGCCGGTCCCATTCTTCGTCTGAGATTATATGGATTATCCTTATCCGCATACGCTTTTTCGGTTCCGCCTAAATGGGCATTATCACTGTTTACAGGTTTATATGCAATATGGCTGTATGTCTCTCCGTTTACGGTATAATCCACATAATACAGATAGCTGTCACTGCCTACCTGTTCTTTCTGGGTAATACGCACATTTACTTTATAACAGTTAGCATTATTTTTTATATCTTTTACCAGAAAATATGTACCAAGCCCTATAAGTACCAGGGCCACCATCAAAAAGATTGCCATGATCTCCTTAATTATTCTTTTTTCTCTCATATCCCATACATTCTCCTGCCATTTTTAAAAGTTATATCTATCACTTCATCATAATCAAGCTGCTTAATCTCTGCAATTTTCTTAACCACCTCAGGAATATATAACGAGGAATTACGTTTTCCCCTAAATGGCTCAGGTGCAAGATAAGGGCAGTCTGTCTCAAGAAGTATCCTGTCAATAGGTACATATTCTGCCACTTCACGGATTTTGGCGGCTTTTTTGAAGGTAAGCACACCTCCGATACCAATATAAAATCCCATATCCAAATATTTTTTTGCTTCTTCTTTTGAGTATGAAAAGCAATGAATAACACCGCTGTTGTCCCTGTCAGCCGATGCCTTTATTACTTCATAGGTATCAAGAGCCGCTTCTCTTGAATGAACAATAACAGGCTTTTTAAGTTCTTTTGCAAGCACTAACTGACGTTCAAAAAATTCCTTCTGCTGCTCTTTATTATCCTTATCCCAATAATAATCAAGACCAATTTCACCGATGGCAACAATTTTGCCATTGGCAGCCGCTTCTTTACGAAGCCACTCCATGTCTTCATCAGTAACCGTCCTGATTTCCTCAGGATGAATGCCTAATGCACCGTACATATAGTCCCACTTTGGAATAAGTTCAATAATTTTGTGACAGGTATCGATAGAAGACCCCACATCCACGACATATTTTATACCGTTTTCGGGCAGGGACTTTAAAACTTCGTCCCTGTCCTCGTCAAATGCCTCATCCTCATAATGGGCATGGCTTTCAAATATTCCTGTCATTAACGAATCTCCGCACCGTTAGGCATATCCTTCTCAGGTGTTAATAATGATAAGTTGCCTTCCGCATCCTCTGCACAAAGAAGCATACCTTCTGAAAGTACGCCTGCGAGCTTGGCCGGTTTAAGGTTAGCAACAACCACAACCTTCTTTCCAACCATTTCTTCTGCGGAATAATGCTGCTTGATTCCTGATACAATCTGCTTAACTTCGCTGCCTATCTTTACCTGTGAGCAAAGAAGCTTCTTAGACTTAGGTACCTCTTCACATTTAAGAATTTCTCCCACTCTTAACTGGACCTTCATAAAATCATCAATGGAGATTTCCGGTTTCTTTTCTACATCAATACCTGCTTCTGCCTGTGGTTCCTCGGCTACACCTGCTTGCGCACGCTGTTTAGCACGGATTTCTTCTACCTTTGGCATAATTTCATTAATGTCAAGTCTTGCAAAAAGGATTTCAGGTGCATCGGTTACTTTAGTTCCCGAAACATAATTACCAAACTTTGTAAGGTCTTCGAGTGTAAGTTCAGGTGCATTAAGCTGTTTACGAATCTTAGCTGTTGTTTCCGGCATAAATGGCTCAAGAAGTGCAGCACCGATACTTATTCCCTCAACAAGGTTATAAAGAACAGTTGATAATCTGTCCGCCTGTGTCTCATCCTTCGCAAGTGCCCAAGGCATTGTCTCATCAATGTATTTATTGCAGCGCTTAAATATATTAAAGGTCTCTGTAATCGCATCTGCAACACGGAGGTCATTCATCTTAGCGTCAACTTTTTTTACTGCTTCAAGAATTGTATTTTTAAGGTCATCATCAACTTCTGCCGTTACACCTTTGTCGGTAACTACTCCGCCAAAATATTTATTACTCATTGAAATTGTTCTGTTTACAAGGTTTCCAAGAGTATTGGCAAGTTCTGAATTAAGTCTTTCCACAACCAGTTCCCATGTGATGACACCATCATTTTCAAAAGGCATTTCGTGAAGTACAAAATATCTTACGGCATCCACGCCAAACATATCCGCCATATCATCGGCATAAATTACATTTCCTTTGGATTTGCTCATCTTATCGCCACCCTGTAATAACCAAGGGTGTCCGAAAACCTGTTTTGGAAGCGGTAAGTCAAGTGCCATAAGGAAAATAGGCCAGTAAATTGTATGGAAACGGATAATATCTTTTCCGATAAGATGAAGATCCGCAGGCCAGTATTTTTTGAACAATTCATCATTATTACCGTCACAGTCGTATCCAAGTCCCGTGATATAGTTGGTAAGTGCGTCAAGCCATACATACACAACGTGTCTGTCATCAAAATCCACAGGTATTCCCCATTTAAAAGATGTTCTTGATACACAAAGGTCCTGAAGTCCCGGTAAAAGGAAGTTATTCATCATTTCATTTTTACGGGAAACAGGCTGTATGAATTCAGGATGTTCGTTAATATAATCAATAAGTCTGTCCGCATATTTGCTCATCTTAAAGAAGTAAGCCTCTTCCTTTGCAGGCTTGACTTCTCTTCCGCAGTCAGGGCATTTTCCGTCTACAAGCTGTGACTCCGTCCAGAAGGATTCGCAAGGAGTACAATACATGCCTTCGTAATGTCCCTTGTAAATATCCCCTTTATCATATAATTTCTTAAAAATTTTCTGAACCTGTTTCTCATGGTATTCATCAGTGGTTCTGATAAATTTGTCATAAGAGGTGTTCATCAAATCCCATATTCTCTTAATTTCACCGGCAACGTTATCTACAAACTGTTTTGGTGTAACACCTGCCTCTGCTGCCTTTAATTCAATTTTCTGTCCATGTTCATCCGTACCGGTCTGGAAACGGACATCATATCCCTGCATTCTCTTATATCTTGCAATACTGTCTGCAAGAACTATTTCATAGGTATTACCGATATGTGGCTTACCTGATGTATACGCAATCGCTGTAGTAATATAGTAAGGTTTTTTCTCCATTTTACTAAATCCTCCTAAAAATCTTCTGTCCTAACTTCTAACGCTACCATAAATAGGCTCTAAAATCAATATTTAATCCCTTTTAAGTTGTCTTCCAACATTGGGTCTGATAAAAGTCTCATCTGCATATTTCCACAATTTTTCCGAACCCAGATGTGTTTTCTCATTACGTCCGTATACCTGTGAAGCATGAACACCATGTTCTTCCCACGATCTGCCCTCTGACGCATTATTAAGCATTAAAGGCTGAATCTTGTCCATTGTGTTGGCAAACCTGGCTTCCGGCGTAATATTTTCCTCGAATTCATCCCACAATGCCCTGAATTCCTCTGCCTGGTCTTTTGGCAGAATATTAAAAAGTCTGTCCGCAGCCGCAAGTTCACGCCCGCGTTTGCTTTCATTGCCCTTTGAATCATAGGCATAGGTATCGCCTGCATATATTTCTATTAAATCGTGAATAAGAACTATTTTCATTGTCTTCAACACGTCTATATCTTCATTGGCATATTCCGACAGCACCATTACAAACAATGCCATGTGCCATGCGTGCTCCGCATCATTTTCTTTTCTCATGCCGTCTGCAAGATAAGTCTGTCTGAAAATATTCTTTTCCTTATCTATCTCTTTAAGAAATTCAAACTGTTTTTCTATTCTTTCAGGAAACATATCTACTCTCTTTCATTGATGTATTTTTCTACTATATAACGTGGTCTTTTCTTGGTCTCAAGATATATTTTTCCAATATATGAACCTACAATGCCAAGTCCCAGAAGCACCATTCCGCCGATTGCCCACACAGAAATAAGTATGGAAGTCCATCCGGCAACAACTCTGCCGGTAAAATAACTTACGAATGCATAAATCATCATGGCGATGCTCACAAGAAAAACAAATATGCCCATTCCCGTTACAAATCTCATGGGTTTAATGCTTAGTGAGGTTATTCCCTCAATGGCAAAGCTCATCATTTTCTTGAGCGGATATTTGCTTTTTCCCGCAAGTCTTTCTTTTCTCTCATATTCAACAATCGTCGATGGATACCCGATTAATGGTACTATTCCTCTTAAGAAAAGATTGACCTCTTCAAACTGTGCCAGTCCCTCAAGGGCTCTTCTGCTCATAAGCCTGAAATCCGCATGATTGTATATCAGGTCTCCGCCTAATTTGTTGGTTAATTTATAAAACATCTGCGCCGTATGTCTTTTGAAAAAAGAATCTTTTTTTCTGTCATTTCTCACACCATATACGACATCATAACCCTCGTTATTTTTCCGGAGCATTTCCTCAAAAACATTTATATCGTCCTGTAAATCCGCATCAAGGGATATAACTATATCCGCGTCATCCTTAACAGTCATAAGTCCGGCTAAAAGTGCATTCTGGTGTCCCCTGTTTCTCGTAAGGTTAATTCCGCCAAACAATGTATCTTTATTGTGTAAATCCTCAATTATTTTCCATGTCAGATCCATTGAACCGTCATTAACAAAAATTATCCTGCTTTTTACGTCAATAAGCCCTTCTGCCATAAGTTCTTTCATTTTTTTATCAAGTTTGCCCGCCGTGTCAGCTAAGACTTCTTCTTCATTGTAACATGGTATTACAAGGTAAAGTATTTTCGCCATATATATCATCCTTCCGGAAATATCCGTATCATATTTAGAGATTATCACATTGTGTTATCATTTGCAATTACGCTGTTACCTATGATAATATGTACTTTGGTGAGGGTTCGATATCGGAGGTAACATTAATGAAATCAAAACAATATGTTTATGTTATTACAATAATTTTTATATTATCACTTATTCCCCTTTATATCATAGGTAAATATAACCATCCGAGTGTGGATGACTATTATTACGGCGTGGAAACTGCCAAAGTTTACCGTGATACAGGTTCTGTTTCCCAGGTTATATCTACATCTTTTGACGAAATGAAAAATACCTACAATGACTGGCAGGGCAATTTTGCCGCTATTTTCCTTATGCGCCTGCAGCCTGCCGTATTCGGTGAATCAGCCTATGTATTATCATCTGTTATACTTATAAGCGCATTTGTTGCCGCCATGCTTGCATTTATATATAATTTTTTAAGAAAATGGTTTGATGCCGGCAGACAGGCTTCCATAATCACGGCTCTTGCCGTTACTTTCTGTGCAATGCAGTTTACCATTATGCCTTCGGATTCTTTCTATTGGTATAACGGTTCTGTTTATTATACATTTTTCTTTTCATTGGCTTTATTTTTACTGACGCTCGTAACCGTTATGATTAAAAGCAAAGCTATGCCTGCCAGAATTATTGCGGGTATTTTCGCAGTTCCTTTAGCCTTCATAATCGGTGGCGGTAACTACGCAACATCCCTTGTTACGGTTCTTATATTAATAACCCTTGTTATACTTATGATTGTTAAGAAAAATAAAAGTGTCATCCCTCTTGTACTGATTACATGTTCAATAGGAGTGTCCTTTGCCCTGAGCATCCTTGCCCCGGGTAATGCAATCCGTCAGGAGGCTGTGGGTGGCAGTCATGGCGTAATTAAGTCCATTATCTGTTCTTTTGCTTACGGCGGATACAGTATTGCAAGCTCGACTTTGGCACCTGTGATTATACTTTTTATAATGTTAATACCTTTACTTTACAGAATCGCCAAAAGAAGTTCTCTTTCTTTTAAACATCCCGTACTTGTGCTTTTGTTTACATTCTGTCTTTTCTGTTCACAGGGCACTCCTGTATTCTATGCACAGGGATTAAGGATGCCTTACAGAATGATGAACATTATTAATTTCAGCTATTATATCTTTATGATTTTCAATCTGATATACATGCTTGGATATATAGGAAAAAAATACGGGGATTCCCTGGTTCTTTGCAAATTTGCGAGATTTTTTGAGATGAAGCACGAACGTTTCGTATTTATTATGTCCTGCACTATTATTTTTGCAATTTCCTGCGTAGGCCTATGCAAAGTGTCGGAGGGAGAAAACGGCGGTGCCGATTTTTCCAATATGCCACTTTCCGTAAGTGCCACATATTCCCTTATTAATGGGGATGCAAAACAATATGATAAGGAATGCAGGGAGCGTGCGGAGTACCTTTCCGGCACAGAAGAAAAAGGAGTAACCTTAGCTCCGCTTTCAGTTACTCCTGCACCTATTTTCCATACGGACATTACAGCAGACCCTCTTCACTGGAAAAATGCACATCTGGCACTTTTCTATGGTAAGGACTGGGTAAAACTCAGTAATAAATAGGACTATTCCTTTACAAGAAATCTGTCCCATTCCTCGACATCACCGCTGCCACTCACTGTTATTTCGTAACATCTGTCGTTGGCATCTATGGAGAATACATAAGTATTCTCCTTTTTTTTGATGGAATATATTGTTCCATAAGGGAATGTCTTAAACATGACCGCATATTCGTCTTTTGCAAGAATTCTGTCATCTACGGATTCCTGAAGAACATTATCAGCATTGTAACGTTTATAGCCTTCCTCTATAAATTCCTGTATTCCGGGATTGGATACGGATAAAAGAAATCCGTTGGCTCTCATTACCCTGATATCCCTGTTGCATGAACATTCGGGCAGAATCGTTACATTATCAAGCCACAAATGAAAAGTACCATTCATTGTCTCAACTTCCGATATTACACTTTCCGAAAAATCGAAATTATTAAGTTCGTCGATTGTCTTGTAGTTCATTACTTGTTCTCCATTTTTTCAAATAATTTAACAACCTTGCTTGTGCCAAGTCTTGACGCTCCAAGCTTAAGAAAAAGGTCTGCATCGTCAAGGGTAGAAATTCCGCCTGCCGCTTTAACCTCCACGCCTCGTCCTACGTTGGCTTTAAGAAGTGCCACATCCGAAGGCGTTGCGCCCCCTGCCTGGAATCCCGTTGAAGTCTTAATGAACTTTGCACCTGCCTCGGTAACTATTTTACAAAGTGTAATCTTTTCCGCGTCATCTAAAAGACATGTTTCTATAATTACCTTCAAAATTCTTCCGTGACACGCTTCTTTCACAGCCTTAATTTCATTCAATACATCATAATACTTACCGTCTTTTACCCAGCCGAGATTGATTACCATATCTATTTCTGAAGCTCCGTCAAGTACTGCCTGTTCTGTCTCATATACCTTGACTTTGGTTGTATTGTAGCCGTTAGGAAATCCTATAACCGTACATACTGCCAGTGAAGAACCTTTGCCTTTAAGGTAAGCCGAGGCTTTTTTTACATAAGACGGAGGTATACACACGGACGCACATCCGTACTTAACCGCCTCATCGCATAATGTCTCGATTTCAGACTCCTCAGCTGTTATGGCAAGCAGTGTATGGTCGCACCTCGCCAATAATTCTTTAATATCCATTTTATTTTTCTCCTATGTATCTTTATAATCCGGCAGACTGCTTAAGCCTGTCCATTGCATTTTTAATTTCTCCAGTTTCCGTAATTGTCATTTTCTCAGGCTTGGCTTTTCTGATAAGACGACCAAGATTATATATATCCTGATTAATCTGATTCTTTCTTATTTTATCAATTGTCTTTTTCTCAGTCTTTAACTTAGCCTGTGCATCATTAATAAGCTGTTTTGACTCATTAATGGCTTCAAAAGCATCCATTCTCGTACTGTCGGCTTCCGCATATTCCGCAGCGTCCCGCATGGCACGTTCAATTTCAGTTTCCGAAAGATTAGAGCCTGCGGTAATCGTAATGCTCTGTTCCCGTCCCGTATCAAGGTCCTTAGCTGATACATGCACAATACCGTTTGCATCAATATCGAAAGTTACCTCTATCTGCGGAACACCGGCCGGTGCTCTTCTTATTCCGTTAAGACGGAAGGTTCCAAGAAGCTTGTTATCCCTCGCAAAATGTCGTTCGCCCTGTAAAACCTTGATTTCAACATTGGTCTGTCCGCTCATTGCAGTAGAAAATACCTGGCTTTTTCTGCATGGAATTGTAGAGTTTTTCTCTATAAGGTGTGTGGCAATTCCTCCCACTGTCTCTATTGAGAGCGTAAGAGGAGTTACGTCAAGCAAAAGAAGTTCGGACGCATTACCTGAATCTCCCGCAAGCTTGCCACCCTGTATTGATGCTCCGAGTGCAACACACTCGTCAGGATTCATATTTTTGCTTGGCTCAAGTCCCGTAAGCTGTCTTACTTTATCCTGAACCGCAGGTATTCTTGTAGAACCGCCTACAAGAAGTACCTTATTAAGTTCGCCCTTTGTAATTCCTGCATCGTTAAGTGCCGTAATTACAGGGCCTGTTGTTCTCTCCACAAGGTCCGATGTCAGCTCGTTAAATTTTGCCCTCGTAATATTCATATCAAGATGAACGGGACCCGCTTTGGTGGTTGTAATAAAAGGCAGGTTAATATTAACTGTCTGTGCCGATGAAAGCTCTTTCTTGGCTTTCTCGGCTTCTTCAGTTATTCTCTGAAGTGCGACTTTATCTTTACCAAGGTCTATTCCTTCTGTTCTCTTAAACTCCGAAACAATATAGTCCGAAAGACGTTTATCAAAATCATCACCGCCGAGATGGTTATCTCCTGAGGTTGCAAGCACCTCAATAACCTTATCCCCGATTTCAATTACTGAAACATCGAAAGTACCGCCGCCAAGGTCATATACAAGTATCTTCTGCGCTTCGCCGTTATCAAGACCGTACGCAAGAGCTGCTGCCGTAGGCTCATTAATAATTCGTTCCACTTTAAGTCCTGCTATTCTTCCTGCATCCTTGGTCGCCTGACGTTGTGCATCGCTGAAATATGCCGGTACGGTAATTACCGCTTCCGTTACACGCTGTCCCAGATAATCCTCGGCATCCTTTTTTAATTTCATAAGGATAAAAGCCGATATCTCCTGAGGCGAATAATTCTTTTTGTCAATCTTAACTTTATAGCCGGAGCCCATCTCTCTCTTAATGGAAGAAACCGTTCTTTCAGGATTTGTGACCGCCTGACGTTTCGCAGGTTCTCCCACCAGTCTCTCTCCTTTTTTGGTAAAAGCAACCACGCTTGGTGTTGTCCTTGTTCCCTCGGAATTAACGATAACCGTAGGCTGTCCGCCCTCCATTACCGCAACACAACTGTTAGTAGTTCCTAAATCAATTCCAATAATCTTGCCCATAACAATAAATCTCCAATTCTTTTATTCTGCTTCAATCAGATATACACCTGATTTATGAATGTGTTATGTATTAATTATTTTATTTTGGTAAAAAAGATTAATTTTTTATAAATTAAATATAGCATATCCATTTTACATTCTTTATAATAAAAACACAATGTTAATATATTCTTCTTGACTTTAAAGCGTTAAAGTGTTAAGTTATATTTACTGAAAATAAAAGAGATGAGGATTTTAACAATGTCAATGAATTATTTTAAAAAGCTCCCGGAACCTGAAGTTCTTAAGGAAGAATTTCCTATGACTCCGGAGCTTACAGCAATTAAATCAGAAAGAGACCGTGAAATCCGTAAGGTTTTTACAGGTGAAAGTGATAAATTTCTTGTAATTATAGGTCCATGTTCCGCTGACCGTGAAGATGCCGTTCTTGAATATGTTGAACGTCTCGCAAGGGTCAACGAAAAGACTAAGGACAAGCTGATTATTATTCCCCGTGTATACACTAACAAACCAAGAACCACAGGTGAAGGTTATAAGGGTATGCTTCATCAGCCTGACCCTAACAAAGAGTCTGACCTTTATGCAGGAATTGCATCTATCCGAAAACTTCATATAGATGTTATCAAAGAAAGCGGTCTTACATCAGCAGATGAGATGCTCTATCCTGAGAACAGGAGCTACCTTGATGATGTTTTATCGTATGAAGCAATCGGCGCCCGTTCCGTTGAAAACCAGCAGCATCGTCTTACCGCCAGCGGTATGGATATCCCTGTGGGAATGAAGAATCCTACAAGCGGGGATTTTGGCGTTATGATTAATTCAGTAATTGCTGCACAAAGTTCCCACGAATTTATTTACAGAGGATACAGTGTAAGTACATCAGGCAATGACCTTGCACATGTTATACTTCGTGGCGGTGTCAACAAGTATGGAATATGTATTCCTAATTACCACTACGAAGACCTTGAAAGGCTTCATGAGATATACGATTCCAAAGACCTTAAGAATCCTGCTGCAATAATCGATGCTAACCATTCTAACTCTAATAAGCAGTTTAAACAGCAGATTCGTATAACAAGCGAAGTTCTTCACAGCAGAAGATATAATCCTGAATTTAGAAAATTAGTAAAAGGTGTAATGATTGAAAGTTACCTTGAAGAAGGTAATCAGAAAATCTGCAAGGATATGATTTATGGTAAATCGATTACGGATCCATGCCTCGGATGGGATGACACCGAAAACCTTATTTACAAAATAGCTGATGAATGTTAAGAGGTCATTTTATGAAAGATAAGAAAACCGTACTTTTAGGAATAACCGGAGGAATTGCTGCATACAAGATGGCTGATGTAGCAAGCACCCTTGTGAAATCAGGCTGCAATGTCCGTGTGATAATGACTGAAAATGCCACAAAATTCATAAGTCCTATGGTATTCGAGACGCTTACCTCAAGCAAATGCCTTGTGGATACTTTCGACCGTGACTTTGAATTTGACGTAAAGCACATTTCACTTGCAAAAGAAGCCGATGTGGTTTTAATTGCTCCCGCCACTGCCAATGTAATCGGAAAAATGGCTAACGGAATTGCAGACGATATGCTTACCACAACTGTCCTTGCCTGCAAATGCACAAAAATAGTTGCTCCTGCAATGAACACCAATATGTACGAAAACCCTGTTGTAAGAGATAACATTGCCAAACTCATGATGTATGGTTTTGAAATTATTCCTGCCGCAAGCGGTCACCTTGCCTGCGGGGACAGCGGTAAAGGCAAGCTTCCGGATAAAAATATACTTATTGAATATATTTTAAGGGCTCTTAATGGTAAAAAAGACCTTATAGGAAAACGCATTCTTATTACGGCAGGTCCTACGAGGGAAGCCCTTGACCCGGTAAGGTATATTACCAACCACTCCAGCGGAAAAATGGGTTATGCACTTGCGAGAGCCGCCGCATTCCGCGGAGCTGATGTAACACTGATATCAGGTCCTGTTTCCCTTCCAAAGCCACTATTTACCAAAGTAATTGATGTTATCTCTGCCGAAGATATGTTTAATGCAGTAAAAGATAATTACGAAAACCAGAACATAATAATCAAAGCTGCGGCTGTTGCCGACTACACCCCCGTATCGGTTGCAGACAACAAAATCAAAAAATCCGACAGCGATATGTCCATTCCGTTAAAGCGTACTACTGATATACTGAAATTTCTCGGTGAGAACAAGAAACCGGGACAGTTTATATGCGGTTTTTCCATGGAAACAGAAAATATGCTTGATAATTCAAGGAAAAAACTTGAAAAGAAAAATGCGGATATGATTGTTGCCAACAGTCTTGTTACAGGCGGTGCCGGATTCGGTACAGACACCAATATAGTAACTTTGATTACCAAAGATAATATTAAAGAATATGATATTATGTCAAAAGAGAAAGTGGCAGACACTATTTTGGACGCGATTGTAAACGGATTTTAAATGATTTTTACAATATTTTATTATAAAGTTTCAATTTGTTCATAATTAAGACATTTTTTATCCACAAACAAAAAATATACTATAGGTGATGAAATAATTTTTTTGTTTTTCATACTCCTCTTTCTTTTTATATAAAGGCAGCTCTGGCTGCCTTATATTTTGCCTAAATGTATTGACAATTTTTTCTCAATAAATTAAAATAAGAATTCAGCAGGCCTTGCCTGTTTTTTTTATTTGCGAAAGAAAGCAACGGAGTAATATACAAAGGAGAATTCTCAGATGGATTTATTCACACTTATCCTATTGGCAATAGGTCTTTCCATGGATGCTTTCGCAGTATCTATATGCAAAGGTCTCGCAATTAAGAAAATCTCATTCCGCCATATGCTTATTGTTGGTGCGTGGTTTGGCTGTTTTCAGGCAATAATGCCTATGATAGGATATTTTCTTGGCATACAGTTTGCAAAATTTGTTAACGCATTTGCCCCATGGATTGCATTTATTCTTTTGTTACTGATAGGAATTAATATGATTCGTGAATCATTTTCAAAAGAAGAAAAAGAAGGCGGAGAGTCTGACGCCATCGGCTTTAAAACAATGTTATTAATGGCTATAGCAACAAGCATAGATGCACTGGCTGTCGGAATCACATTTGCCTGTATCCCCGTTAATATAATTCAGGCCACAGCATTGCTTAATACAGTTCTGGCTGTTATTATTATAGGAATAACAACATTTATAATTTCCATTGCCGGTGTTAAAATCGGTAATATATTTGGAAATATCTACAAAAACAAATCTGAATTTATCGGTGGGATTATTCTTATTTTATTAGGTATCAAAATAATTGTTGAACAATATTTTTTCTAATTTACGGAGGTTTTAAAAATGCCATTACCAGTCAATATTTTATTATTAGTTGTCGGTTTTGTACTTCTTATGAAAGGTGCGGATGTATTTGTTGATGGTTCTTCAAGTCTCGCAGGCAAGCTTGGCATTCCACAGATTGTAATCGGTCTTACAATTGTTGCTTTCGGAACAAGTGCTCCCGAAGCTGCCATAAGTATCACTGCAGGAATCAAGGGAAGTGCCGAACTTGCGGTAAGCAACGTAGTCGGAAGCAACATCCTTAATGTTCTCCTTATCCTTGGCATCGCTTCAGTTATCACTCCGCTGGCAGTTAAAAAGAATACTCTTTTTATAGAAATTCCTTTTGTTGCCGTAATCACCATTGTACTGCTTGTACTCGGCATGAATGGTTATTCCCTTTCAAGATTTGATGGAATAATTCTGACAATATTATTTTTAATATTTATGGGATATCTTGTATATATCTCTCTTAAGAAAAAGGATGAAGAAGAGGAAGAAGTCAAGAAATTACCTACATGGCTTATGATTCTTTATATAATTCTCGGTGGTGCCGCAATTGTAGGCGGAAGCCAGCTTACAGTTAATTCTGCTACCGCCATTGCAAAATATTTTGGCATGTCCGACCGTTTAATAGGTCTTACCATTGTTGCTTTGGGAACTTCACTTCCGGAACTTATCACATCCGTTACGGCAGCCTGCAAACACAATGCGGACATTGCAATAGGTAATATCGTAGGAAGCAATATTTTTAATATACTGTTTGTTCTTGGAATTACGGCACTCTTAACACCTGTTCAGTATTCAAAAGATTTTATCGTAGACAACATAATGGCAGTAATCTGTATGGTGATGCTCTTCTTATGCGTAATCTTGACAAAAGACAAGAAACTAAACCGTGCAGGCGGTATCCTCATGTTACTTTCTTATGCCGCATATTTTGTATGTTTTATCGTATTACAGATAAAGCTGGTATAATAATGACATAATTAAAAGGTTTAGAAAACATATCCAACACGTTTTCTAAACCTTTTTTCTTCCTTTTATCATAAATATCTTAGCCACAATGTAATATCCTCCGGCTCTTACCGCATTGGCAATTACATATCCGACAGTCGCACCATATATTCCCTTCCATGATGCAAGCGGCGTAACAATAACCGCAGCAACAACTGCTGTAACAACATTAATAACAATGCTGATATTCTGTTTTCTGTATATAATTATTACATTTTCGTACAAAGTATACACGGCAACCAGTCCGCCCGATAACATAAGTAAAAGATTAGTCCATTCATGACCATACAGGTCAATTCCGTATATAGCAGTAAGAACGGGGCCTCCAAGAAAAAACATTCCTGCCATTGACAATACCGTAAGTCCCGTAATCACGCCAAGCTGCTTGTTAATTGTTTTCTTAAAGTTTCCGTAATCTCCGTCATTGTGATATACCGCCATCTTTGTAAGCCACATTCTCATTGTAAATCCGGCAAATAAATCTACCACAAATACGGGCATAAACAATGCATTAAACTCTGCAAGAATTGAAGTATCATTTCCTGAAATACGGGTAAGTGCATACTTAGGTGCATTATGAATATATATAAATAAAAAAGAGCTTACAAACAACGCCGTACAGGCAAAAAACAGTTCTTTTGTCACTTTCCATCTGAAATTCCATTTTATTGCTGCAAATTTCCCGGCAATCGGAAAATCGATTACAAATATAAGTACAAATGATACAACTGCAAGCACGACAGAGGACAAAACAACATCTTTTGTAATAATTAACATTCCGCCGTAGCATATTATCATAATAAGGTCTTTTGTAAACTGACTTCTTCCGCTTATATCAAATCTGAATCTCTGTTGATAAAGCCCTTCAAACAGGTCAGACATACATTCAGCCATCTTATATACCGTAAGACTTATGATTACTACCGCTTCATCACCTCTGTATCCGCCAAAAATAACCCAGCCTATGGTAATAAGCATTGCCACGGCACAGGTACATATTCTGAACGTATAATACTGGTCAAATGTATATTTTTCATTAATATCAGACACTTGATAATTTCTTACGGAATACTTACCCACCGTAAGCATCTGATTGGCTATCATTATTCCCAGTGAATATAATCCAGCCGCTGATTTTCCCATAAGATTAGTTAAAATAATAAGGAATATCAGCGACTGTAATGAGTATACTATTCCGGATAAAGCTGTCCACACAAATGTATTCTTTGCCTGATTAATATCTTTTCCTATAAATAGTCTTGTAAGCATATAATTATTCAGCTTTTGCTGCCTTTTCAGCAAGATAGTTATTGATAAATACTGTCAACGCATCTGCATCGATACCATGTACCATACATGCTTCCTCAAGAGATTCTCCCTGTGCCGATGGGCATCCCACGCAATGCATTCCGGCGTCAAGAAGGATTGGTATTATATCAGTATCAATCTGGATGATATCATGAATAATCATATCTTTATTAATCTGTGCCATGTTATTTCTCCTTTACATTCTATATTTATAATATATTATTACCATTTAGATAACAAATATCATTATATACTAACATAAAAAAAGTGGCAACACCCATTGTAAAGCGTTGCCTGTATATTTTTTCAAATTTTTTGAAATAAATGTTTCTTGATATTTTTATATTGACGTATTATAATGACACTGTAATATACATAGGAGGTAACTATTATGGCATACGTTATTTCAGATTCTTGTGTAAGTTGTGGTTCATGTGCCGGAGGATGTCCAGCAGGCGCTATCTCTCTTGGTGATTCACATTATGAAATAGATGCAGATACATGTCTCTCATGCGGAGCTTGCGAATCTGCTTGTCCTGTAGGCGCTATTTCAGCTAACTAATAAGAATAATGCGTAATGGCTCGTGCAATTGTTATGAAAAAGAAAAAAATTATTATTTTATCTATTTTATCATTCAATAGTGTTCTCCGAATACACCCAGTTATCTTTGTATATGTATGCCAACAGTTGCAGCATAGAAGCATTTTTACCCCATTTGGCATATCTGTCTTCTGAATTCAAGGTCGGAGCCGCATACATACATAAGTATAGTCCAGTCGGCTTTATTTCCCGGTATTTCCGGTTCTTTTACAGGATTACCTGTTGTGTCATCTTCTGTGATATCCATATCCGGGGGACTGCCTTTTTGTATGCTTTTTTCATCGAACAACCGCACAATACCGGCACCATTGCCAGAACTGCAAATAATATTCTTTTTTTCATATATCTCCTCTTTCAATATCCTTTTGTGAAACTCTACCCAAACAGCGGAAATCGGCAAAATAGGTAGAGATTCCCGGGTCTGTTTGTTGGGAATATCTACCCAGACAGCGCAGATTGGCAAAATAGGTAGGAGATTCCTGGGCCAGCTTATTGGAATTCTCTACCCAACTATATTACTTTCGTTTCATTCTCTAATCTCACTCAATGTAATTTGCCTCTATACTTTCTTGATTGGATGTCTAATTACAGTTTTCCATTTTTCAGGAGCAACCTTTCTTGCATCGGACATATAAATCTCATGGTGTAAACGCTGTTCATTTATATTATTCTCATAGCCCTGCTTCTTCAAATAATCCTCCAGCAAAGCTACTGTTGCAGGTTCCGAATCAAATGAACCTTGATGCATAATCTGAACGCAAAGCCCCTCATCAATCGTTAAAAACTCTGCTGGTGAACAATCTATTTTTTTCTTCTTGGTTGCTGTTTGTACCGCCCATGCAAAATCTTTTTTGGTTATAAAATCAGGCAAACGAATAACAGAAATCCAATTAAATGTATCTTTGTTGCTACAATCAATTCCTTTGACATTTTCTCGCCTGTCGATTCGGTCAGTTCGCATCTCAGCATACACAGGATGCTGCTCACCCTGCCACCAGAATCCTTCCAGCGGCGGTACTACATATTCAAAAAATCCTTCAATTTTATAATCTGTCTTATAACTCATTTTTAATGTATAAGCAACTGCATATAAAATAAAATATAATTACTTGAACTAATTTAGCTCAAAAACTATTTTTTCAAATACCATCTTGCTGCATGTCTGGTTTCTTCAGTAGCAGCAATTTTTTCTCTTTTCATAGCTTGAATAATATAATGCACTTTCTATCCGTTAATCTCCCAGTGACCACTGTAACCACTTCCGACATATGATACATTAGACATTTTTTTGATTTTTCGTTTTACTGTTGCAATTCCAATTTTCAATTCCTTTGCCATATCTGCCGTTGATACTTGCGGATTATCCTTTATCATTTTGATGATTTTTTCTTCAGTATCATCTTGGGTATCACCTTGAGTATCATCTTGGGTATCACCTTGAATTTTCTCTTCGTTTGCATGTATTGCATAATTAGAACCATAATTCAAATTATACAAAGTCAATATAAAATCATCATTATCCGCATCAAAGACTGGCATCTTAGTCTCATCAAATTCCACTTGTTCCTCATAATCTGCCAATATCTTCTTAAATCCACTACCTCTACGCTCCATATATTTTAAACGGCTGAATATATCAGCTAATATCGGATTTCTTCTCTTTGACGGGATTTTTAACAAATCCTTTCCTTCTAAAGATATCCCACTTACCATTCCGCCAGGTGAATATATTTCAATTCTGTCATCAAACATATCTATATGAACTTCACTACCTATCTCCATATAGTTTCTATGAATCAATGCATTTACTACACCTTCAAGCACTGCTCTATCCGGATAATCAGGCATTTCAATTCTTCCGTCACTAACCTTACGCCATGCTTTCTTAGAATTATTTCTCACAAAATCAGTTCCCGCCTGCAACAATGTGACAAGACTGCCAGTATATTCCTTATCATCAAGTGCATCTACTATACCAGATGCCTTCGTAAGTCCATTCCACCTAGTGCAAAACAATCTGGAATGACGCACAGGTGATTCATCTGCCAGAAGTGCTCCGGCATTCGTCAGATTACCTTTTTCATCAATCAATCCAAATGATTCATAATCTGTATCTTCAAATGTATTTCCTGTTCTCTGCTTATACACTGATTTTAATTTTGTAAAAGACATGTTATCGAAATCATATCTTGATTTCAAGCTGTCATAACTTTCGCCACTACCACGAAGTACCAATTCTCTTAGCTGTGAGGGAGTTGCCGGAACGCTTTCATTTCCTATACGCATAAATGCAATGAGTTGTCCATCACCTTCATAATAGTATGGTGTCTGCTGCCCTTTCATAACTTCCACAATAACAAAAATTTTTTCGCCATCTTTTTCAAAATACAACTTAAACTCCGGTATTGGATTCAAATGCGTTTTTATTGCTTCGCTAATTTTCTCTGCATCACCTTCAGCATCTGCAAGCCCCGCCAGCTCATTATCATTCGACACGCCAAATATCAACTTGCCACCAAAACAATTAGCAAATGCACTGATACTCTTGCACCAGCTTTTAGGTTTCTTTTCTTCAAGTGCAAGTTTTTTATCGTAATCTGTGGCTTCACCGATTAGTTGCTTTATGTCCATAAATATCACTTCCTTTCCGCCTTGGACTAATCTTAGACTATCTTGAGCTAAAATAAGATATTAATGGGATAAAAACCGTTGTATTGCAATAGTATCTTAGACTAAAAATCTTATTTGTTATGAAATACAGCAATCCTACAGCTAACGCATCTACCCAGTTCATAATCTTCTCTAAGTCTCCATCATTAATAATCTTTGTTTATAAACAGCTTTGCTATTTCATCATCTGTTCCATCCTTACCATTCTGTATTTTTAATAATAATTCACCTATCATTTTACGAAGTTGTTTTATATTCGTAGCCAGACTTCCGTCCATTTTAGATCCACCATTTTCATATACTCTGCCAGCCTCAAGCTGATTTAATTTATTACTGATTTCATTTAGTTCATAACCATATTTTTCTTTAATATCATATTCCAATCCATTACTCATCTGCAAAATCGCTCCTCCATGTTCTAATTTATTTACTCCTTTAACTTACTGTCAATCTTATACCAGTGTTTTTTCACTTGATTCCTAATATTGCTAACAACCAGTTTACTCTGACTAAATATTTCATCTGCCTTATAAGCATATGTAAGAAAATTCCCATGGTCTTCAGAATACTTGCTTGCACCTAAATGTGTATATGAATGATAAATTGCTTTCTTTCCTGCATTAAAAGACTTTTCATCAGTATTCTCTTTTACTTTTTTTATTTTTCTATATGCTCTACAATAAAACTTAAACAAACTCTTATCTCTTATCCGAACAGTTTTTCCATCAAATGTAAAGCCAAGATAATTAATAAGATTACTTTTCCCCTTTATCTTTTCTATAATTCCATTATCGTAGAAAAAATGTTCAGTTTTATCCTCGTTTAATTCTAAATTAGGAATGCCATCTCTGGTACTGTAAATAAATTTAGCAATCTCCTCATTTTTTCCTTTTACATCTTCTTGTGTCATAGGAAGAACAATTATAATATCATCACAATATCTTCTATACATCCCTTTCTGTGAAGTGATAAAGTCATTTATTTTTTTATCAAAATCTATCATATAAACATTAGCATATACAGCACTTATAGATGAACCTTGTGGAATCTGATAATCTTTAAGGTTCTTGCGAAGATAATTTTTCTTAAACTCATGAAATTCATCTGTTTCAAAATACTTATCCATACCTCGCATATCTCTTCTCAACAAACCCTTCTCAGACTCTATATCATCAGCTTCAATATATGTAAACTTCGTAATATTTTTGTAAATAGCATAATCAGCAGCATCTAATGACTCCTCGTTGATTACACATTTTATTTTTTCTTTTAAATATTTATGGTCAAGGTTATCAAAAAATTGGCTGAAGTCACCCACAAAAATGTAAGCCGATTCACATTTTACAATATATTCAAATACTTCTTTTGCAAAATCAATATTACATTTTCCTGGTGTACAATTTCTATAAGCTGTTGAAACACGGCTTATCCCATTTGATTTCATATACTCATTGTATCTGTTATTAAGACGGTTTCCATAATACTCATATATAAATCTGTCAATATGTGCAGCATAATATATGTCTCTTTCCTTTGGCTTAATATCTTTTTTTCCATTTTCAATAAAAGTGTATTTACTGCAATCCATTTTAAAATGAATAAATGGATAAAAGCCATGTCTACTGACCCAATTAATATTCTGGACTCTTTGCTGATAGTCCTTATGATGTTTCTTCACATCTAAGTGCGTATAATATTTATCTTTATATATCTTTCTACTCATTTTTCTCCTAAAAGCTTACTGAGTAACGACCGGTAGATATCTAATATCAGTAAGCATTAAAATCAATTGGACCTTGTTTTCACAAGGAACTCTACCATCCTCTACATACGATGTATTGTATAATAATATTAACAGCTACTATAATTCACTGGTAATAGGAGGTCATACAATGGACAATATAATTCTTAATATTATCAACTGTATACTATTAATTCTGGTCAAGAACGTTCTTGACATAGAATACATAATACCCTTATAGCCACTTCTATAAGGCAAAATAATATATTTTTCAACCTACAATAATCTCTTGGCAAAAAATTTCTATTCTGCCTGCATCCTATACGATTGCTCAATTATCTCCATAACATTATCTACATCTGATGTATGCTCCATAGTATATGCATCTATATCATTCTCGAAACCATCGCCATCTTCTACCAGTTCTTTATATCTTTTATCAAATGCTGCTGATATGTACCTTAAGAAAATAAGTCCAATAATAACTTTTCTGTACTCTGCTGCCGGAATATGTCCCCAAAGCACACACGCTGCATCCCATATTTCTTTTTCAAATCCTATATTTGCATTGTTCTTATCCGCCACAATAAAGCCTCTCTTTCCATACTTTTTTCTATTCTTCGGGCTCAATCCTCACAATATCATCAAACCCACATTTTAATTCAACACATATCCTCGCCAGTATATCCAACGATACCTGCTGATCATTATTCATCTTCGTAAATGTGCTTGGTGCAATTTGTGTTCTTTTTCTTAATTCAGTTTTCGTCATATTCCTATCAATCAATAGTTTCCATAAGGGCTTATAAGATATTTTCACCTGATTTTCTGACATGTTCTTTCCTCCGATTTATCACGCCAAATAGTCCTCTTTTCTCAAAAATAATTATATCATCTATCTTTCATATTTACAATTATGACTTTTGAGTTCTCGAAACATAGAAACTTCCTGATTATGTCTATTTTTCGTATGCATCACAATAGGAATATTGTGAAGAAACTCATCATTAGTACATGACAAAGCAGAGGAATTATCTCCCTCTGCCCTTATTCCACTGCTTCTCCTGTTCCATCTCATGCATCTCATTCCTGCTTACTGTCTCATAATAAATTTTCTGATATTCCTCATACAGTTGCTCCCCATCAAGTTTCACACCTAATTTATCCAGCACACTCATAAAAATATTCAAATTACCACTGGCATCACTTACCTCGAACTTAAAAGCATCTGCTTTCACTGATGTTTTCAGGTACTTATATGGACCACATGCTGTAAGCTCCCTTACTATTTTATCTGTCTTATCAGCCACAACGTTCTTTCTAACAACAGTTGCTAACCTCTTAGCTTCCTCATATAACTCATCAAAATCAGCTTTGTGACCGATTTGCTTAAAGAAGCTATTCAGTTTCTCATATACTGCCATTACGTCATCATTTCCATCAATAACTGCCATTCGTAGCTTCTCTTCGTCAGAACTGACTGCATAATCTGGATACGAATAAAATGAATTGCTTTCCGTAATTGTCTCTACTGGCAATTTATCCATACTTACTGTAGATTCTAATTTGCAGCTATGCGCTTCCTCTGTATTATTTTCATATGATTCTTTCAAATCAGCTCCACAATATTTCTGTACAGGCACATCAATAGTAGTTTCACCATCCCTCGCCTTTTCGACATACTCTAAGGCATCAACACACACATCTTCCGAAGCATCCTTTTCCTGTTTTTTCTCCCGATGTATTGTATCTACAACAGAAACGCTTACATCCGCTCTTTCCACTTCCATTGCATCAACCTCTTCTGTTTGTACCTTACAAGCCACCGCCTCTTCCATCTGAGGTATCACAAGATCATTATCCTCAATCAATTCTCCCATCTCCGGCACATCGTGATACGCAGTATACAGATTTTCCTTTATCGCCATATCCACCAAACCAATCTGCTTTTTTGCCTCTTTCTTCTGCTGTTTCAACACATCCAACTCTTTCTGCATATCCATATGCCACAATTGATAATCCCGATACTGTTCGTTCGTCTTGATTGCCCGCTTTTTGCCGGAACTAAGCCTATAAATCTCATGCTGCTTATCATCTATCTCCTTCATTTTCTTTTCCTGTTCACTTCTATAATCCAGCAGATCAGAAAAGTCTCTGATATTATTATCCACCGGCATCAAATACTCATCCTGCAACTGATGAAATCTTTTCAAATCCTCCGCGTACTTTGCCACATTAACTTTAAACCTGTTCTGCTCCACAATACGAAATCGATATATCTTGGCATAGTATTTCTTCTGAAATTCTGATAGATTTGTGTATTTCAAGTACCGAATATTCTTAGAATAAAAATGTGGATGCACCATCCAAGGCATATCCACATAATATCTAATCTTATTCTCAGAAAACATTTCATCCATTTTTGCAAGATTATGATAATATCTATATCCTGGAACCTGAACCTCCAACCACACACTGGACTTAAATATATATTCTAAACTCCGCATCAGATATTTGAAATGTTCCACATCTCCGGCGGCATAAGCACACATCTGTGCGTCACGCAGGATAATTTCTTTTATTGGCATTTCTTTTTCCCGGTTGTTACACTTACACTGTTCCATATTAAATGACCATGCATGTGTTCCCTGTCTGTATGAACCGCAAATACAGCTTCATAATCATCCCCAAGTACATCTTTCGCAAAATGTTCCAATACATACATTGCCTGTTCTGCCGTAACTTTCTCCTCTGGAGAAAACGAAATAATCACATGATATCCTTGTCTTTTACCTATCTTGTGAAATATATTCTTTGTTTCTTCCATTTGCTCAAATGCAGTATCCGGCAGGCAGTTGATACTGCCCACCAAAACACATTCTTCTGTCTTGTCTGGATTTTGGATATATTGCAAAGCATTTTTCAAATGCGATGCCGGATTTCTGCCTTTTGATTATTTAATGTTGACACCCAAATGGCGCAAAACTCGGAAAAGGGTAGAGATTTCCGGGGCTGCTTCTTGAGAATCTCTACCCAAACAGCGCAAATCGGCAAAATAGGTAGAGATTCCAAGTTCCGCCGTCCGCTTTGTTGCTTTTAGCCAACTTATCTCTCATAGCCTAGCCTTATATATGATTTCTGTTCGTCGGACCAGAGATTTGCTTACAGCTTCCTTCAGATTCCACCTCGCGATATACACCCTTGCTGTTCAGCTATACACTTCCCACTATCCGGGCATGTTCGAGACTTTCACCCGTTAGAACGTGCCCATGGCGCGCAAACTAAAAATGGACTTCAAATTTAATTGAAGTCCATTCTGTATTTATTCACCATTTGTCTGGTCTGAAAATTTTTTCATATACGAATTTAAAATTATCTCTGCATCTTCTTTAGTATCTGCATTAACCAGATATTTAGTACCTGCTTCTTCATCCCAGATTTCGATAATAATCTGCCCTGTTTCCCTGTTGTATATGAATCGGTATAGAACAATAGTACTTATATCTTCTATTCCACCGTTTTCATTGTATTTCGTTACAGTAGTAGAAAAAAAGATTTTACAGAAATCTTTTGACGTATCAACCGATATAACAGGCCTGTTTCCAGTTAATTTTCCGTAATCCTCTACACTTAATACTCCGTCTGCTTTCTTATTGCGAACTAACAGGTCAATATACCAGCTGATATTTTCTCCTTCCCATTCCTTGGTAACTGTATTGTATACATATCCCTTTCCTCCTGTATTAAACCTTGCGTATTTAGAAATTATATGTATCCCTGTGGAATTGAGAAATACCATTACCGCTATCTGAAGTACCACAACTATTGCAAGAATAGTTGACAGAATAATTATCCATGTTTTTTTCATATTTTGTCCTCCCTGTATATCTATGCAGCCACATATGGTATGTTAATCGATGTGCTACCTTCAATCGTTGTATAAAAGCATTTAGTAATCAAATATGCAAATTCATTAAATGATTTATTGTTATTTTTATAATTGTAAAAATTTTTTGCAGCTTCATTTCCTAGAGACTTGTAATTCTCATTAAGATTATTACCGGCATAAGTCTTACTACTATTCTGTACTTCAACAACCACACCATTGCTGTATGTATATCGTGGATATACAACAGTAACCGAACTTCTTATATTATTTCCTACATAACATAAAATTTGAGAATTGTCACTTTCTCCCAGCCTTTTAACAAATACAAATTTCTCATTTACATATATACTTACAATATATGAAAGACATATATATTTTAAACTACTCGATGTAGTTATATTCTTGTCATATGAGCTTAACAAAGTAAATAACGATATTCCCGTACCAAATCCCGGTGCTGCACTATCCAAAATCGCAGTAACCAAAGACTGTGCTGTAAATTTCCAAATTGTTGTGCTACCTGCTTTAAAAGAACCTGTTTTTTGTGAAGTCTTTGTCTCTGTTTTACATAATTTGCTCGTTTCTGAATCTGTTGATTCTCCTAATATTTCCTGGATTTCATAAACCTGACCGGCATAGACCTGATTGTACCTTTTACTGGTCCACCTTACGCCACTCACGTATCCAGGGTCATATGCCAATGAAGGAACATCTTTACCTTGATTTCTATTACTGTTCAAAATCTTATTGTGAAGTTCCTCTTCGCTTATTACTTCTTCTCCACGTTTCTCAAGCTCTTCATCAATTGCTTCTATTTGTGACTTATTATTTTCATAATCATCCATCAATCTCAGTTTCTCTTCATGCAATTCCTCTGATGTTCTCCATTCACTGTATTCGGAGTCATCTGCACTTACTGAAACGCAACATGGTATAACTGCCATCACCACGCTTAAAACAATTACTATTAATCGTTTTCCCATAATCTTTCTCCTTTGCTTTCATTGCAGAGAATGATATCCCATAAACATATTTCCATATACAATCCTTTACCAATTAATATGAAACTCACGCCATATTCATGATATATTAATTATCTACATCTTCACATCCATATCATTCCCTTAATTAACGTGTTATAACATCTCACAAATTTTACCCAATATCACCTCTCCTTTTTTCACGATAAACTACTGATACTTTTATGTTATCATATATCTTAACGAATGTCCACTTTTCAAGTCAGTTTTTTTATTTTCTTCCTATGCTTGAAACGTGTATCCTTACCTGATGCCGCCTCATCATTCACATGAAAAAGATAGTCCATTTCCTTTACCACTTTTTCATGAAGTTCCACATTATTTTCCTTAAGAGCTTCCGTGAGAATGCTGCCGATAATCGCTTTGAACTGTTCCATACGGACATCCCTTGTATTCTGTTCCTCACTTTCAAGCTCTCCCTGTTCATGCTCCATATGTATATGGTATTATATCCGCTTTGTCAAGACTTCGGAATGCTGCTTTTTCAAACTGTTCAAGCAGAGCCTTTTGCTGTCCTGTGAGTGTGGCTCTGAGTTCCATTTCGAACCGCACAACTGTTTCAAGCAATCCGCCTTTGTCTGTGCCGCAAGTCCGGCACTTTTCAAAAAAAGCGGCTACCATTTCCGATAGCCGCCGTGTGAGTTATACTACTTTGTTAGCTGTTGTGCTTTTTCTTTTTGCTGACAACCGTTGTGCCGATAACAGCTCCTCCGCTGGCAAGCAACAGTGCGATCCACAGCATGAGGTTGCTGTTGTCGCCGGTCTGAGGATACTTCGGCAGTTTCGCCGTTACAGTGTCGGCCTTGGCGATTTTCTTGGTGCCGTCTTTGTCACTGTAATACTTTCCGCAGCCGCTGCAGTACCAATACTCGATATTGCCCTCGGAATCCTCGGTAGACGCCTTTGCCGGAAAATGCTTTAAGTCGGTGTGGTTATTCGGATCAAGCTCACCGTAGGATTTGCCGCAGACTTCGCATACTGCCTTATCCCTGCAGGTTTCCTTACCACCGATGTGGTTGGAGATTATCTTTCCGCAGATATCACATTTGTGATTTTTATCCTCATCGGTACAATTATCCGTTTCGACGCCTTCCGTACAGCTGTCTGCCGTGCATTGGCGGGTGTGTGTGCCATCGCCGTTTGATGTCCAGTCACCGAAGGTATGCCCGTTGTTGACCGTTACGGTCATCTCGGCGGTGTTGCCCGCCTTGTCGGTGACAACGATTTTCTGCTCGCCGTCCGCGGGAGCGAGGGTAAAGCTGTTGTTTTCGTCAAGTGTGACCGCCGTGCCGTTTACGGTGACGGTATCCACATATTTCTCGGTGATCGTGACCGTCTGCGCCTCGCAGTAGGTCTTGCCGTCCTCAATGCCGGTGATAACGGGGCTTGTTCCGTCAAGCACAATGCCGTCCGAGCAAATGTAGTCCGTATTACCTGCATTATCGGTCAGTCTGACATAGATAATGTATTCGTTATCGGGGTCAATGCCGAACGGTGCGGTGTACGCTGTGAAGGTCATGCCGTCAAACTCCGCTTTTGTCAATTCCTTATCTGACAGCAGATATTCAACCGTTACCATCTCGCCGCTGTTGTCGGCTGCGGTGATCGTCACCTCCTGCACGCCCCTAAAGAACAGACCGAAGGTGATATTGTTGAGGAACGCTTTCCAACTGTTATTACTGATTTTAATTTCACCCGTGGGTTTTTCGATGTCTTTCCATTTCGCCTTAATTGTGATGTTTTCCGCAGGCATGGTCGCGGGAATTTCCTTATCCCAACCCATAAAGGTGTAACCCTCTCTTGTCGGGTCGGCAGGAGCGGTGATCTGTGTGCCGTAGTCCTGCGTAACGGGTGCAATTTCACTGCCACCGTTGGTATCGAAGGTGATCGTATAGCACACGTTTTCCCACAGTGCCTTGGCTGTGATATCAGCAGTGACGGTCACAGGGGCGTTCGCTGAATACTCCGTACCGTCTATCTGCCATGCCTTGAACTGCTTTCCTTCGGGTGCAATAAACTCGCACTCCGGTAGATAATACTCGCTGCCGTGCAATATCTTCTTGGCAGGCATTGCAGTGGTGACCTCCTCGGGCAGATCCTCAGGATTGGAGCCGCCGTTAGCGTCAAATGCTACGGTATGATCGTTGCGTATTTCAAACGCTGCGGTGATTGTATCATCTCCCTCCGGCTTGGCGAAGGTATAGGTATCGTCTCCAACCGCAACGGTGACGGGGGTACCGTTGACGGACAGCGTGCTTAGCATATAGCCCTCATCGGGTGCAATGGAGAGCATGACAAGCTCGTCTTTAAAGAACAGCGGCGTGCCGTCATCGGCGGTTTTCGTGGCATTCGCCACGGTGACGGTGCCGTTTTCGCAATTCTGCACCGTTACCGTGTACTGTGGGTCGCCCTCCACCGTCACCTGCACCGAGATGTTCTTCATCCATTCCTCTCCCGGAAGCGGGACAACATCCAGCTCCGAAAGGTTCTTTTCATTGTCCTTCGTGCCCTCCAGGATCACCGTTCCGTTGACCGTGAAGGTCTGCTCCCGCGGGGAATTCGGATCATAGGTCTCCGGAATCTCCCAATCGACATCGACAAGCATCCACTTTCCGTCGCTATGAGCCGACTTGACTCCGATATTGATCTTGGAAAGTTCCTCTTCCAAATTCTGCGTTTTGGAAATGCGCAGCGGCAGCACAGTTGGCTCATCCCAATAACGACCCTCCTGCCCCACATCAATCAGATAGTTCCACGTAACATGAAGCCACGAGTAGTAGCTTTTGTTCCCGCAGGTGTCTTCGATGTAAATGCTGTGCACCTTACTGCTCTCATAAACTGCCGGGATCGTATAATAGCCATCTTCATCCGGCAGCAAAACGGTATAATCCGTAGAATCCGGGGTTTTGCGATACCACACCGTGAAAGGTGTCGCCTCCTTTACCTCGAACCGCAGGTCGCCATAGTATTCCCCGTAGCTCTTCAGTTCCTCACCGGTAGAAAGATCGATAGCTTTCGGATTCTCCGCATCGGCGATCAGATTTGGCGTAGAAACATAGGTCGTTCCTTTGACGTTTTCGGCTTTGGCGTAGACATACCAGCTGCCATTTTTGTCATACTCCGCGGCGTCTATATGGGCCTCAGGCATGTAGATTATTATGACATCCGGGTCATCCGATGGATCCGGGTACTTGTATTCGGTCCATGGAATTTTGCCTTGCTCATCCAGTTCCGCCAGCTGCTCCTGTGTGTAGCGGTTCGGCGAACTGAAGTAGCAGCCGGGTTTTGTGGCGTTTGCTGTATCGATCCTTACGCCCACCGAATAGGAACCATTTCTCTTGCTTGCATCCTTGAGATAGTACGTTTCGTCCGTATCCGTGCTGTATCCCGTAAAGCGCTGGTTCCGCCCCAACTCGAGCTCCACCTGCGGATACTCCGTGGAATACTCCAACAAAAGTGTCCGGTTCCTGTCGATCAGGCCTACCCTGAATTCCCCATTCTCGTACGGTATGGTCGAATTGTCATCCTTGTCCGTCAGCTTTACCGCCGCATTCTCCGGTAGCTTCATCGTGAGGATCAGATACTCATTGTGTGCCAGCAGCTTATCCACATACGTCTTGCTTCCATCCAGACTTAACACCTGCACCCGGTGCCGCCGGTAGACCGTCACCGTTGCCGTGGTCTGGTTGCCCGCGTTGTCTGTCGCCACGACGGTATATTCATTTCCCGCGTCATTGTTGCCGCCGTCCGGTGCGGGAAGAGAATATGTAGAGCCAACTGTCTGCTCCATACCGTTGATGGTCACCGACTTGATGCCGGAGGACGTCTCTCCCGATTTTGCCGGGTCGCTGACGGTGAAGGTATACGCGCCCGGCTTTCCCTCGAGCGTTTTTTCATCGCGGACATCCTCGGCGGTATAGATCTCGCCGTCCTTCAGCACCTCCAGCACCGGTGCCTTCGTGTCCGTTTCCATCACATGGCCGCACACATCACAGAGCAGCTGGTGCTTTTCCGTTAATGCATAATAATATCTCCTGTTAATAGATTCTATAATTTCCACTTAATGCAAGAAAAGCGAAGAAATAAAGGCAATTATCATAATATCTCCTGTTTCCTGTACGCAGAGGTGTATTCCAAAACTTGCGGACACAGGCAAGGGCATGCTCATTTTGTACCAGCAATCCTGCCTGTGCATTCACTGCTGTCATGGCCACCGGATGCAAAGCTTTTCCGGGGATTACCGTACCATCAATGGCAAAAATTCCATCCTGATGTTCCTCCCCTGCTGTCTCACAGAAAAATTTCAGAAAGTGCTTTCCTTCTTCCACTTCCCACTCATCTGCACCAAACCAGGCATAATCCAGAGCAATATTAGCAATCGTGCGATAGGCATCACTGTAATACCAGTCATGTCTCCCCCAGATATTCTGCCCTTTTGTGCAAGGGGTTCCATCATACTCTGCATACTCTGCACACAGGCCGGTCACAGGGTGATGTTCGCGGCGACACGGGTATTGTCGAGCCACGCATACCTGGGAAGACACA